>ERZ772876.698-NODE-698-length-41551-cov-4.326923_pt1 | contig 41551 bp, 36 predicted proteins | sample MGYA00580584_ERZ772876 | MGnify/ENA primary metagenome ERZ772876 (study PRJEB29015, sample SAMEA2737728) | human gut metagenome | biome: human gut; feature: human-associated habitat; material: faeces | place: China | collected 2012 ... | reverse complement strand
CTGCGAAGCAGGCGGGAAAGCGCGCAAGCGCGGGCTCGAGAGCGAAAGAGAGCACGGAAGAAAAACAAGCGACGCCGAAGGCGGCATTTGTTTTTCACGTGCCATTAGCGAACGAGCAGCCTGCGAAGCAGGCGGAGAAGCGCGTCAGCGCGGGCTCGAGAGCGGACGAAAGCACGAAAGAAAAACAAGCGACGCAGAAAGGAATCTGATCAGACAGATAGGGTTTATAAATGAGCAGAGAAGAAGTTTTTGAACGTTTAAACGAAGTATTCCGGGATGTATTTGACGAGGAAGACATTACGGTTGACGAAGGCACGACTGCAGAGGATATCGACGGCTGGGACTCCCTGGAGCATATCAACCTGATGGCGGCTGTAGAGAGCGAGTTTGGCATCAAGTTTTCCATGGGACAGGTCGTAACGATGAAAAACGTAGGCGAGATGGCAGATATCATTCTGCAGAAGGTCTGAAACCGGGAGCTGGTGAAGGATGAGTATTACTTCCTTTTACTTCCTGTGCCTGTTTGCACTTGCACTGCTGTTGTATTATCTGGTTCCGAAAAAAATGCAGTGGCCGCTTTTACTGCTTCTGAGCATCGGATACTTTTTGACATCGGCAGAGGTGCGTGACAGCCATGCGTGGTATTTGATTCTGTACCCGATGGCAGCTGTAGGAGCTGTCTGGGGTGCAGCTATTTTGATAGACAGGACAAAAGAGCAGAAGAAAAAACTGGCTGCTCTTATTTGTGCTGTCCTTTTTTGTGTCGGTCTGTTGTGCACGCTGAAATTCTTCCATCTGGGGCTGCTGGCGCCCATGGGAATTTCGTTCTATACGCTGACCCTTCTGGGATATCTGTTCGATGTCTATTATGAAATCGGACCGGTGCAGCGCAGCTATGGAAAGCTGCTGCTGTTCGGCTGCTACTTCCCGACGATGATTTCCGGCCCGATCATGAAATACAGCGACATGGAAAAACAGATGTATACCGGACACAAGCTGGATTACCGGAATGTGACGTTCGGCATGCAGCGGATGCTCCTGGGATTTTTCAAAAAACTGGTCATTTCCGAGCGGACGGCGATCTTGGCAAATGAAATTTTTAACAACTATGAAAAGTACAGCGGCGTTTCGATCTGGGTGGGTGCGGCAGCCTTTACGATGCAGCTTTACACCGATTTTGATGGTTGTATGGATATTGTGCTGGGTATCTCCGAGTGCTTCGGTATCCGGCTGCCGGAAAACTTTTCTGCGCCGTTTTTATCGAGAAGCATCGAGGAATACTGGAGAAGATGGCATATCAGCCTGGGCGACTGGCTGAAAAACTATTTGTTTTATCCGCTGCTTCGGACGAAGTTTTTCATGAATCTTCCCAAGAAGCTGAAAGGAAAACTCGGCAAAAAAGGCGCGAAGCAGGCGACGACGTTTCTCGCCATGCTGATTTTGTGGTTTACCATCGGATACTGGCACGGCGGCGCGTGGACGTTTATCATCGGCTGCGGTCTGCTGCACTGGTTTTATATCGTTTCCGGCAAGCTGATGGAGCCGCTGTTTGTAAAGTGGAGAGCCTTTTTTCATATCGAAAAGGAAAAGAAAGGATTTATCCTGTTTCAGCGCGTGCGCACCTTTTTCCTTGTCATGATCGGACTTGTCTTTTTCAGAAGCGCGACGGTTCCGGATGCCCTTCGGGTACTCGGACGGGGCGTATCGGGCCTGGGACTGCAGCTGTTTGGAAACGGCGTGTTGTCGGGTCTGGGACTGGAGTGGACAGAGCTGATGATTCTGGCGGTTTCGATTCTGTTCTCTGCATGGGTTACGATCCATAACCAGAAAGAGGATATGCGCGTTACCCTGGAGAAAAAGCCGATCTGGCTGCGCTGGATCGCACTGTATGCGCTGCTGTTTTATGTGATTTTGCTGGGAAAATACGGACCGGGTTACAGCGCGTCCGAATTTATTTATCAGAATTTCAAGGTGTGATACGACTGACCGGATCGTCAGACGTGTCCGGCGGGACTGCATACGCAGCGCAGGCTCGTATGCAAAGTGGAGATTACAATGACAAAAAAACAGGCACTGAAAGCGGTTGTTTTTCTGGCCGTTTTCCTTTGGCTTCTGGTGACGGTGACTTACATCATTCGGACAAACGGGGATGTAAAGGACCGTTTTACCGGATTTTATGCGGAAAAAGAAAATACGATTGATGCGATCCTGATGGGTTCGAGCCCGGTGTATCCTTATTACAGCGCGCCTGCGCTCTACGGGAAAAGCGGCATTGCAGCGTATCCGCTCTCGACAAATAACCAGCGCCCCAAAGCGATCAAATATTTGCTCAAAGAGGCGCAAAAAACCCAGGACCCGTCGCTGTTTATCATTGAGATGCGGATGTTTTCCATGCCGGACGAGGAATGGGAGGATACGATGGTATTCACGCGCGGGGTGACGGATAACCTGAAATATTCGAAAAACCGTGTGGATGCAATCAATGCGCTCGTTAGCGACAGGAGCGAACGCTACACCTACTATTTTGATATTTTCAAATATCATTCCAACTGGAAAACGCTTTTTTTGCCGGATCAGCTGGCGTGCTGGCGCTATGAAAAGAAAAATCTGTTAAAGGGTCTGGAAATCAAAACGGGAGTGGGCCCGGTGGACTGGACGGATTATTCTGATGTGACAGAAAAAATGGAGCCTGCCAAAGAGCAGTTAGCGGTTTTGGATGATCTGCTTTCCTATATCGATTCGACCGGCAAGGACGCGCTGTTTATCCTGTCGCCGTATGGGATGGAAAAAGAGGCGCGGATGAAGTTCAACGACCTGACAGAACGGATTGAAGCCGCCGGCTATCCGGTACTGGATTTCAATCAGCATATTGATGAGATTGAGCTGGATTTTTCGACGGATTTTTATGATTACGGCGGACATGTAAACGCCCTCGGCGAAGGAAAGTGCACGGAGTTTCTGCGACAGTATCTGGACAGTCATTACGAGCTGCCGGACAGACGCAGCGTGCCGGGCTACGAAAGCTGGGACAGCGCCTGGGAGCTGTATCAGCAGAAGCAGAGGGAGGCAGAGGCAAGCTGCCGGAAGGATATCGAAGAAGAAAACTGGGCACCGGAGGTCGCAGACTGAAAGAAAGGAGGCTGTCCCGATGTGCGGAATTGCAGGATTTTGCAACCGTCAGAAAACCTGGCGGGAGGATATGGAACGGATGAAAGAGCAGCTGATAAGCCGCGGACCTGATGCAGAGGGCAGCTGGTGTAACGACAGTCAGGACGTGACGTTGGGACATCGGAGACTTTCCATTCTGGATCTGTCGCCGGGCGGTGCACAGCCCATGGTTTCCCATAGCGGACGGTTTGTGATTTCCTACAATGGCGAAATCTATAACTGCCGGGAGGTAGAAAAAAAGCTGCGCAGGGAAGGACTTTTGGGAGCACTGCATGGAAGCTCGGATACGGAGATTTTACTCGAAGCCCTGGAAGCCTATGGCGTAAAAGAGGGGATCTGTCTGTGCAAGGGTATGTTTGCCATCGCACTTTATGACAGGAAAGAAGAACAGCTCTGGCTTTTGCGGGACAGAGTTGGGGAAAAACCGCTGTATTACGGGCTGGTGAACGGGAGCTTTGTGTTTGCCTCCGAGCTGACGGCCATCGCAGCGCTGCCTGATTTCTGCGGGAAAATAAATAAAGACGTGCTGGATTTGTATCTGATCCACGGATATATTCCGGCACCGTATTCGATTTATGAGGGTATTTATAAGTTAGAGCCGGGAAAAATCCTGCGTCTGGAAAAGCCCTATCGGGACTGGAGGATCGAAACCTACTGGTCAATGGCAGAAACTGCAAAAAAAGGACAGGAGCAGCCCTTTACCGGAAGCAGGCAGGAAGCATCGGAAGAGCTGGAACGGCTTTTGACGGAGAGCATCCGCGGTCAGATGATGGCAGACGTGCCGCTGGGAGCATTTTTGTCAGCAGGAATCGACAGCTCCACGGTCGTTTCCCTGATGCAGTCGATTTCTGACCGGAATGTTAAAACCTTCACAATTGGGATGGAGGATGCTGCCTACAATGAAGCGGAGGCTGCTGCTGCCATCGCTGCGCATCTGGGGACAGAGCATACGCAGCTGACGATTACGGAGCAGGATGCAAAAGCAGTTTTGCCCAAATTGAGCCACATGTTTGGGGAACCCTTTGCGGATTCCTCCCAGATCCCGACCTATCTGGTCAGCAAGCTGACGCGGGAGCATGTGACGGTTTCTTTGAGCGGCGATGGCGGGGACGAGCTGTTTTGTGGATATGGAACCTATCAGTCGATCACGAACGCGTGGAATAAAATCCGGAAAATCCCGCAGCCTGTGCGCAGTGCGGCAGGATATTTTTTGACGGACGGAGCTTTTTCCAAAAAGGAAACGAACCAGATCCGGGGCATGTTATTATCGGCGCATAATGCAGAAGAGCTGTATGCGCGCTCGGATCTTTCCGAGCCGTTTCTTGGAAAGATTGCAAAAGAAAGAGGAAGCGCGAGGAGCATTTTTGAAACCTACGAAAGCGGATACCTGGCGGAGGTGCAGCACAATCTGATGCTGATGGATCTGCTGATGTACCATCCGGATGATATTCTGGTAAAGGTGGATCGGACGGCAATGGCAGTCTCTCTGGAAAGCCGTGTGCCGATGCTGGACAAGGACGTTGTGGAGTTTGCATGGAGTCTGCCGGTGTGGATGAAATGGGAAAACGGCAGAGGCAAGCTTGTATTGCGGGACGTTTTGTACCGCCATGTGCCCAGGGAGCTGATGGAACGTCCGAAAAAGGGGTTTTCGATCCCGATTCAGAAATGGTTAAAGGAGCCGGAGCTCTATGACTGGGCAGAGAGTCTGTTAAAGGAGGATAAAATCCGTCAGGAAGGTTATTTTGACCCGGAAATGGTGACGCGGCTGTGGAAGGATTTTACACAGCGTGGAATCTGGCGTAAGCAGATCTGGCACATTCTGCGGTTTGAGGACTGGCTGGAGCAGGAATATAGGAAACCGTAAGGCAGGGAACTGAGAAACAGCGCTGCTGCGATCAAAAGGGACAGCAACCGTCGGAGCAGAGGCATTTTTGGAGCAAGGAGAAGGAAGGAGGAACAAGAACCCATGCGCAAATTGGAACAGTATCAGCCGGAAAAGCAAAAGAAAGGCGAGCAGACCGGGCTGATTTCGGTCATTGTGACGGTTTACAATATCCGGGAATATCTGCCCAAAGCGGTGGATTCGATTCTTTCTTCGACCTATCAAAATCTCGAAGTCCTTTTGATAGATGATGGTTCAACGGATGGAAGTGAACGTATCTGCGATGAATATACAAAAAAGGATGAGCGGGTGCGGGTTGTCCATCAAAAAAACGGCGGAGCCTACAGCGCGCGCAACACCGGACTTTTGGAGGCAAAAGGCGATTACCTGACCTTTGTGGACGGCGACGACTGGATTGAGCCGCAGATGTATGAGACACTGCTGGCGGCGATGATGGAGCAGGACGCCGATCTTGCGGTTTGCCGGTATCGGAAAATTTACGAAAACCGAAGGGTGGATTTGTCCACGCCGATGGCAGCGGTGTTTGAAGGGCAGGAGCTTTTGGCAAAATATCTGGAAGAGGACGAAGCGTGGCTGATTCAGACGGCGGTCTGGAACAAGCTTTGGAAACGTTCGTTGAGCGACGGGCTGAGATTCCCAAAAAGCCTGTATGAGGATATGTATTTTACCATCCGACTGTTGGCAAAATCGAGGCGCAGCGTGTATCTGGACTGGGCGATGTACAATTATGTGTGCAGTCGGACGACGAGCACCACGAATATCGGCCTGAACGAGAAGACCTTCAATGATCTGATTCCGAATTTTTATGAGCGCAGTGCGTTTTTACGGGAGATCGGTAGGGAGGATCTGGCACTTTTGCAGGATTATTTTTTATATAAAAGACTGCTGTTATTCTATACGGCGGTCTGCAGAAGCCAGGATCCAAAGAAAAAAGAACATAAGGCATTTTTGCAGCAGAAAATAGAAGCAGGAAAAGACTGCTATGCAGCAGTCTATGGGATTCCCCAGGCGAGCAGTCAGGAATACCGGAAAATGAAGCTGTTTTTGAAGTCACCGATATTGTACCGGGCAGCGATGAGACTGAATGATTCTTTCCTGATTCCGATCAAGGTTGCGATGGCGAATCGGAGACAGAAGTAGAAAATTTTATTCAAAGGAACAGAAACTATGGTAGGAGTGCAGCTTTCGGGTGGCCTGGGCAATCAGATGTTTGAGTATGCCCTGTATTTAAAATTGAAATCAATGGGAAAAGACGTCAGAATCGACGACGTAACCTGTTATGGCGCACAGGAAAAGCAGCGGGTCAATCAGCTTTCTGTATTCGGTGTTTCCTATGAGCGCATGACAAAACAGGAGTATGAGCAGATCACCGATTCCAGTATGAGTCCCCTCCATCGTGCCAGGCGGCTGCTGTGGGGCAGGAAGGATTTGTCCTATCGGGAAGCGTCGTGCAATTACGATCCGGAGATACTGCGGCGCGAGCCAGCCCTGCTGTTGGGATATTTTCAGACGGAACGGTATTTTGCCGATATCAAAGAGCAGGTGCGGGAAGCATTCACATTCCGAAATCTTACGCTGACAAAAGAATCGGCAGCGATGGAGCAGCAGATGAAGGAATGCGAGTCGGTGAGTGTCCACATCCGACGGGGCGATTACCTCACACCTGCCAATCAGGCGCTGTTTGGCGGAATCTGCGATCTGGATTACTACCATCGCGCGGTCGCAGAGATCCGAAAAAGAAAGCCGGATGTGAAATTTTTCCTGTTTTCCAATGATATGGAGTGGACGAAGGAGCATTTTTGCGGCTCGGAATTTGTCCCGGTGGAGGGAAACAGCGAGCAGGCGGGAGAGCAGGATTTGTACCTGATGAGCTGCTGTAAAAACCACATTCTGGCGAACAGCTCCTTTTCCTGGTGGGGCGCGTGGCTGGATAATGGCAAGGACAAGCTCGTGATTGCACCGGAAAAATGGATGAACGGGCGCGGCTGCTGCGATATTTATACGGATGAAATGATTCGGGTGTAATATCCGGGATTTTTGCAGTAAATCAGCGATGATTTTGGGCGATAGGTTGTCTGATGGCATCGTTTGGGAAATAGAGAGGAATGTTATGATAGGAACGCAGATCCTGCAGGGACAGGGGCTTGGCAACCGGCTGTTTTGTTATGTGACAGCCCGCAGTATTGCGGAACAGAAAAAAACTTCATTCGGCGTACCCGGAAAGGAAATCCTGTTAAACGGTCTGACCGGAAACAATTCCGAGCCCTTTTTGGATCTCTGGATGGGAGAAGAAGCAAAACCGGAAGATTTTACACGTGTTTATGAGGAAAAAGAAGAACGGATCTACACGGGCGCCTGCCGGCATGATCTGGAGCACGGCTGCTATGTGGCGGGAGAAGACCGGGGCGTTTTCAATGTAGAAGACGGCACGCTCCTGATGGGAAATCTGCAGGCGGAAAGCTATTTTGCACCGAACCGGGAGCAGTTAAAGGAATGGCTGAAGGTAAAGCCGGAGTTTGATTCCTACGAATATACGAGGGATAACCTGTGCGTGCTGAACCTGCGCGGCGGGGAATATGCGTCCGAACCGGCATTGTTTTTACGGAAAAAATACTGGACGGATGCGATGGCACAGATGAAAAAAATCCGCAGCGACATGGAATTTATGATCGTGACGGATGATGTAACGATGGCACATAAGCTTTTACCAGGTATTCCGGCATATCATTTTCCGGTGCACGGGGATTATGTGACAGTTAAAAACGCGCGTTACCTGATTATTTCCAATTCTTCCTTTGCCTGCTTCCCGGCGTTTACGTCGGAGACGGTACAGAAGGTGATCGCGCCGAAATACTGGGCGCGTCACAATGTTTCGAATGGTTACTGGGCTTCGGAGCAGAATATTTATACCGGATTTGAGTATCTTGGCAGGGACGGAAAGCTCTACGATGCACAGGCGTGCCGGGAGGAGCTGGAAACCTACCGCAGGCAGAGCGAATTTTTTGCAAAACATCATGAAAAGCCGGACGGCATGGCGTATCGTCTGGGAGAAATCCAGGCAAAAGCAGCCTATACGGCGTATTTTGGCGGGCGCGCGGTCAGAAGCCTGAAAAGACGGCTGACCGGTCAGCAGAAGTGAGAAAAGGAGAACATGGCGTGCAGATTTTGAAGCAATGGAAAACAGAGCCTGAGAAATGGCTTTTTCGAATACTACTGGTTGTTTTTATCGCGAGCATGGTGCCGGTTTTATACCTGTCCCGCTATGGGTTCCCGAACTGCGATGACTTCACTTATGGCCTTGAGACGCATAGGGTATGGAATGCGACCCATTCCTTTGGGGAAGTGCTTAAAACAGCGCTTGCCGTGACAAAGGGAACCTGGCAGCTGTGGCAGGGAACCTGGTTCTCCATTTTCCTCATGACCCTGACGCCCGGAGTTTTCGGGGAAAAATGGTATTTCCTGACGACTCTTCTTATGGCAGGAATGCTCGGCGGAAGTATCTGTGTGCTGATGCATACAGTGCTTTGCCGGTACATTAGCCGGGCAAAAGAAAACCGTTATCTGCGTGGAATCTGTACGCTGACTGTTTTATTCCTGACCTTTCAGACCTTCGTTTCGCCGGTGCTTGCGCTGTATTGGTATAACGGCTCGCTGCATTATGTATTCATGGAGGCTGTTCTGTTCTTTGCAGTGTCTGCGCTGCTTTGCCTGGAAACATCGGAACAGAAATCAAAGAAAATCCTCTGGATGATCCTTTCTGCCGTTCTGTGCGCACTGTTAGGCGGGGCAAACCTGTTGACCGGCTTACAGTCGGTGATCCTGATCGTACTGCTGACGGCATGGGAGTTTTTCCGGAAAAAGAAAAATCGTTTCTGGTTTTTGCTTCCGCTTATCTGCAGTCTGGTTGGCTTTGCGTTTAACGTGCTGGCACCGGGCAATTTGATTCGGGAAGATACGGCGGAGAGTATGGGGGCGATAAAAGCGATTGTCATGTCGTTTTACTGGGGAACTGTGTATGTGACGGAATGGCTGACACCGATAGTGCTGGTTGGCTTTGCAATGCTGATTCCTGCGATTTACCGGCTGGCAAAGCAGGCAGAAGGAAAGTTTTTTAAACCCTTGTACGCAGTCTTTTTAAGCTTTTGCGTTTTCAGCGCGATGTTCACGCCGACGTTGTATGCGACGTCCAGCGAGGGACCCGATCGCTGCAAAAATGTGATGCGCGTGGTGCTGTATTTGCTGGTGTTCTTTAATTTGCTCAATGGATGTGGTTGGGCATGGCAGCTAAAGCAGCCAGGACAGCGAAAGCAGTCCGAGCAGCTTCCGCAGTCCCGGCCGGGATTTTTTTACAGGCTGCTGGAGCTTCTGGAAGAAACAAAGAGCGCGTTTTATGCCGTGACGTTGATTGCGGTGGGTGTGATTTTCCTCTTTGCAGCGGATAAAAATACGTATACGTCCGTTTCTGCCGTGCGTTCTATTTTAAATGGTGAGGCGGCGGAGTATGCAGCGGAAAACAACGCGCGTCTGGAATTGTATACAAACGGGGAACCGGAAATCACGATCACACCGCTTTCCGTGGAACCGTATTTATTGTATATCGACGATGTGACCAATGAGGGCGACCGGGGCTACTGGCTGAATCTGGCGCTGATGGATTATTATGGAAAAGACAGAATTACCGTGTCCGAACCGGAAGAATAAAGGAGAGAGAGTTATGGTATATGATTGTTTTCAGTTTTTCAACGAGCTCGATATTTTAAAGCTGCGTATGCATGTTTTAAACGATGTTGTGGACAAATTTGTCATCAGCGAGGCGACGGTAACCTTTTCCGGCGAGAAAAAGCCGCTATATTTCCAGGAAAACCGGGAAATGTTCCGGGAGTTTGAAGACAAAATTATTCACAAGGTTGTGGATGATACGCCGATGGATACGAGTGCTTTTATGCGTGACAGCCACCAGAAGTGTGCAGTAGCGCGTGGGTTGGAGGGTGCAAAGGACGATGATATCGTCATTTTCTCCGACGTCGATGAAATCCCGAATCCGGAAGCAGTAAAAAAGGTTCTGGCAGATTTTGACGGCAGCAAAATCTATGCGCTGGCGCAGCGGAATTTTTACTGTTATCTGAATATGGAAGAAACCTCCGGAAGCCTGCTGTCCATTACGGGTGAGTTTGAGGGCTTTACCGGAAAAGACAGAAGATGGCTTGGAACAAAGATCTGTAATTATGGAATGTTAAAACGGTTTACGACGGAGCAGCTGCGGGACAGCAAGCAAAAGGAGCTGATGGTGCGCGTTGCGGACGGCGGCTGGCATTTTTCCTATATGGGCGGCGGCAAGGACGAGTCTGTGGAGGATCGTGTCAAATACAAGATCAAGAGTGCGGCACATCAGGAGTATAATAATCGGGCGACGCTGTCGAAGGTGAAGAAGAAGATCCGGAATCATGAGGATATTCTGGGGCGGAGTACGGATTTTCAGATTGTGCCGGTGGATGAGAGTTATCCGGTGTATTTGAGGGAGCATCTGGAGGAGTACCAGTATTTGATGTATCCGGAGAAGAAGTCCTTTTTTGACCGCATCCTGGGTCGTTGAGGGAGGGCTCTTGTCCGCCCGCATGCAGTTTTGCGGGCGGTTCCCTGGTCTGTGTGCTGTGTCCGGCATTTGGTCTGGTGCAGCAGCGGACTCGCTTTCGCTCGGTTCAAAACGCAGCGGGTGCGTAGGGCTGCATAGTACGCAGCCCAAGCACCGGCGTTTTGAGACGGTCCGCTTGTCTGCATCCAGACCAAGTGCCGGTCACAGCACGCAGTCTCCGGGAACGTCCGCAAAACTGCTGCATGGGCGGACAAGAGGCGCTGTGTCGGGCGGATGGAAGGTCAAGATCAAGGGCGTGAAGGTCAAGGTCAAGGGCTGAATTTGTGGGGTGTGTAGAGGACGGCAAAGCGCTCCTGCGGAGCTGTTGCCTGTGTGTGGAGGAGGGCAAGGCGTTTCGGTGGAGCTGTTGTCTGTGTGTGGAGGACGGCAAAGCGCTCCTGCGGAGCTGTTGCCTGGTGGTGTAGGGCGTTTGGATGGAGCAGTTAGGAGTTTTGGATGGTGAAGGTTTCGATTTGTGTGCCGGCGTATAAGAATCCGGTTGGTGTAGAGCGGCTTTTGGAGTCGGTAAAGGTGCAGTCTTTTACGGATTATGAGGTGGTTGTGACGGATGATTCTCCGGACGGGTCTGTGGAGGAGGTTGTACGTAGGGCAGAGGTTCCGGGGATAGTTTATGTTCGGAATGCAGTTCGCAAAGGTGCAACAGGAAACTGGAACGAGGCGGTGCGGCATGCTTCGGGTGAGTATATCAAGATCATGCACCACGATGACTGGTTCACGGATCGGGATTGTCTGGCGCGGTTTGTGGAGATGCTGGAGGAGCATCCGGAGGCGGATCTTGCGTTTTGCGGGAGTCGGCAGGTGATGTTGGATGGTGTCGGAAACCGGGTTGGAGAGGAGTTTGACCGGGCCATCAGCGACGAGCATTTGAAGATGATCTCGGAGGATTGGCGGGATCTTTATATCGGGGATTATATTGGGGCGCCGAGCGCGACGATTTACCGGAAGGGCGCGCCGGAGTATGAGGAGAAGCTGACGTGGATTGTGGATGTGGAATTTTATATGCGTCTGCTTCAGAGGAATCCGAGGTTTGTGGTGAGTAAGGAGCCGCTTGTCAGTATCGGGGTCAGCGAGAATCAGCTGACGGAGAGCTGTCGGACGGACGGAAAGTTAAATATTTTCGAGTATGGATTTGTGATGCAGGAGTTTTCCCTGCTTTCAGAAGAAAAATATCGGCAGAAGTTTATTCAGATCGCGTTGAAATATAAGATGCCGTTTGCATCGCTTGCGCCTTACGGGATTCCAAAGAAGGAGTATGAGAAGGCGGCTGCGAAGAAGCGGCGGGAAGATTTTGTCTTTTATGTCGGCGTTGCAAAGCGCAAGGTTCGGAAAGCGTTTGGAAAAAAGCGGTTCGCATGAAAATTGGAGGTCAGGATGGTTCAGATTTTACAAAAGCTGCTACATATTTTGAATAAAGATCAGAAGCGGAAGGTTGCGGGACTCGGCGTGATGATTTTTATCGGTGCGCTGATGGAAATGATCGGCGTCGGTCTGATCATGCCGGTGGTTGAGGGCGTAATGGCGCCGGATCAGCTGCTGAATAAGTGGTATATTCAGATTTTGGAACGATGGATTCATTTTGATACACCGAATCAGTGGCTGCTGTTTTTGATCGGTGTGATCATTGCAGTTTATTTTATCAAAAACGGTTATCTGCTTTTGCAGACATATGTGCAGTCTCGTTTTGTCAACACGAATCAGTCCAATACGATCAGCTACATGCTGGAGGAATATCTGAACCGTCCCTATGAATTTTATTTAAACGCGGACATTCCTACGATCTTTCGTACGATTGACGGTGATGTGCCGAAGGTATTTACAACTCTGATGGAATATATCCAGCTGGCGACGGAGCTGATGGTTTCGGCGGTTCTGTGCGTGACGCTGCTTGTAACAAACCCGACGATGACGATTTTTATTGTTGTGGTCATGGGCGGAACGACGGTTGTAATCCTGAAAATTTTAAAGCCTACCTTAAACCGGTTGGGGCGGACCTCCCAGCGGTTGCAGAGTCAGATGGGAAAATGGCGTCTGCAGTCTATTTACGGAATCAAGGATGTAAAGATTTTAAATAAAGAGCATTATTTTGCATCCAGCTTTGGAAAATATTCTCAGGAGAACGCAAAGCTGACGACAGAATATGCGGTGCTTAACAACATGCCGCGTCTGCTGTTGGAGACGCTGAGCATCTGCGGTATTTTGGGATATCTTGCAATCTGTATTTTAAACAGCGCGGACATGACGGAGCTTGTGCCGCAGATTTCCGCGTTTGCAGTAGCGGCGATGCGTTTGATGCCGTCGGTAAACCGGATCAACACGCATATGAGCAATATTGCGTTCTATGAGCCAAGCGTGAATTATGTTTATGAAAATGTAGATTTCACATCCTATCGTCTGCATGGAAAATATGAAAAAGACTATGATCCCCATACGCCTCCAATGGAGCTGAAAAAAGAGATTCGCATGGAGGACGTCAGCTATACTTATCCCGAAAGTGACAAGGTGATTCTGGATCATGCTCAGATGCTTGTACCCGTTGGAAAATCGGTGGGTGTGATGGGACCCTCAGGTGCGGGAAAGAGTACCGCAATCGATATTTTAATGGGACTTTTGCAGGTACAGGGCGGCGAGATTTTATGCGATGGAAGAAATATTTTTGAAAATTATCCATCCTGGCTGTCTCATATCGGTTACATTCCGCAGACCATTTATCTGACGGATGATTCGATCCGCGAAAATATAGCGTTCGGTGTGGCAAAAGAGGATATCGATGATGAGCGCGTATGGCATGTGCTGGAAGAAGCCCAGTTGAAGGATTTTGTAAAGGAGCTGCCGGGTATGCTGGATATGGAGATCGGGGAGCGCGGTGTGCGTCTCTCCGGCGGTCAGAGACAGCGTCTTGGTATTGCGAGGGCGCTGTATCATAATCCGGAGATTCTGGTATTTGATGAGGCGACGAGTGCGCTGGATACCGATACGGAAACGGCGATTATGGAGGCAATTGAGAGCTTCCATGGGAAGAAGACGCTGGTGATCATTGCGCACAGGCTGCGGACGATCGCGGGGTGCGATATTATTTACAAGGTGGATAACGGAAAGATCGTGGAGACGACGCTGGCGGCAGAGGAGCACTAGACCGGACGGTCAGCCGCCGTGCTGTTTTGCACCTGACGCTGTCGTTCCCGTCCGCCATGCAGACGCGCTTTCGCTCAGAAGAAAAGCGCAGCGGGTACATAAGGATGCAAAAGACGCATCCTAAGTACCGGCGCTTTTCTATGGTCTGCATACGGCGGATCGGGAACGGCAGCGCCGGCGCAAAAAGCGCGCGGCGGCTGACCTGGCTGTGTAAGGCGGAAGGAAAAAGGTCAAGGTCAAGGGCTGAGTTTGCTGGTGGCGTTCTGCGGACGGCAAAGCGCTCCTTTGGAGCTGTTGCCTGTGTGCACTGTGTGCAAGCAGCCCATGAACACGGGCTGTTCATGGACGTGAGAAAGTGATTCAGGAGTGCGCTGTCTGGCGGTTGAGATTTGATTATGGAGGTGCGGTGTGGCAGAACTCTTAATCTTATGGGGATATATTGGGATAGTGAATAGTTGCATCGGAGCTGGTGTTTTAAAAGGCATTGGTTTGTTGACAGGCAGGAAGAAGATTGTCTATGGTCTGGCAGGTACTGAGCTTGCCGGGATCGTGGCGATCACTGTTTATGCCCAGACGGTCAGCATTTTCGGTAAGGTTTTTATGGCTGCTCATTTGATTTTGCTGGCGGCGGCAGCAGCATGTGCATACTGGTGCAGGAAAGAGCTTCTGGTGATTTGGAGCCGGGTGAAGAAGATATGTCTTTCCTGGGAAGGTGTTCTTTATCTGATTTTTGCAGTGATGACAGCTTATTTTGCATCCAGAGGGCTGCAGCATACGGATACCGGAATTTATCATGCTCAGGCGATTCGGTGGTATGAGGAGTATGGGCTTGTAAAAGGGCTTGGCAATCTGCAGCAGCATTTTGCTTATAACAGTGCATATCTTGCGTATGCGGCTGCCTTTTCTATGAAATGGCTGGTAGGGCAGTCGTTGCATGGAACCAATGGCTTTTTGCAGGCATTTCTGTGTATCTGGGCGCTGTACGGTCTGAAGAATTTTGCCCGGCATAAAAGTCATCTGGCGGATGGATGCAGAGTTGGAATTTTATTGTATGCAATTGTTGTGTCAGAGCGGATTATGTCTCCGGCAACGGATTTCGGGACGATGTATCTGGTATTTTTTATTGTAACGCTGTGGACGTCGATTGCCTGTGAAAAAGAGGGTAAAGTCGGGGAAAAAACAGATCTGTATGCACTGCTTTGTGTTGCGGTTGTCTGTGTGACAACTTTTAAGCTCTCAGCTGGAATGCTCGTCATTCTTGCACTGTATCCGGCGGTTTGTCTGATTCGGTCAAAAGAATGGAAAAAGATCGGAATCTATCTGCTTTGTGGCTGTGTTGTGCTTGCGCCGTGGCTGGTGCGGAATGTGCTGATTTCCGGATGGCTGATTTATCCGTTTGCAGCAATTGATCTGTTTTCCGTAGACTGGAAAATTCCTGCTTCTTATCTTCAGAATGATTCGGATCAGATCAAGGTTTGGGGACGTTGTCTGTATGATGTGACGAAAATCAATGATCCTGTGAGCGCATGGTTTCCCGTCTGGTGGGGAGAAAAGGATCGTTATGAGATGATGCTTTTGATTGCCAATATGGTTGCCGGGATTTCAGCAGTGTTGTCGGTTGTGTGGAAACGAATCCGGAAAGAAAAGTTATGCTGGGATCGTGTCGTTGTGTATGCAGCGGTTTTAGGCGGCATTGCAGGCTGGTTTTTCCTCGCTCCGTTTATCCGGTACGGGCTTGCGTTTCTGTTGATTTTTCCGTTAATGGCATTTGGCGAATGGCTGCGTCCGATGCAGATGGGGCCGGTGCGGATTGCGTCAGGTTTTCTTTGCGCAGCGATCTTTTTCAGTTTGAGTATGTACTGGGATTATTATGTGTTGTTTGATCTGGTTTGGGGAAAGCAGCATCTGACAGACCCGGCTTGGGTTGTACAGCAGGATTATGACAGCGTAGAGGTGGAGTCGTTTGAAATGGAAGGCGGTCTGATAGTTTATTATCCGGCAGGCGGGCAGGAGAATATCAGTTATGACGCTTTTCCGGCGACGGCATATCGGATGATGGCTGAGAGGACGAAGTTACGGGGAAGCGATATCCGGGACGGGTTTATGCCAAAGTGACGGTCCGGACGGTCAGCCGCTGTGCTGTTTTGCACCGGGCGCTGTCGTTCCCGTCCGCCATGCAGACGCGCTTTCGCTCAGAAGAAAAGCGCAGCGGGTACATAAGGATGCAAAAGACGCATCCTAAGTACCGGCGCTTTTCTATGGTCTGCATACGGCGGATCGGGAACGGCAGCGCCGGCGCAAAAAGCGCGCGGCGGCTGACCTGGCTGTGTAAGGCGGAAGGGAAAAGGTCAAGGTCAAGGGCTGAGTTTGCTGCTGAAACATAGCTGGCAGGAGGACGGCAAGGCGCTCCTTTGGAGCTGTTGCCTGTGTGCAAGCAGCCCCTGAACACTTGCTGTTCAGGGGCGTGAGAAAGTGAATCAGGAGTGCACAGCCCCTTTTGCGCAGCAAAATTTAAAATGGGGCTGGGCAGTCACAGTTTCCGAAGGAAACTGTGACCTGCTTGCATTGGTATGGCGGATGCAGTATGATAGTAGAAAATGAGCGGTCTGTGCGGCAGTTGGAGCGCAGGCAGCGGTTTAAGATGAAATGAGGATTTATTATGGAGTGGAAAGACGGCAGGCTGCAGCTTCCGAATGTGACGCTGATGGCGATGACGAGTGTCAATGTGCGGCAGACGATCAAGGCGATGCAGTACAGCATGCGTCAGATTGATTTTGGGGATTGTGTGCTGATCACGCATCGGAAACCTTTCTTTTTGCCGAAGGGTATTCGGTATGCACATACCTCTAAGCTGACGAATATTGACTGTTTTAATTATAAGATGCTTTATGAGCTGGGAGATTATATCCATACGGATTTTGTTATGGTGGTGCATGCGGATGGGTTTATCGTGCATCCGGAGATGTGGCGGGATGAGTTCCTGGATTATGATTATATCGGTTCTCCGTGGCCGATTCCGAAGGATGATATCACATACCGGGACATCAACGGGAATCTGTGTCGGGTCGGCAACAGCGTGGGAATCCGCAGCCGGAGGCTTGTGAATTTTCCGAAGGAAGCAAATCTGCCCTTTGAGCCGGATCACGGTTCCCTGAATGAGGATGGTTTTTTGTGCGTAAAGAATCATCATCTGATTGAGGCAGCAGGAATGAAGATTGCACCGTTGGAGGTTGCAAAATATTTTGCGCATGAGACGATGATTCCGGAGATTGAGGGGATCACACCCTTTGCGTTCCACAAATGGGCGGGGACGAATGCGCAGTATCCGAGGTTTTAGAGCGGACAGCCGTTTGGCGATCTGATGGGGCCGGTATCCAGAAGGAGCGGTCAGAGAGGGTTGTCCACAGGAAAGGAACAGCATGGCAGAGCAGATTGCACATACGAAAAATGAAAAAATAGAACAGTTCGGCAGGATCTGCTTTTATGCAGGGCTTCTTTTGGAGCTTCTGATTGTCATCCTGGACAAGAGTTCGTGGATCAATCCGCTGGAAGGACAAATGTTCCGGGTCAGCTTTCTGCTGTTTGCCTGCAAGCTCTGTGTGACGAAGTATTCCAAAAAAGAATGGCTTGCTGTGCTGGCGGCAGGAGTCATTGCGGGGCTGTGTTATCTTGGCTCGGATCGGGATGAAGCGGTTCGAGCGGTTGTGTTTGTCGCGTCGATGAAAGGGATTGACCACAAAAAGGCACTGCGGGTTGTTTTTTATGTGACGCTTACCGGAATGGCAGTGCTGGCGATACTTTCGCTGGCGGGCGTTTTGGGTGAGGTCTGGGACGCCGGTGCCGGTTATGGGATCAAAGAAGGCAGCAGGCGGCTTTGTCTTGGCGTCGGTAACAGCAATGCGCTTGCGATTATGATCTGGGCGCTGATGACGCTCGGCGTTTATCTGTTCCATGAAAAAATGAAGCCGGTGCACTGGATGCTTCTCGGCGTACTGACGGTTGGCGTTTACGCTGCGACGATGACGCGGACGACGTTTCTTATCATGGCGGCAACGCTGGTGCTGGCGTTTGTGATGGACAAGTCCTCAAAAATCCGCGAAGGCAGCGTTGTCTATATCGGCGGAATGGCAGCGGTTGCGGCGGGCTTTGTCTTTTCCTTGTACGCAGCGCATATTTCCAACTGGTATGAACTAATGCCGGCCTGGGTGGTCAGGATTGACAGGATCCTGACCGGGCGCATTTCCAGCATTTATGCTTTTGAAAACGGCGGCGGCGTGCTCAGAAACTGGAAGCTGTTCGGCGATCCGAACTATGTGGAATATTTCGATATGGGTTATGTGCGCCTGTTTTTCTGGTATGGAATCATTCCGGGCGCATGCTGTATGGTGTTGCTGTTTCTCCTGATGCGTGTCTGCAGAACGTTAAAGGATACCCAGGGCTTTGTCCTTGTGCTGTCCTTTGCGCTGTTTACGGTAGTCGAGGCGCATGCGGTATCGGTCTATCTGGCGCGCAATTATGTCCTGTTTTTGCTGGGAGCGTACTGGACGGCAATGCTTCCGCTGGATGGGGAAGCAATCTGGTGGTGGCAGCTGCCGGGGGCTTTTTGGAAGCACGGTTCCAAAGCAGCGGATGGCAGCTTTGGGAGGAAAGCGACGGTTGGCAATTGCTCCGAAGTACAGGAGAAGGCTGCAACCATAAAGGAGGCTGCGAGATGACAGAAAGAGCGGCCGGACGAAAAAATACAACGCAGTTTGTTTTTGCAGAGAACAGTCTGGATATTCTCCGCCTGTTTGCGGCGCTGCAGATTGCGATCACGCATTATCTGAATCTGACAATGCTCACATATGGAAAAGACGGACCGGGGGATGGACTGCTGCTTGGCTTTAAAAGAGCGCTGACACTGTTCCCCGGCTTGATTATTCTCTTTAGCATCAGCGGATTTCTGATGGGAGAGACACTGATGCGGACACAAAACCGAAAAATATTTGCCCAAAAACGGATCCTGCGGTTGTATCCGGCGCTATGGGTTAACATTGTGCTGACGATTGGGATGCTCTCTTTGCTTCCCGGCGTCGTTTCGGGGCATGGGAAAGATCTGCTGACCTGGGCAGTTGTGCAGGGCGTCGGTCTGGCCTATACGCCGTCCTTTTTGCAGGCGTTTGCGATAGAAAGTATCAACGGGACGCTTTGGGCGCTGATGGTGGAAATTCAGCTGTACGTTCTGGTTGCGGTGGTCTGGAAACGGTGTCTTGCCTGGAAAGACCGTACCTGGCATGCCCTCTTGGTGCTGACTGCGCTGTTAAATCTCGCCTGCGGCCTTTTAAAGAATTCGGGAGCGCTTCCAGGCGCGGCTGCCTCCCTGCTGGATCGAAGCTTCCTGCCGTATCTGGTCTGGTTTTTTGCTGGGCTATATCTGTGGCATTTTAAAGAGACAATTTTACAAAAACTGACAGGAAAATGGTTTATTCTGCTGATTGTATTTATCTGCTATAAAGTGTGCTGGCAGACCTTTGGCTGGAAGCTTCCGGGATATTATGCGGACCTTGTGACGAGCCTTTTGCTCCCGGTGGTTGTGCTTGCCTGCGCCTATGGCTGGAAAAAGCATCGCCTGAAAAATGATTTGTCCTATGGAATATTTTTATACCACTGGCCGTTGATCAATCTGGTATTTTACTGGAATCTGCCGAAAAAGATGTATCACATTCCGCTGTTTCTTTTGTATGTGGCAGGATTTCTTGCGTTGGCGTGCGCGTCGTGGTTTTTACTGGAACGCCATGTGTTGAAACGAAAACGCTGAAACTTATGCAGTGGAAGCAGCATAACATCATGAAATAGGGTACAGCAAACCGCGCATAAAATCACTGGCGCAATGGGAGAAAACGTATGAAAGTTGTAATGCTTGGTGCGGACCGCAGCGTAAAGGGCGGCGTATCTGCGGTGGTCAATAACCTGTACGAGGCGGGACTCGATCAGCGTATTGACCTGACCTATATCGGGACAATGGTGGACGGAAGCACGGCTGCGAAGCTGTTAAAAGGTGTTCAGGCGCTGTTGAAATTTGTCACTGTGCTGCCGGAAGCAGACATCGTCCATCTGAATATGGCGGCGGATGCGAGCTGCTACCGGAAGCTGATTTTTATGCAGATCGCCCTCTGGTTCCACAAAAAGGTTGTGATTCACGAGCACGGCGGAGATTTTCAGGGCTTTTATTATAAACGATGCAGCGCGAAACGACAGGCGTATATCAAAAAAATGTTAAACCGTGCGGATTTGTTTTTGGTGCTGACGGATGTCTGGAAAGATTTTTTCGCAGACATGGTGGATCGGGACAAAATCCATGTTCTGCAGAATGCGGTTCCGGTTCCGAAAATGCCGAAAACAGATTATAGCAGCCATACGGCGGTCTTTTTGGGACGGCTTTGTCCGGAAAAGGGAGTGGACGAGCTGTTGGACTGTGTAGAGGCGGTTTGGAAGAAGCACCCGGATTTTCATTTGGTGTTGGGCGGCTTCTGGGAAAACGGGACGGAGGAGCTGCAAAAGAAAGCAAAAGAGTTGGAAGTGCAGGGAATTGTCGAATGCCCCGGCTGGGTATCTGCAAAGCAGCGCGCCGAGTTGTTTGAAGAGAGCAGCATTTTTGTTCTGCCGACGTGGTTTGAAGGACAGCCGGTTTCGTTGTTAGAGGCAATGGCGGCGGGAATGTGCAGCCTGACGACTGCAGTTGGCGGGATTCCCCAGACTTTGGGGGAGCCGGAATGGAACCGTTTGCCGACTGGAAAAGACGGCTGCGGCATGATGGTAGAGGCAAAAAACAGCCGGATGCTGACAGAGGCGCTGGAAGAGCTGCTTTTGGATGAAAATCTGCGTCGCGAAATTGGTACAAAAGCGCGGATGCGGGTGCAGGAGTATTATGCGATAGATAATTATGTAAACCAACTGGTCAGCTATTACGAGAAATTGAGAAAAGAGGACTAATGTTGCATGGAAAAAAAGGTAAGTGTGATCGTTCCGGTTTACCGGACGTTGGAGTGGCTGGCGCGCTGTGTGCAGAGCATCACGGGTCAGACCTATAAAAATCTGGAAATTATTCTGGTGGACGACGGTTCGCCGGACGACTGCCCGGCATTATGTGACGACTGGGCGCAGAGGGACGACCGAATTCGCGTTTTGCATAAGGAAAACGGCGGTCTGGTGTCCGCGTGGATGGCTGGCGTATCGATGAGCACCGGCGATTATCTGTGTTTTGTGGACAGTGACGACTGGATTGACGCCTGCATGGTGGAAAAAATGCTGGATTTTTCGTCCGACTGTGGAAAAGAGATCATCTGCGGCAATTATGTACAGGAGGAAAGAAACCGCAGCATCGAAATTTATCAGGCGATGGAGCCGGGCATTTATACGGGGCGCAGCCTGCAGGATCGGATTCACGGAAAACTTCTGGGGCAGGAAAAACGTCCGATCACAATGTCCCGCTGCATGAAGCTTTTTTCCCGTACTTTAATTGTTGAAAATATGAAATACTGTGACCCGTCCATTCGAATGGGTGAGGATATGGTCATCACCCTTCCGGCGCTTCTGGATGCGCAGCGGATTGTGGTCATGGAGGGCGCAGCTTGGTATCACTACCTGTTTTTGCGGGAGTCGATGGTGCACAGTTATGATGCCGGAATGTATGAAAATATCCGCAGTCTGGAAAAAATTGTTCGCCAAATCCTTGCAGACAAGCATGCGCCGAACGCTCAAAAACAGGCGGATCGGGAGCTGCAGCTTCTGATGTTTCTGGAAATCAAGAACGAGGCGAGAAACGGACGGGAAGGCTGGAAAGGGCGGCTGCAGAAGGAATGCAGGGAAACAGAGCTGCAGGAAGCGGTCAAAAGAATGCCGCTTGCACCGACTGTTACGGAAAATAAGCTGATGTATCAGGTGCTGGCGCATCCGGAAAATAGAGCGATGATGCAGCTTGTCCATTTTCTTTTGTGGGCAAACAGCAAGCGACAGCGCTGAATGGAGAGTTGTATGGAATTAAAAAAGCAGGGACGGATCAGTATTATCATGCCGGTTTACAACGGCGTTTCCTGGATCGGGGAATGTATCGAAAGCATCCGGCAGCAGACAGATACCAACTGGGAGCTTCTGGTGCTGGATGATCATTCGACAGACGGGACCACAGAGCTGGTGCTTAAACTGGCGGAAGAGGATTCCAGAATTTTACCGATTTTGCGTCAGAAAAATGGCGTATCCGCAGCGCGCAACGAGGGACTGGAAAAAGCGCAGGGGGAATTTGTCACGTTTGTGGATGCGGACGATAAGCTGGATACGCAGATGCTCTCTGTGCTTCGGACGATGCTGGAGCAGACAGAAAGCGACCTTGCGGTCTGTGATTACTATAGATGGAACGGTAAACCGGACGGAATTTATAACCGGTCAGAGGAACTGTTAAAAACGGATGCAGAGCGGAGCGAAAATGCCGCTCGGGCAAATAAAGTGCTGCGTGTGGACGGCGTCCGTGTATACAATCGCTCAGAATATGTTTCGGACTATCTCCTGCGCGGAAATACCCGTTGCTGGAGCGTGTTATACCGCCGCAGTGCGATTGGACAAATCCGTTTCCGGGAAGACTTGAGCATCGGTGAGGATATGATGTTTCTGATGGATTTGCTGATGCAGATTTCCAGCGTGAGCATCACAGAGTATCGCGGCTATTTTTACCGGATTAACGAGCAGGGCGCGATGCTCAAGCCCTTTAAACCGAGCTACATGGATGAAATCAAAAGCTGGGAGCTTGCTTGCAGGCTTGTGGAAAAAGAGTTCCCGTCCCAGAAGGGGCGGGTATACAGTATTCTGGCGGTTTCTGCGATGCTGGCTGCCGGAAAAATTGCGCGCCTGCCCGGTGCTGAACAGAAAAAGTACCAGACGGAAGTCGCACAGTGCCACAGTGCTGTCCAGAAAGGACTTGCTGCTTCCGGAGCAAAAGAGGAGCTGCCGAAGGGCTATCGGATCAAAACAATGCTGTTCACCACCTGTCCGGCGTTGTATCTTGCGTTGTATCATCATTGGAAAAATTAAAATAAGAACCGGATGCCGAGGGATCGAATTGCTTTTGGATGACGCAAAAGCAGAATGAGAGGAATCATGAAAGACGATAAAATTGTTTTATATATGCATGCGGGAAGCGGCAACCACGGCTGCGAGGCGATTGTCAACAGCCTTTGCCGGATGCTTCCCAAACCGGCGATTCTGATGACGAACCGCCCGAAGGAGGATGAAACCTATTCTCTGAAGGAGCTTTGCAGCAGCTTTGTACAGGAAAAAAGCATCGAAAAGAATGTATTCGTGCATACCTGGTACTATTTGAAGCGAAAGCTTTTACACGACCCGGACTGCTTCATGGAATACAGGTATCAGGACATTTGCGGGAAAAATCTGCACCGTCTGAATATTTCCATCGGAGGGGATAATTATTGTTATGACAACATGCTCGACCGGCTGATTTCCGCAAACCGCATGTTCCACAGGCAGGGCGCTAAAACGGTTTTATATGGCTGCTCTATCGAGCCGGAGTTGTTAAAACGTCCGGAAATCATGGAGGATATGAAGCGCTACGATGCGATCGTCGCGCGGGAAAGCCTGACCTTTGCAGCACTGCAGGAAGCCGGAATTGACAAAAATATCCATTTATATCCGGACTCTGCTTTTTTGCTGGAAACAAAGCTGGCTCCTCTGCCGGAGGGCTGGGTTCCCGGAAAGATGCTGGGCCTGAACATCAGTCCGATGATTGTGGACAATGAAAAGACTCCGGGCATTACGATGCAGAACTATAAAGCGTTGATTTCTCATATTTTAGAAACGACCGATCTGCATATTGCGCTGATTCCCCATGTGGTGTGGGAAAGCAATGATGACAGAAAACCGATCCGGCAGCTTTATGAAGCCTTTGCATCGACCGGACGTGTGATCGAGCTGCCGGATGGGTCCGCTCCGGAATTAAAGGGCTATATCAGCCGCTGCGAGATGTTTATCGGAGCCCGGACCCATGCGACAATCGCGGCGTATTCCTCCTGCGTGCCGACGCTGGTAGTCGGCTATTCGATCAAGGCCCGTGGAATCGCAAAGGATTTATTTGGAACGGACGAGGGCTATGTCCTGCCGGTGCAGGCACTCGCCAAAAAAGAAGATCTCGTCAACGCATTTGACTGGCTGTATCAAAATGCACAGGCACAGAAAGCACACCTGCAGCAGATCATGCCGGACTATTGCAAAAAGGCAAAAGAAGCAGAAAACCTGTTGAGAGAGCTGTGAAAGCGTAAAAAATCAGAAGCAGTTGCGTGAAATACAATGCAGCCGTGCAGGCAGTTCATAAAAAGCAGAGGGAGGGAAAATTGTGAGCCAGATACAGGAAATGATAAAACCGGCAGCAGCGATGCTGGATACTTATCCGGTGGTGACCACCAAACAGAAAATCAAACAGTGGATCAAGACCTGCGTCCCGGGCATGACGCCGGAAAAGGCAGAGCGTTATTCCTGGCCTCAGGCGCTTCTTGCGATGGGGCTGTTGCAGGCATATGAGCAGACAAAGGACAAGACTGCGTTAAGCAGTGTGTTTTCCTATCTCAGACGGTGGAAAAACAGCGGATATCCAATCTCTCATGTGGATCATGTGATGAATGGAAGCGTTGCCCTGTGGACAGAAGAGATTTTGACGAAGGAAAAAAGGGAAGATGCAGAATCTCTGGAAGCGCTCTGGATCTGCCGGGAAGGGGCGGACATTTGCGCAGGTTGGATCAAAGCAGCGAAAAAAACGGCGGACGGCATCCTTGCGTACCGGAGCCAGCATCCGGACTGGCTGTTTGCAGATACCCTTGGTATGCTTTGTCCCTTTGCCTGTCGCTACGGTGTTCAGAAACAGGATAAAGAGCTGTTAAACCTCGGAATCCGTCAGCTGGAGCTGTTTTTCCAAAAGGGGATGGATGAAAAAACCGGTCTGCCCTATCATGGCTATGATGAAAAGACCGGCATGAAATACGGAATAATCGGCTGGGGAAGAGCCTGCGGCTGGATGCTGCTTGGATTGTCCCAGAGCATTTTGTGGATTTCAGAGCAGCCTGCAGGAGCAGAACAGGCGGACAAGCTGCAGGCAGAGCAGTCAGCAGCTTGTCCGTCCTCCCAGTCTGTTGCCCGGGAGGACTGCAATCGTCTGCTTTTACTGCAGCAGCAGCTCCTGGACAGCGTTTTTGCATGGCAGCGCGCAGACGGTGGATTTTCCTGGCAGCTGCAGGCACAGGAGGGACACCGGGATACCTCAGCAGAGGGGATGATCGGATATGGGGCCTGGCTGGCAGCAGAGACTGCAGCTGTGCAGCGTTCAGAGCAGTGGAGCCTTGCACTGAGCCGTCTGGCAGCCACCCTGCAGACAAGTATCCAAAAAGGATATGTCACAGACTGCTCCGGGGAATGCAAGGGCTTTGCGGAATATCCCCAGGTATACGGAATCTATCCCTGGGGCAGCGGCAGCGCGCTGGCCTTTCTGGCAGGGAAGCGTTTCAAGGAAGAGAGTAAGGATAGGGCAGAAGGATCCTTATGCCCTGTCGCAGGACAATTTCGATCCAACAGTTTGGCAGGAATATCAGGAGAACAGGACGAAAAAACATGGGAAGAGTCAAATATGCGACCAGAAATATAATATTCGGCTTTTTAGGGAGCGGGGCAACGACGTTGCTCAATTTTATCCTGCGGCAGGTGTTTATCACCCATCTGGGCGATACGCTTCTGGGTGTGCAGGATCTCTACAGCGAAATTCTGACGATGCTTTCCCTTGCGGAGCTTGGCGTCGGAACCGCTTTAAACTACAGCCTGTACGGTCCGGTAGCGCGGGGGGAGCGGGAAAAAATCAAATCCTACATGCAGCTGTATAAAAAGGCGTACCGCACCATTGCCATGGTGATTGCTGTCATCGGACTTGCACTGGTACCGTTTTTACCCTGGATCGTCAAAAATGCAGATTATCTGACCTTAAGGCAGCTGCGGGTTTACTATCTGCTGTTTCTGTTCAATACGGTGACCACGTATTTTGTTGCATATAAATACAGTCTTGCCAATGCGGAGCAGAAAAACTATATCCAGACGAACGCGGATGCCATCAGCAAAGCGGTTTCCGTGGTGCTGCAGCTTCTGGGACTGCTGGTACTGCCAAACTACCTGTTATACCTGCTGATTCAGGTCGGCGTATCCCTCGGACAGAAGATTTTTATCAGTTGCTATCTGAACCGCAAATATCCGCTTTTGCTGGAAAAAAATGTGGAACCGCTGACAAAAGAAGAAACCGGAGCAGTGGTGGATAAGACAAAGGCGCTGATGCTGCACCGGATCGGGGATATGGCGCGTCTGCAGACGGATGCGATCATTATTTCGTCCTGTCTGGGTGTCGTCTGGGTCGGTCTGATCGGAACCTACAAGATGATCGTCAATTCCGTTTCGGGTTATGTAAACCTGATTTTCAACTCCGTCATTTCCAGCTTTGGAAATCTGATCGCGACGGAGAGCAGGGAAAAGCAGTTTCAGCTGTTTCTGGTATATCGTTTTTTTGCAATCTGGATATACGGATTTTCGGCTGTCGGATTTTTCCTGCTCCTGTCTCCTCTCGTGGAGCTGTATGTCGGAGCGGATCGCGTGTTGGCAACTTCGATTATCGCCTGGTATCTGACGGACTATTTCTTCAAAGGGGAACGTGTCGTGCTTTCGAATTTCAAAACGGCGGCCGGTGTTTTTGAACAGGACAAATATCTGTCCATCCTTCAGGGGATCGTCAACCTGGTGCTGTCGATTGCTCTGGTGTTTCAAATCGGTCTGGCGGGGGTGTTTATCGGAACCGTCGTATCCGGACTGATTGCAAATATCACAAAACCCATCATTATTTATCGGGTTTGCTTTGAAAAAAGTGCGTTTTCCTATTTTCAGGAGTCCATCAAATATCTGCTCGTCATCGGAGCTGCGCTGGCAGTGCTCATTCCGCTGCAGAATCTGCTGATGCCGCAGGTGACGATTGTAAAATTTGCGCTGATGATCGTGATTATTACGGTTGTCTTTAATGGAATTTTTCTGATCGTGTTCGGCAGGACGGAGGAATTTAAGTATTTGTACGGAATGGTAAAAGGGAGGCGGAAACGGTCATGATTATTGTAGAGGTGATGGGCGGACTGGGAAACCAGATGCAGCAGTACGCGTTGTACCGGAAGCTGGAGTCTTTGGGAAAAGATGCCAGACTGGATATTTCCTGGTTTCTCGATAAAGAGCGGCAGACAAAGGTGCTTGCAAGCCGGAAGCTGGAGTTGTCCTGGTTTGAGAATCTTCCTGCAAAATATTGCACACAGGAAGAAAAGCGGGCAATTCTTGGAAAAAATAATTTGGTCGGAAAACTGAAAAAGAAGCTGCTCGGGGGCAGCAACCGGCATTTTACGGAAAGCGACATGTACCATCCGGAAATCTTTGATCTGGAGGACGCTTATTTAAGCGGTTTCTGGGCGTGCGAGGCTTATTATGCAGATATTTTGCCGATGCTGCGCAGCCAGATTCATTTTCCGGATCCGGAAAAGGGCGAAGGCTGGGATTTAGAGGCTGCCGCGAAAAATAAAGAAACGATGGAGCGCATGAAGCAGGAAACCTCTGTGAGCATCCATATCCGCCGCGGGGATTATCTGGATGCACAGAATGCAGAGATGTTCGGCGGGATCTGCACGGATGCTTATTATGAAGCGGCGATTTCGTATATAAAGGAGCAGACACCAGACGCACATTTCTATGTTTTTTCAGATGACTCTGTATATGCGAAAAATGCCTACCCCGGAAAAGAGTTTACTGTCGTGGATTGGAATACCGGGAAAAACAGCCTGTTTGACATGCAGCTGATGAGCTGCTGCGGCCATAATATCTGTGCAAACTCCACCTTTAGCTTCTGGGGAGCGCGGCTCAATCCGAGCCCGGATAAGGTGATGATCCGTCCGTCAAAGCATAAAAACAGCCAGAATATCGTGCCGGAGGAGATGAAAAAGCTCTGGAACGGCTGGGTGTTGATAGATGGAAAGGGAAGAATTATTTAAGAAAAGTTAAGAAAAGCGGTTCCTCGAATACGGTATAATAATACTGACACACGGCAATTGCACATATTTTTTGAGGTAAAATGTGCAGCAGCGAACAAGACGGTACAAACTGGTAATTGGGCGCGTTTGCGCTGTTTTGTAGATTGAGGAGAAATTATAATGAAAAAGAAAATAGTTATATCTGAAAAAGTGACAGCGGTTATGCTTGCAGCAGCGATGGCCATTAGCATGACAGCATGCGGCAGCCCTGCAAAAGATATGCAGGGAGCAGCAGAAACAGCAGCGGATGAAGAAACAAGTACGGTAGAAACAGCAGCGGATAGAGAAACAAGTGCGGTAGAAACTGTATCAGAGATTGCCGGAAATACAACGGAAAGCACGGAGAATGCAGCGACAGACGCAGAGATTTTGGTTGCAGAAGACCCGGATACAGAAATTGCAGAGTTCAGGAAAGACACGGCGATCAAGGTAACGGTAGAGGATCAGAAGGAAGAAAAGAAAAACGATGCAGGAGAGGTCCTGGTCACAATTAGCGTTCAGAAAGCCACCATCGAAGACAGCGGCTATGATGTACTGCAGAAGGTGCTGGATCAGCAGAGCGCAGATACCTATGAGCTGGCGCAGGAAGCATGGGGAGATATGCAGACCTTCCTGGAGGATAGTGATTGGGAAACAACTGGCTCTTTATATGCCATCGAGGACACCATTTCCATGAAGCGTGGAGATGACAGGATCTTCAGCTACGTAACCACGGATTATTCCTATCTTGGAGGTGCACATCCGAACTTCGTTTATAATGGTTACAATTATGACACAAAGACTGGCAAAAGGCTGACACTGCGGGATGTGACAGAGGATTACGACAGCCTGTATGCACAGGTTCTGGACACTCTGAGGGCTTTTCAGGAAGAACAGGAGGATTTTATGTTCTTTGAAGACTACGAGGATACCGTCAAGGGAATGTTTTACGGATTTTCAGCCGAAGAGGATTTGGAAGACAGCGGCATGACAGATGCAGACAGGGAGGAAATTTCGGATACTGCAGGGACAGCGTCCGATATCGACAATATTCAGTGGTATCTGACCGACAATGAGCTGGTGGTGATCTTTAACCGTTATGATATCGCAGGGTATGCCTTTGGTCCGACTGCGGTACAGATTCCGTTCGAAACAGGGCTGGTAAAAGAGATTTATTCATGACAATAGAATGCTCGCAGAGCGTGCATTCTATTGTTATGGGATTTATCCTGTTGAGGGTATTGGAGTTTTTCGTGTTCCGAAAAATGGAGATGCCCGAAACAAAAAACCACCTGCTTTGCGGGTGGAGACAAAGCGTTGTACAAAAAAATCACCTTTCCGTTACAATAGAGTTGTTCAGGCACTATTGTAAGAAAGGAAAGGTGATTTTATGGCGAATAAGAATTATGATTTAGCTCACACAAAATGGATGTGTAAGTATCACATCGTATTCACTCCAAAGTATAGACGAAAAGTTATTTATAATCAATTAAAAGTTGATATAAGAGATATTTTGAAACAGTTATGTTCTTACAAAGGAGTAGAAATCATCGAAGGGCATTTAATGCCAGATCACATTCATATGCTGGTAAGCATTCCGCCGAAGATGAGTGTGTCAAGTTTTATGGGATATTTGAAGGGCAAGTCCGCACTTATGATATTCGATAGACATGCAAATCTAAAGTACAAGTTTGGAAATCGACATTTTTGGTCAGAAGGATATTATGTCAGCACAGTAGGGTTAAATGAAGCGACAATCAAAAAGTATATCCAAGATCAGGAAAAGAACGATATCATGCAAGATAAATTAAGTGTAAAAGAATATGAAAACCCTTTTAAGGGTTAAGTCGAAGTAGTACAAACGCCCCTTCAAGGGGCATAAGCAACGCGTCAAGTGCAATAGTGACTTGAACGAAGAGAAAGTCTGGGCGCCTTGAGACGCTGTCCGGTGTCAAGGGGTTATACCCAGCGAGCCGTGCCACCCCTTGAAGGGGTGGCGGCGACTTCATAGGAAATTGCGTCCTATGATACAATAGAATGCCATCCTGACAGCCTACGTTGAGCCGTGAAAGCGCCGCTGCAGGATTCCGTGTGCATTTGTTTGCATCCCTGTATCCTCTGTGCTATACTGTATACGGGTTTTTACGAGAAAACGAGGAAATTAACATGAAAACAATCGTAGTTACACTGGATAAAGAACATCCGGATGGGGAAGCGATTCTTCGGGCAGGCGAGATCATCAAAGCCGGCGGACTGGTGGCGTTTCCGACAGAGACGGTCTACGGACTGGGCGGAGATGCTCTGAATCCGGAATCGTCACGGAAAATATATGCGGCGAAGGGGCGTCCGTCCGACAACCCGCTGATCGTGCACATCTGCCGGTGGGAAGATATTTACAAAATCGCGGATCCGGTTCCGAAAATCGCGCAGCGTCTGGCAGCGCGCTTCTGGCCGGGACCCCTGACGATGATTTTGAATAAAACCGCGCTTGTACCCAAAGAAACGACAGGCGGTCTGGATACGGTAGCGGTGCGGTTCCCGTCCGATTCCATTGCGCAGCACTTTATCTGCGCGGCGGGTGGATTTGTTGCAGCGCCGAGCGCCAATACGTCCGGCAGACCGAGCCCGACGCTGGCGCAGTATGTAAAAGAGGACATGGACGGCAGGATCGAGATGATCTTAGACGGTGGCGAGGAAGTCGGCATTGGTCTGGAATCTACGATCGTAGACCTGACTGGAGACATTCCGATGATCCTGCGCCCGGGTTATGTGACGCAAAAGATGCTGGAAGAGGTTGCAAATCAGGTGGACGTTGACAAGACGATTTTGGATGCAAACTGCCATTTAAGACCCAAGGCACCCGGAATGCGTTACCGTCACTATGCACCGAAGGGAGACCTGACCATTATCGAGGGCGCGCAGGACGCGGTGAAGGAAGCCATCTGTGAAAAAAGCCGTCAGGCGACGGCAGACGGGCACCGTGTGGGTATCATCGCAACGGACGAGACGATGGAAGCCTACCGTCAAAACAGCAATGCGGCGAGTATCAAAAGCGTTGGGAGCCGTCTGGACGAAGCAGCGGTCGGCAGAAGCCTTTACCGGATTCTGCGGGAATTCGATGATGAAAATCTGGACATCCTGTTTTCGGAATCTTTTGCGGAAAGCGGCTTTGGACAGGCAATTATGAACCGGTTGCTAAAAGCGGCAGGTCATCATGTAGAACAGGTATGAGCAGGAAGAAGATTGAAAAATTATTTTTTTCAATCACGGGATTTGTGTCTGCGCGCACTTGACACAAACTCGGCATGCGCAAAAAGCGTGCGCAGAAATGAGAGGAAAGACTGAAAATGAGCGATCAGATGGATAAAATGGAGAGCACGCAGGAAATCGGCACAGAACAGACTGCAAAGGAAAAACGTGCAGCAAAGAAAAAAGAGCGGGCAGTCAAAAAGGCGTCCGGAACCGGGAAAAAGCACCGCAAGGCATGGATTGCAGCGATTGTTACAGTAGCGGTCATTGGCGTAGGGCTGTATGTGAAAGCGAGCAGCAGCAAGGTGCTTCCGAGCGTTCTGTGTCAGGCGGCAGCTGTCGGGGATGTGGAGGAGACGCTTTCTGCAAGCGGCAAGGTGGGCAGTGCGGAAACGCAAACCTACTATGCGCCGGTCGGCACGATTGTGCAGGCACTCAATGTCAAAGAGGGCGACGCGGTACATAAGGGAGAGGTTTTGGTGACGTTCGACACAGCGGATCTGGAGCTGACGAAGAAAAAGGCGGACCTGGATGCGGAAGCAAGCGAGGGCAGCTATCAGAGCGCTATGCAGCAGAGCAACGAAAATCAGAATAAATATTCCGACGCGTCCATCGGTCTCGATGAATTAAAACAGATGAAGGAAGATCAGGAGCAGTATGTTCAGGGTCTGAAATACGAGCTGGAGGATGACAAGAACGCAAAGCGCAAGGATCTAAACGAATGGGACAAGAAGCTGATGCAGGAGCAGAACTATCAGAACCGGAAGCTTTCCGAGCAGCAGGCATACGGCGGCGATACGGAGTCCATCAGTGAAGTCATTGACAATATCAACAGTCAGCGTGCGGATGTGGCGAACCAGCTGAGCATGATCGACAGCGACGAAAAGATTCTGCAGAAGCAGCGTCTGATTGACGCTGAGCAGAAAAAGCTGGAGGATATGCAGGAGGAAATTCAGAAACGCGAGAGCAAAAAAGATTCCTCCGAGAACGGCATTTTAAACGGCTATGATAAAAAGAGCAAAGAGGCGGGCGTAGAAAGCGCAAGGTTGAATGCCGATCAGGCAGCCTCCGATCTGGAAAAGGCGCAGGAAGGTATTATTGCGGACTTTGACGGAATCATCAGCGGGATTAAGACTGCAGCCGGAAGCCGCGTGGAAAAGGGCAGCGAGCTGTTCACCATCCAGAGCAGCAGCGCGGTACAGGTAACAGTTGAACTGAGCAAATATGATCTGGAAAAGGTCAAAGAGGGACAGAGCGCGACGGTGACGGTCGCAGGCGTTTCCTATTCGGGAACGGTGAGCAGGATCAATCGCGTTGCCCAGAATAACGCCCAGAATACACCGGTCGTTTATGCGGATGTGACGATCGAAAATCCGGACGGCAATATTTTCCTCGGCATCGAAGGAAAGGCGGAGATCCTGACCGGTTCCGCAGAGGGCGTCGTGCTTGTCCCCTATGAGGCGGTCAACACGGATAAGGAGGGCGATTTCTGCTATCTGGTAAAAGACGGTGTGATTGTGCGGCAGAACGTCGTAACTGGGATTTCCAGCGATATGGATGTTGAAATCAAAGAAGGAATCAGCGAGGGGGATACTGTTGTGATTTCCTCGGATATGGATCTGACGGAAGGACTGCAGGTAAATCCTGTGATGCAGTAAGCAAAAGGAGAATATATGTCACAGGTTTGGGAATATATCAAAATTGCGCTGATGAATATCAGGAGCAATAAGGGACGGTCTGTTCTGACGATGCTGGGTATTATCATCGGTATTTCCTCTGTCATCATGATTATTTCGGTCGGAAACGGCATCAAGTCAGAGGTAAACGGCGAGTTAAACGATATGGCTGGCGGACAGGTCGCAATTTATACGGATATGCAGCAAAATCAGGAGGAACAGGTTTTCTTCAGTGAAGAAGATTTTGATGCAATTCAGGAAAAGGTGGCTCACGTAAAGAGTGTTACGCCGGTCTATAATGTATATGGTTCCACGAGTACCCGGAAGGGAAGCTTTGATATCATGCTCAGCTGCGGGACGGCTGGCTTGAAGGACTATAGCAAAGACCCGATCATCAAAGGACATTTCTTTACAGAAAATGATTATTATGGGGCAAAAAAGGTCTGCGTGATCCCGGAGAGCACGGCGAGGACGTTATTTGGCACGACGGATGTGGTCGGAATGACGCTGAATCTGGATATCGACGGTATTTCCCAGGAATTTGAAGTGATCGGTATCCGGCAGGATAGCAGCGCCGCATTGATCAATATGACGAGCGGAGGAATGCAGACCATGGAGATCCCGCTGTCGACGCTGGAAACCTTCGGCTATTATGTGAGCGATTTTTCAGACTTTTACATTATTGGGGAAAGCAATGAATATACCTCGAAGATCGCGAAGGACAGCGTGAGCCTTCTGGAAAAACGCCATAATGTGCGCGGAAAGGGAATTATTTTAGTGCAGAGCTTTAACGATGCGCTTGCCCAGGTCAACAGCGTATTGAATTACATCACGATTTTTGTTGTTTTGGTAGCGGCGATTTCTCTGCTGGTGGGCGGCATTGGCGTTATGAATATCATGCTCGTATCAGTTACGGAGCGGACGCGGGAAATCGGAATCCGTAAAGCGCTCGGTGCAAGAACCGGTTCTGTACTGTTGCAATTTTTGTCCGAATCTGCAATTATTACATTGTTGGGAGGATTGATCGGAATCTTGCTGGGCGTACTGGGCGCATTTGGCGTCTGCGGCCTGATCGGCTTTTCTGCAAAGGTGAAGCTGTCTACGGTGTTGGGCGCGACGCTGTTTTCTTCAGCGGTTGGAATTTTCTTCGGAATCTATCCTGCAAAAAAGGCTGCAAAATTGAGTCCGATTGAAGCACTCCGGCATGAATAAACTGGCATAAAAAGAGGGCAAAGATTTGTGTCTGCTCGCACTTGACACAAATTTGGCATGCGCAAAAGAACGTGCGCAGAAATGGAAGGAAAAATGGAACAGCTGCACACATTTGAAATTAAGGATCAGTTCTATCTGGACGGAAACCCGTTTCGGATTATTTCCGGCGGAATGCATTATTTCCGGGTACTTCCGGAATACTGGGAAGACCGCCTGTTAAAATTAAAGGCGCTGGGCTGCAATACCGTAGAGACGGTCGTACCGTGGAACCTGCACGAGCCGAAAAAGGGAGAGTTTGATTTTACCGGGGAAAAGCTTCACGGGCTGACAGACCTTGTAGGCTATGTAAAGCTTGCGCAGAAGCTCGGACTGTGGGTGATCCTGCGTCCGTCCCCGTATATCTGCGCGGAATGGGAGTTTGGCGGATTCCCGGCATGGCTGCTTGCAGACGGCGATATGGTGCTGCGGACGAGCGACGAGCGGTATCTGCGTCACGTCCGGGACTATTACAAGGTGCTGATGCCTTATCTTGCGCCGCTGCAGATCACACAGGGTGGACCTGTTTTGATGATGCAGGTGGAAAACGAATACGGTACCTTTGGAAATGACAAAAAATATATCCAGGTGCTGCGGGATATGATGCGCGAAGGCGGAATCGATGTGCCGCTGTTCCAGTCGGATGGCCCGGCCGATGATATTTTTCAGAATACAGCGGTGGAGGACCTGTTTCCGACGGCAAACTTTGGCAGCAGAGGGAAGATCGCATTTGACTGTCTGAAAAAATATAATCACGGCGGTCCCTGCATGTGCGCAGAGCTGTGGGTAGGGTGGTTTGATGCCTGGAGAAGCGGAAAGCATCATACAACGGATGCAGATCAGGCGGCAAAGGAACTTCGTGAGGTTTTAGAGGGCGGCAGTGTCAATCTGTATGTAGCGGAGGGCGGAACGAACTTCGGCTTCATGAACGGTTCTAACTATGGAGAGTTTTTGACACCGGATGTAACGTCCTACGATTATGATGCATTGCTGACAGAGGACGGTCAGATTACTGAAAAGTACAAAAAATGCCAGAAGGTGATCGCAGAGTTTGAGCCACAGCAGGAAGTAGAGCTCTTGCCACCGGTAAAGCGCAGCGCATACGGAGAAGCGCCCGTTGTGGCAAAGACCGATCTGTTCCATGCCCTGCCGGATCTGGCGCAGCCACAGGAGAGTGTAACGCCGCAGGCGATGGAACGGATGGGACAGAGTTACGGCTACATGCTGTATTCTGCTGTTCTGGAATCCAGCTCGGAGCTAAACAGCCTGAAATTATTCAAAGCGGCGGACCGCGCAATCGCGTTCATTGATAAACAGCGCGCGATGACAGCATACGACCGGGAGCTGGAGGTGCGTCATGAGGTAGGACCGTTCCATGGGAAAAATATGCACCTCGACATTCTGGTGGAGAACATGGGACGCGTCAACTACGGACCGTACTTAAACTGGCAGAGAAAAGGTATCGACGGCTGCGTTATGATTAACGACCGTTTTGCACAGCATAACTGGAAGCAGTATGCATTGCCCATGACGAACCTGGATCAGCTGAACTTTGAAGCCGGTTATGAAGAAGGACTTCCTGCCTTTTATCAGGTAGAATTTAACGTAGACGAGCCTGCAGATACGTTCCTGGATATGACAGGCTGGGGCAAGGGCTTCGTGGTTGTAAACGCCTTTAATCTCGGACGCTTCTGGGAAGAAGGTCCCCAGCGCCGTCTCTATCTGCCTGGCGCATTATTAAAGCCCGGCAAAAACGAGCTTTTGATTTTCGAAACAGAAGGGAAACACAAAGCTACAGTAATCCTGTGTGATACGCCGGATCTCGGAGACGAGTGATCCGGAAATCAAAAGCGTGATAGATAGTAAACGCTGCAGCAACAGGCATATGCATACCTTTTGAGAGGGCGGTTTTGCTTGACCGTCCTCTTTTTCTGTTGTAATCTGATAAAGGTAAGAAAGAGACGCAGGAGGAAGCGATGGAACTGGAATTTGACGTACATGTGGATGCGAATGCGTTATACGATTATATGCTCCGCCATACCTTTACAAAGGCTGCGGGGATTCTGGGAAGTACAGCAGGCGCGCTCGGCATTGTTGCGGGCATGATGCAGCGGTATCCGATTTATGTGATTTTCGGCGCGGTGGTTTTACTGTATCAGCCGGTGTCTTTATGGCTGCGTGCGCAGAAACAGGCGCTGCTTCCCGTTTTTAAGGAACCTCTTCATTATAAGATGACCGAAGAGGGCGTGGAGGTTTCCCAGAAGGAGACGCAGCAGTTTCAGAAATGGGAAGATATGTACCGCGCGGTTTCCACAGGCAAAAGCCTGATTTTGTATACAGACAAAATTCATGCCAGCATTTTCCCGAGAAAGGATCTGGGCGAGAAACAGTCTGCGGTAATCGCGATGATTTCTTCCCATATGGAGCCTGGAAAGGTGCAGATCCGCTCTTAAAAGGCGGCAGAAAAGAGGTAGCGATGATCATCGAAAGTTTGTGTGCGGACGATACGTTCGCATTTGGAAAAAAGCTCGGTGAAGCTGCAGAACCGGGAACTGTCTACACGCTGGTAGGAGATCTTGGCGTTGGCAAAACCGTGCTGACACAGGGACTGGCAGAGGGGCTTGGCATCACAGAGGCAGTCAACAGCCCCACCTTTACGATTCTGCAGGTCTATGAGGAAGGACGCCTGCCGCTGTATCATTTTGACGTGTACCGCATCGGCGATGTGGAGGAAATGGACGAAATCGGCTATGAGGATTATTTTTACGGGGACGGTGTCTGCCTGATTGAGTGGGCGAACCTGATTGAAGAGATCCTTCCGGAAAAATATACCGAAATCCGAATTGAAAAAGACCTGGAAAAAGGCTTTGATTACCGGAAAATTACAGTGACGGAGGTGGAAGCATGAAGGTGCTTGGACTGGACAGCTCCGGCCTTGTGGCTGGGGTTGCATTGATACAGGATGATGTTTTGATTGCGGAATATACGACGGATTACAAAAAAACACATTCCCAGACGCTGCTTCCGATGCTGGATGAACTGCGCAGGATGGTGGATCTCGATTTAAAGAGCATTGACCTGATTGCGGTTGCGGCAGGTCCCGGCTCCTTTACAGGGCTGAGAATCGGCTCTGCGACGGCAAAAGGGCTCGGGCTTGCACTGGATATTCCGCTGGCAGCAGTGCCGACGGTGGATGCCCTTGCGTATAACCTGTACGGCTGTGAGCAGCTGATCTGCCCGATGATGGATGCGCGCAGAGGACAGGTATATACTGGAATTTATACATTTGTAAACGGTGAAATGCAGGTGATCCAGGAACAGTGCGCGATTTCTGTAGAAGAGCTTGCGGGCAGACTGAAAGAAGAATGCGAAAAATACGGCAAAAAAGTGGTTCTGCTGGGGGATGGTGTTCCGGTCTATCGGGAAAAAGTGCAGGAAATCCTGCAGGAGCAGTGTGAATTTGCACCTGCAAGCTGCAACAGACAGCGTGCGGCGTGTGTTGCTGTCTTAGGACAAAGCTTGGCGGCAGCAGGAAAAACGGTAAGCTCTGACGATTTTGCACCGGAATATCTGCGCATGTCCCAGGCAGAGCGCGAACGGATGGAAGCAGACGAGGCGCATCGTGAGCTGATGAAAGCCGGGATCACCAAATGAGTGTAAAAACGGACACGGAAAACAAAAAGGGCATGCTTGTGTTTGGACAGCTTCCGCAAACATCTGCGAAGGAAGCAGCAGAGCTGGAGGCGTCCTGTTTAAAGGAAGCGTGGAGCAAAAATGCGTGGGAAGACGCGCTGAAGGATAAAAACGCGTGGTATGCGGGCGCGTGGCTGGATGGCAGGCTGGTCGGCTGCTGCGGACTGTGGCAGTCCTTTGAGGATGCGGACATCTGCAACGTTGCGGTGGATCAGACCCTCAGACGGCAGGGAATCGGTGAACAGCTGCTTCTTTTTTTGATGGAAAACGGCAAAAAACGGGGTGTGAAAAATTTTACGCTCGAAGTGCGCAGATCCAATGAGGCTGCAATCGGACTATATCATAAGCTTGGATTTCTGGACGAGGGCGTGCGTCCCAATTTTTATGATTCGCCGAAGGAAGATGCTTTGATTTTATGGAAAAAGCAGGAAACGCAGGGATAATTTACCGCTGTTTATTGTGCATAAGAAGCGCTACAATGAGCAGGAAAAGGAGGTTGCCATGCGGAAATGGAAACAGAATGAAACTGTGCTGCAGTCTGTTATCTGCAACCGATGCGGAAAACCGCTGAAGGTAGAAAACGGAGTGCTGAAAGAAGGCTGCCTGCAGGTATGTCAGACGTTTGGCTATTTTAGCGCAATGGATGGAACACAAGTCAGATTTGACCTGTGTGAGGCCTGCTATCTGGAGTTAAAGAAAAGCTTTCTGATTGCACCGCAGGAAGAGGAAGCGACAGAGCTTCTCTGAATGAAAAACAGATATTTTATCATTTAGAAATGAGGAATAGAATGCTTGAAGTTTGTCTTTTGGGAACCGGAGGAATGATGCCGCTGCCATATCGGTGGCTGACGTCTCTGATGGTTCGTTATAATGGAAAAAGTATCCTGATCGACTGTGGAGAGGGTACACAGATTGCGATGAAAGAAAAAGGATGGAGCCCAAAGCCTATCGACGTGATCTGTTTTACTCATTTTCATGCAGATCATATCAGCGGGCTGCCTGGAATGCTTCTAACAATGGGAAATGCAGAACGGACAGAACCCTTGACGGTAATCGGTCCCAAAGGGCTTACCAGGACGGTGAATGCGCTCCGTGTGATTGCACCGGAGCTTCCGTTTGACATCAGATGTATTGAATTTGAAGAAAATGAACAGACCCTGTGTTTTGATGGGCTGAGAATAGAAGCTTTTCGGGTCAATCATAATGTTGTCTGCTATGGATACAGTCTTTCGATTGACCGTGCAGGCAAGTTCCAGCTGGATAAGGCGGAAGCGCTTGGAATTGAGCGACGCTACTGGAACAAGCTGCAGAAAGGTGAGACACTGGAGCTGGATGGGAAAATCTATACGCCGGATATGGTCATGGGAGAAGCCAGAAAGGGACTGAAGGTCACTTACTGTACGGATACCAGACCTACGGAAGGCATTGTAAAGCATGCGGCAGGTTCGGATCTTTTTATCTGCGAAGGCATGTACGGGGAGCCGGAAAAGAAAGATAAGGCAAAAGAACATAAGCACATGACGTTTCTGGAAGCTGCGGACATGGCGAAGCGTGCACAGGTGAAAAAGATGTGGCTTACCCATTACAGTCCGTCACTGGTGCATCCGGAGGAATTTATGGGCGGTGTGCGCAAAATATTTCCGGATTCCTTTGCGGCAAAGGATGGATGGACCCAGGATCTTGCATTTGAGGAAGAATGAGGCGTAAGGACATGACAGATACAAAAGAAAAAGATGTGCTCATACTGGCGATCGAAAGCTCCTGTGACGAAACGGCAGCGGCTGTCGTCAAAAACGGCAGGGAAGTGCTTTCCAACGTCATTTATTCGCAGATTGACCTGCATACGCTTTACGGCGGCGTAGTGCCGGAAATTGCGTCACGCAAGCATATTGAAAAGATAAATCAGGTTGTCCGTAAGGCGCTTGGGGACGCAAGCTGTACGCTGGGCGATATTACAGCGGTCGCAGTGACCTATGGACCGGGACTGGTCGGAGCGCTTTTAGTCGGTGTAGCGGAAGCAAAGGCAATTGCATTTGCTGCGAACAAGCCGCTTATCGGCGTGCATCATATCGAGGGGCATATCAGCGCCAATTATATTGAAAATAAAGAACTGGAACCGCCATTTTTATGCCTCGTCGTATCGGGTGGACATTCCCATCTCGTCCGGGTAAAGGATTACGGAGAATATGAAATCCTCGGAAAAACAAGGGATGACGCAGCCGGAGAAGCCTTTGATAAAGTTGCGCGCGCAATCGGACTTGGATATCCTGGCGGGCCCAAAATCGATCGCGTATCAAACGAAGGCAATCCGGAGGCAATTATATTTCCGCGTGCCAAAATCGCAGATAACGTATATGATTTCAGCTTCAGCGGCTTAAAGTCTGCTGTTTTGAACTATTTAAACGGGTGCCAGATGAAAGGCATTGAAATCAATCAGGCTGACGTCGCCGCTTCCTTCCAGAAAGCGGTGGTGGACGTTTTGGTAGAACACTCGATGGATGCTGTAAAACGGTATCATGTGGACAAATTTGCCATTGCAGGAGGTGTTGCGTCAAACAGCCATCTGCGGGCGGCGCTGGAGAGCGCGTGCAGCAAACAGGGCGTGAAGTTTTTCAGACCATCTCCGATTTTGTGCACGGATAATGCTGCAATGATCGGGGCGGCAGGATATTATGAGTATTTAAAGGGTGTCCGGCATGGCTGGGACTTAAACGCAGTGCCGAATCTGAAACTGGGAGAGAGAATCTGATGAAAAAAACATTCTGTACGGCAATCGTACTGGCGGCAGGCTCCGGAAAAAGGATGGGAACAAGGATTGCAAAGCAGTATCTCGAAATAGACGGGAAACCGCTTCTGTACTATACGCTCCTTGCTTTTGAACGTTCTCCGCAGATAGATAAGATCATACTGACTGTCGGCAGTGAAGAACAGATTTCCTATTGTCAGGAGACTATTTTGCGTCCCTATGGCTTTCAGAAGGTTGCTTCGGTGATCACAGGTGGAAAAGAACGCTATGATTCCGTCTGGAGGGGACTGCAGGCGGTAAAGGAAAACCTGCCAAAAGAAGCGGCAGAGGGAATTGTGTTTATTCACGACGGAGCAAGACCCATGGTATCGGAGGATATTCTGGAACGGTGTTTTCAGGATGCCCAAAAATATCATGCGTGTGTTGCCGCAGTGCCGGTAAAGGATACGATTAAAATTGCGGATGAAAACGGCTTTGCGGAAACGACACCCCGCAGGGATCGCGTATGGCAGGTGCAGACACCTCAAACATTTTCATTTGGGTTGATTTATGATGCTTATGCCCGGCTTGCAGAACAAAAAGATGCTTTGGCGGAAAAAGGAATCCAAATTACGGATGACGCGATGGTGGTGGAGACATTTACAGATCATCCGGTGAAACTGACTGAGGGAAGCTACCGTAATCTGAAAGTGACAACACCGGAAGATCTTCCGCTCGCAGAAAAATATCTGCACAGATAAAGGATTCGGACATGTTTTTTTATGTCGGAAACCGGCTGTTTTCAACAAAAACCGGCTTTTTACAAAAAAAGTAAAAAAAATGAAAAAGAGTGTTGACATTCCTGTAAAGCTCTGATAGAATACATCTTGCGCTGATGAAGCGCGGCAAGTTCAAAAGATGAGCCGAATGACCCGGAGAGGTATCGAAGCGGTCATAACGAGGCGGTCTTGAAAACCGTTTGTCCGAAAGGGCGCG
>ERZ772876.679-NODE-679-length-42318-cov-5.558006_pt1 | contig 42318 bp, 41 predicted proteins | sample MGYA00580584_ERZ772876 | MGnify/ENA primary metagenome ERZ772876 (study PRJEB29015, sample SAMEA2737728) | human gut metagenome | biome: human gut; feature: human-associated habitat; material: faeces | place: China | collected 2012 ... | reverse complement strand
GACTTTTGGAGCAAAGCAGCATTTTGATAATATCAAAATGCTCGGCGGATGAAGCAGCTTGTCAAAAAAGTCCTTACAGGACTTTTTTGACAAGCTGCCAGGGACGGCTATGCCGTCCCTGGTTCTTTTAATTTGCGCTGTCTTTTGCCTAATGGCAATACACCGAGTCCGGCGCCCCCTCAGTCGCTACGCGACAGCTCCCCTATAAGGGGCGCAGAGGGGGTGAGGTGCAGACAGCGCTCCGAAAGATTGATTCACCGTACGTCGAACGTGAGCTCCGTTTCACGGTGATACGCCGCACCGGCGCGGAGGACGGGCGACGGGAAATCCGCGTGGTGCACCGCGTCCGGAAACTCCTGCGTCTCAAGGCAAACCGCCCCGTGCGGCTCCATAAGCGCGCCGCGCTTGCCCGGAATGCACTCGAGGAAATTCGCCGTATACAGCTGCACACCCGGCATATCCGTCGTGATATTCATCGCGACTCCGCTCTCAGGACTGTACAGCTCCGCCGCGTCGCGTCCAGACAACGCGAAATTGTGGTCATAGCCGTGCCCGATGGCGAGCTGCCCGTCGTCCGCGCCGATATCGCGCCCGACGGGCTTCGCCGCGCGGAAGTCAAACGGCGTCCCCGCGACGGGGATGAGTCTGCCGGTCGGCAGGCAATTCTCGTCGTTCTCGGTGAAGCTTTCGGCATTGATGCGCAGCTCATGCGCCAGCGCTGTGCCGCCGCCCGCGAGATTGAAATAGCTGTGGTTCGTGAGGCTGATGACCGTATCCGCGTCCGAGACAGCGTCATACGCTATGCGCAGGCCGCGCTCGGTCAGCGTGTAGGTCACGGCGACGTGCAGATTGCCCGGATAGCCCTCCTCGCCGTCCGGCGACAGACGGCTGAAGCGCACATGATCGGCTCCGGCTTCGGCGCTCCACATGCGCCGGTCGAAGCCGCGCAGACCGCCATGCAGATGGTTCGGCCCGGAGTTCCTGGCGAGGACATAGCGCCTGCCGTTCAGCTCGAACTCCCCGCCGCCGATGCGGTTGGCGTATCTGCCGACCGTCCCGCCGGTGTTGCCCTCGCGCCGTTCGTATTCGCCCGCGCTCTCGTAGCCGAGCACGACGTCCACCGCGCCCGTCCGCCCCGGCACGACGAGCGACTGGAGCGTCGCCCCGTAGTCGAGCAGCACGGCGCTCATCGCCCCGCGGCTGATGCGGAATGCCATGACCTCCGTGCCGTCGGCCAGCGCGCCGAACGGAAATTTATCAACGGACATTTTCTCTACCTCTTTTCCCGGAAAAAATCCTTCAGCAGCCGCGCCGATTCCTCCGCGCGGACGCTGCCGAACACCGCCGGACGGTGCCCGTAGCGCTCCTCGAACAGGTTTATCACGCTGCCGCAGGAGCCTGTAAGCTCATCCCGCGCGCCGAACACGACCGTCGGTATGCGGGAATTTATTATTGCTCCGGCGCACATCGGGCAGGGCTCGAGCGTGACGAAGATGGCGCAGCCCTCGAGCCGCCAGTCGCCGATTTCGGCGCAGGCTTCGCGGATGGCCTCAAGCTCGGCGTGGGCGGTGGCGTCGTGCCCCTCCTCGCGGCGGTTGCGGCCGCGGCCGATGACGCGCCCCTCGCCGTCGGCGATGACGCAGCCGACCGGCACCTCGCCGTTATCGGCGGCCTCGCGCGCAAGCTCCAGCGCGAGCGACATGTATTTTTCCCTGTCCATAGGCGTTCTCCCGTGGATTTTGATGGTGGTATGCGAATACGGGAGCCTATCAAAACAGCTCCCGTATTCGGACTTTCGATATGCTTCGCCGCGATTTTATGCCAGGGCGGCGGTGATGATGGACATCTGGTAGACCTCTTCGGCGTTGCAGCCACGGCTGAGGTCGTTGATCGGAGCGTTCAGACCCTGAAGGATGGGGCCGTAGGCATCGAAGCCGCCGAGACGCTGGGCGATCTTATAGCCGATGTTGCCGGACTGAATCTCCGGGAAAATGAAGGTGTTGGCATAGCCTGCGACCTTGCTGCCGGGGAACTTGAGCTGGCCGACGACCGGAGAAACGGCCGCGTCGAACTGCATCTCGCCGTCGATCGCGATGTCGGGAGCCATTTCCTTGGCGATGGCGGTGGCGTTGCGGACGAGATCGACGTTCGCGCCCTTGCCGGAGCCCTTGGTGGAGTAGGACAGCATTGCGACCTTTGGGTCGATGCCGAAGACCTTCGCGGTCTTTGCGGTCTCGACTGCGACCTCGGCGAGCTGCTGCGCCGCGCTGAGCCTGACGTTGCCGTCCTTGTCCAGCTTGTCCTCATAGGAGATGTTTATCGCGCAGTCGCCCATGGCGAGCATCTCTTCGCCGCGCACCATGATAAAGCAGGAGCTGACGAGGTTCGCGCCCTTCTTGGTCTTGACGAGCTGGAGCGCGGGACGCACGGTGTCCGCGGTGGAGTAGGTCGCGCCGCCGAGCAGAGCGTCGGCAACGCCCATCTTGACGAGCATGGTGCCGAAGTAGTTGCCCTTCATCAGGCTTGCACGGCACTCGTCGGCAGTCATCTTGCCCTTGCGCAGCTCGACCATGGTGGCGACCATCTCGTCCATGCGGTCATAAGTGGCGGGGTCGAGGATCTCAAGCCCCTCGATGTCGAAGCCGCCCTTCGCCGCCGCGGCCTTCACGTCGTCAACATTGCCGACAAGCACGGGGGTGAGGAAGCCGCCCTTTTTCAGGCGGTCGGCGGATTCGAGGATGCGCGCGTCGGTGCCCTCGGTGTAAACTATCTTGCGGGGATTTTTCTTCAGAATCTCGATAAGATTTTCAAACATATCAAATTTACCTCCAAATAAGAGTATGGGTATTACAGACACTAATTTACCACGTCTCTGCGCTTTTTTCAAGAACTTTGCGGTATAATAAACCGATTTGGATGAAATATTGCGAAAAAGCTCCGCCCCGCTTCCGGCGGCGTGAAATTTCCGGTAAATTTTCTATTTACAAATCCTTTACAGGTCTGTATAATATACAAATCGTAATCACAATGAGAGAAGAGAGAAGCAATGGACAGAACCTTTCCCAAGACGCTCTCGGCGCTGCGCCGAGAGAAAAATATCAGCCAGCGCAAGGCCGCGGCCGACCTCGGCATAAGTCAGGCGCTGCTGAGCCACTATGAAAACGGCACGCGCGAGCCGGGGCTTGCCTTCGTCTGCCGCGTGTGCGACTACTACGGCGTGACCGCCGACTACCTGCTCTGCCGCAGCAGCCAGCCTGCCGGAGACGGGCAGCCCGCCGAGGCGGCGCGCATATTCATTGACCGGCTGCGCGGGATCGTCAGCGAGGCGGAGCGCGCGCTGACCGGACCGGAACTTAAAACAGGAGACTGACCGATGACTGATCAGAAGCTGATACGCAATTTTTCCATAATCGCCCATATCGATCACGGCAAATCCACGCTGTCCGACCGCCTTATCGAGAAGTGCGGCGCGGTGGAGCAGCGCGTGATGGAGGATCAGATACTCGATAACATGGATCTTGAGCGCGAGCGCGGCATCACGATAAAGGCGCGCGCCGTCGGGCTGAACTATCACGCCGCAGACGGGCAGGACTATACCCTCAACCTCATCGACACGCCGGGACACGTCGACTTCAACTATGAGGTCAGCCGTTCACTCGCGGCCTGCGAGGGCGCGGTGCTGGTCGTGGACGCGTCGCAGGGCGTCGAGGCGCAGACACTGTCGAACACCTATCTCGCGCTGGATAACGACCTTGAGATACTGCCCGTTATCAACAAGATCGACCTTCCCGCCGCCGACCCGCAGCGCGTCAAGGACGAGATCGAGGAGATAATCGGCATCCCCGCGCAGGATGCGCCGGAGATAAGCGCGAAGATCGGCCTGAACATCGACGCGGTGCTGGACGATATCGTCAGGAACGTCCCTGCGCCGTCGGGCGACCCGAACGCACCGTTCAAGGCGCTGATATTCGACAGCCAGTACGACAACTACCGCGGCGTCATCGTTTTCATGCGCGTGATGGACGGCGTGCTGCATCGCGAGGATGAGATACTGCTCATGTCCACCGGCGCAAAGTACAAGGTCGTGGAGCTTGGGCACCTGCGCCCGATAGGACTCGATCCGTGCGATGAACTGTCCGCAGGAGATGTCGGCTATTTCACTGCCAGCATCAAAAACGTTGCAGACACGCAGGTGGGCGACACTGTCACCAGCGCCGAGAATCCCACCGCAAACGAGCTGCCCGGCTACCGTCCGGCGCGCCCGATGGTCTACTGCGGCATCTACACCGAGGACGGCTCGAAGTACCCCGACCTGCGCGACGCGCTGGATAAGCTGAAGCTCAACGACGCTTCGCTCTCGTACGAGCCGGAAAGCTCCGTCGCGCTCGGCTTCGGCTTCCGCTGCGGCTTCCTCGGAATGCTGCATATGGAGATAATTCAGGAGCGGCTGGAGCGCGAGTTCAATCTGGAGCTTGTCACCACGCTTCCGAGCGTTATTTATAAGGTAGTCAAGACCGACGGCAGCGTTGTCATGGTCGATAATCCGCATAATTATCCTGAGGTTGCGAGCATTGCCGAGGCGTACGAGCCGTACGTCAAGGTCTCGATAATTACGCCGAACGAGTTTGTCGGCAATATCATGCCGCTCTGTCAGGAGCGCCGCGGCGACTATAAGAATATGCAGTATCTCGACACACGGCTTGTCGAGCTGCATTATGAAATGCCGCTCAACGAGATAATCTATGACTTTTTCGATACGCTCAAGGCGCGCACGAAGGGCTATGCCTCGCTCGACTATGAGCTGAGCGAGTACCGCACGAGCGATCTGGTCAAGGTCGATATGCTCTTAAACGGCGATCAGGTCGACGCGCTGAGCTTCATCGCGCACCGTGAGAAGGCGTATCCCCGCGCCCGCAGATTGTGCGAGAAGCTGAAGGAGAATATCCCGCGGCAGCTGTTCGAGGTGCCGATTCAGGCGGCCATCGGCGGTAAGATCATCGCGCGCGAGACGGTCAAGGCCATGCGCAAGGACGTGCTTGCCAAGTGCTATGGCGGCGACATCACACGTAAAAAGAAGCTGCTGGAGAAGCAGAAGGAGGGCAAAAAGAAGATGCGCCAGCTCGGTACCGTACAGATACCGACCGAGGCCTTTCTCGCTGTCCTCAAGCTCGATGAATGAATATGAAAATGAATTAACCGGCCTTTTGGCCGGTTAATCTTTTCTTAATAAATTAACCTCTTGGTTTTTAAGCTGTGATACGTTAATATAGTACGCGAGGTGAAGAGAGTGTACAACATACTTATCTGCGATGACGAAAAGGACATAGTCTCGGCGCTGAAAATATATCTCGAGGCCGAGGGCTACCGCACCTTTGCCGCCTACAACGGCCGCGAGGCGCTGGCAATCATCCGCGCGCAGGAGATACATCTCGTCCTGATGGACATCATGATGCCCGAGATGGACGGCATCAGCGCAATGGTGAAGCTCCGCGAGGAGAGCAACCTCCCCGTCATCCTGCTGACCGCCAAGGGCGAGGACACCGACAAGGTGCTCGGCCTCAACGTCGGCGCGGACGACTACATCACAAAGCCCTTCAACCCCGTGGAGATGCTTGCCCGCGTCCGCTCACAGCTCAGGCGCTACATGCAGCTCGGCGGCGGCGCGGTGAAGGATAGCTGCCTGCGGCTCGACGGCATATGCCTTGACGACCGCAGCAAGGAGGTCACCGTTGACGGCGAAAAGGTCAGCCTCACGCCCACCGAGTATGACATTCTCAAGCTCCTCATGGAGCACCCCGGCGAGGTATTCCCGCCGAAGGTGCTGTACCAGCGGGTCTGGAACGACGAGCCCTACGGCGCGGAGAGCACCGTGGCTGTCCACATCCGGCACATCCGCGAAAAAATAGAGATAAACCCCGCCGAGCCGCGCTATCTCAAGGCGGTCTGGGGGCAGGGCTACAAGATTGAGAGGGGTAAGACATGAGCAAACTTAAAAGCAGCTTCGCTGCAAAGGCCGTGGCGGTGTTCCTGCTCGCTGTTATGGGCATCGTGTTCGTCGGCTCGCTCATAGGCGTGGGCATGATGGCCGACGCGGGCGGCTACGCAGGCAGTGCCAACACGCTGCGCAAACGTGTGCTGTCCAGCATGGGCTATTCCCAGCTGTACCAGACCTTCGAGCGTCTGTACAACGGTTACAATCCGGACTACGCGCAGTACCGCAGCGGCCTTGACAGCGCGTTCCGCTTCGTCCTGCGCGACAAGGACACCGGCAAAATCCTGTTCGACGGGCTTGACGGCGCGGACTACCAGTGGTACGCCGAGGAGCCGTACAGCATCCCAGATCTGAACCTGAGCAGCAAAGACTTCGTCATCACCGAAGACGACAGCCACTCCGGCAGCAGAGGCGACTCCGTCACAGCCGCCGACAACGTCGTCATCGAGGGCTACATTCTCCGCGAGCCCGCCGGCGGCGACAACTCCGACACCTTCGTCCTCCTGTACTGGGTGGAGCTGATCTACAACTGCCGCTACCAGCTCATCGTTATCGCGGCGGTGTCCTTCATCCTGTGCCTGGTGCTGTTCATCTTCCTGCTCTGCGCCGTGGGGCATCGGGCGGGCAGCGAGGGCATCGTGCCGAGCTTCGTTGACAAGATCCCTTTTGACCTGTTCACGCTGCTGATGATCGTCGCGATCTCCTGCCTGTGGGCGATACTGGCCGAGATGTATTACGACAGCATCTTCCTCATCATGCTCGCCTGCCTTGTCATACTGGTGGCGGCGCTGCTGATACTGCTGTACATCATGAGCTTCGCCGTGCGCGTGAAGCTCGGCGGCGTCATCAAGGGCTGCATCATATACAAGGTTCTGGCGTGGGTGTGGCGGCTAATCCGCAGCGTCTGCCACGCGATCGCAGAGCTTGTCCGCGGGATGCCCCTCGTGCCGAAAAGCTGCGCCGCAGTGGCAGTGATTCTGCTTTTGGAGCTTATCTCCATGAGCAGCGGCGTAGTGTGGCTCATCACAAACGCGCTGCTGGCCGCGGCGCTGATATACACGGCGATATGCGCGAAAAAGCTGCTGACCGCGGGGCAGAAGCTCGCCGCGGGCGACGAGAGCTGTGTTGTCGACACCTCGAAGCTCTATGGCCCCTTCCGCGAGCACGGCGAAGACCTCAACACCATCCGCGACGGCGTATCGCTGGCGGTCGAGGCGCGGATGCGCAGTGAGCATTTCCGCACCGAGCTCATCACAAACGTCTCGCATGACATCAAAACGCCGCTGACATCTATAATAAATTACGTCGATCTTCTCGGCAAGGAGAAGCCAGAAAACGAGAAGATGCGCGAATATATCGACGTTCTGCAGCGGCAGTCGGCGCGGCTGAAGAAGCTGATCGACGATCTGCTCGAGGCGTCCAAGGCGTCGACGGGCAACCTGACCGTCAACGCCGAGCCATGCGACGTCGGCGTGCTGCTGGATCAGACGCTGGGCGAATACGGCGAGAAGCTGAGCGCGGCGGGGCTGGAGCCGGTGCTGACGAAGCCGGAGAAGCCGGTGATAATCATGGCCGACGGGCGGCATATGTGGCGCATTTTTGATAATCTGCTGAACAATATCTGCAAGTATTCGCAGCGCGGGACGCGGGTGTACCTTGAGGTGTGCGAGCGGGACGGCAAGGCGGTCGTCACGTTCCGGAACATCTCCAGCCGTCAGCTGAACATCTCCAGCGACGAACTGATGGAGCGCTTTGTGCGCGGCGACAGCTCGCGCAATACCGAGGGCAGCGGCCTTGGGCTGAACATCGCGCAGAGCCTCGCGCAGCTGCAGAAGGGCACGATGGAGCTGACCGTCGACGGCGATCTGTTCAAGGTGACTCTGACCTTTGACGTTGTGAAGTGATGGGCGCAATGTGCGCGGGATAGTTGAACCGGTCCCCCTCCGAACAGGATGGGGACCGGTTTTGCGTTGTGTGTGGGGCGCCCCTACCAGGGGCGCCGCGCAAATCTCCCCACACAACGCCACACCCCCTGCGGGAGCCGCAGGGGGTGTGCACATCGCTATATTCAGCTTACTCCTTGACGGTGCCGTCGGGATTGAACAGCGGCAGCGGGGCAAGGCAGATGATATCGTGTCTGGCCTGCGCGTCGCCCTCGGCGAGCACGGCCATGCGGCCCGCGATGATGCCGCCCGCACGGGTGACAAGCTCCTCCATCGCGTGCAGCGACTCGCCCGTGGAAATAACGTCGTCAACGATGAGCATGCGCTTGCCGCGGATAAGCTCCGCGTCCGCAGTGTCGATGACGAGCTTCTGGATGCTCATGGTGGTGATGGACTTGACCTCCACCTCGAACACGCCGGACATATACGCCTTCGCGCCCTTGCGCGCAAGGAAGTACTTCTCCGCACCGCTCTGCCGCGCCATTTCGTACAGCAGGGGGATTGCCTTCGCTTCGGGGGCGATGATGTAGTCATATTCCGGAGCGCGCTTGAGCAGCTCCGCCGCACAGTGGACAGTCAGCTCGACGTCGCCGAACATAACAAACGCGCCGATGTAGAGGTCGTCAGTGACCTTGCAGAGCGGCAGCTCACGTTTTAAGCCGGCAATGTCCATCTCGTAAGTCATTTTTATATTCCTCCTGAAAGAGCAAACTTTTTTACTCATACATTTTACAGGAAATTTTGCAAAAATCAAGTGCTATTTGCGTTTTATCGGGGATCTCGCGGAATTTTTCCCTCAGCCCTCCATGAGCTTCAGCAGCTCCGCCAGCTCAAAGCTGCCCGTGGGCGCCATTCTGCCCTCGCGCCGCAGCTCGAGTATCTCGTCCGCCCGCGTGAGCATCGCACCGCAGGTCTCGCCCTCCTGAAGCGTCAGCTCGTCGAGCGCGACGTCCCGCTCGAACAGCCACACGTCCTCGAACCGCCCCGCGACTTTATGCGACGCGACGCACCGTCCGCGCATCGGGTCGAGCCGCAACCCCGTCTCCTCGCGCACCTCGCGCAGCGCGGCGGTCAGGCTGTCGTCTCCGGCGAGCGCCGAGCCGCCGGTGCACTCCCACATGTTCGGGTAGCCCTTGTTCGGCGAACGCTTTGTGAGCAGATAGTGCCCGTCGCCGCCGCGTATCCACGCGTACACGACGAGGTGGAACTCGCCCTCGCCCATCGGCTCCGCGCGGCGATGCAGCCGTCCGGTCGGGCAGCGGTCTGCGTCGTACACGTCCCACAGCTCATCGCCGCCGCACTGCCGGTTCAGCCAGCCCTGCACCCGCGCGAACAGCAGCGGCTGTATCGCAGGGTAGGTCAGGCGCTCCGCCTCGGGCAGCAGCTCGAACAGCCGCCGCTCCGCGATCTCCGACTCCGGCAGCTCGCCGAGCATGTCGATCTCCGCAAAGTACAGCATCCCGTAGTCCGTCCGCCCATCCGTGGTCACGCTGTACACGCACACGCGGCTGAGCGTGAAAAGCTCCGCGCCCGTCTCCTCGTACAGCTCGCGCCGCGCGGCGGCGTCGATATCCTCGCCCGGCTCCCTGTGCCCGCCGGGCAGCTCCCACGTGCCGCGCTCGCGGTGACGGCTGAGCACCCATTGCCCGCCGCAGCGCGCGGCGACCACCGCGTAGCGCAGCTCCGCCGCCGTGTCCGCCGCGTAAAATTGTACGTTTATATCCATGGATCAACTCTCCGATTCAATATTATACCAATTGCGATATAGGTATAATACTAATATTCTACGTAAAAATCAAGTCGCTCTTTATTTTTCGACGGAACTGGGGTATAATCCATGTGTAAACCATATAAGGAGGGTTAAATATGAAACAGTATTTTGAAATAGTGGACGTCATGGCGCGCGAGATCCTTGACTCCCGCGGCAATCCGACCGTCGAGGTAGAGGTCACGCTCGACGACGGCACCGTCGGCCGCGCGGCCGTGCCTTCCGGCGCGTCTACCGGCATGTACGAAGCCTGCGAGCTGCGCGACGGCGACAAGAGCCGTTACAACGGCAAGGGCGTTCTGCTTGCGGTAGAGAACGTCAACCATGAGCTGGCCGAAGCGCTGGTCGGCATGAACGTGCTGGATCAGCCCTCTATTGACAAGATGCTCATAGATATCGACGGCACCCCGAACAAGACCCGTCTCGGCGCGAACGCCATCCTCGGCGTGTCCCTCGCCTGCGCGAAGGCAGCCGCCGCCGCAACCGGCGTCAGCCTGTATAACTACATCGGCGGCGTCAACGCCAAGACCCTGCCCGTGCCGATGATGAACGTTCTCAACGGCGGCCAGCACGCCGCCGGCTCGAACGTGGACATTCAGGAGTTCATGATAATGCCTGTCGGCGCGGAGAGCTTCCATGAGGCGCTGCGCATGTGCGCCGAGGTGTTCCACGCGCTGAAGAAGGTAGTTCCGGCGTCCGGCGTGGGCGACGAGGGCGGCTATGCGCCGAATCTCGACAGCGACGAGGACGCGCTGAAGGCGCTTGTCACGGCGATTGAGAAGGCGGGCTACAAGCCCGGCGACGACTTCCGCATCGCGATAGACGGCGCAGTGTCCGACTGGTACAGCGAGGAGGACAAGTGCTATCATCTGCCGAAGCGCGGCATCGTGATGACCAGCGAGCAGATGGTCGACATGTGGGAGAGCTTCGTTGACAAGTACCCGATCGTCTCCATCGAGGACGGCATGGGCGAGAACGACTGGGAGGGCTGGCAGCTGATGACCCGCCGCCTCGGCCACCGCATCCAGATCGTCGGCGACGACCTGTTCGTGACGAATGTGGAGCGCATCAGGAAGGGCATCAAGCTCGGCGCGGCGAATGCCGTGCTGATAAAGCTCAACCAGATCGGCACCCTGACCGAGACGCTCGACGCGATACAGACCGCGCACCGCGCCGGCTGGACGGCCGTCGTCTCCCACCGCTCCGGCGAGACGGAGGACACGACCATCGCCGACATCTCCGTCGCCGTCAACGCGGGGCAGATCAAGACCGGCGCGCCCTCGCGCACCGATCGCGTGGCGAAGTACAATCAGCTGCTGCGCATCGAGGAGGAGCTGTTCGACTCCGCCGAATACCTCGGCAAGGACGCGTTTTTCTCGATAAAGTAAATGAGTGAACACACGGGAAGCCGCAAAGCTTCCCGTGGGTTTTTTTGTTGGGGGCAACGCGACCACGCCAGTCCGAAATATTTGCCCCTCTCGGCGCCCCTCTTAGGGGCGCCGAGAGGGGCATAGCAACCACTACCCTGCCTAAGATGCGCGCAAGGGAGGGGGTATGCGCAGCGCCTTATTCCCGCCAAGATTTCATCTTACATTTAACAGATTTGTAACGCAATGCGCGGCGGTATAGACTATAATATCAATTTGTAAAAAAGAATGGTCGTAGATTTTTTCAAGGAGCTGCATTGCATGAAACTCAAAAAAATTACTGCTTTGGCGCTGATTCTGGCAGCTGTCGTTTCGCTGTGCGCCTGCGGTGCGACCGCGGCAGCGCCCGCTGCGGCAACTGAATGCACCTGCGGCGGAGACGCTTCCGTATGTACCTGCTGCGGCAACTGCTGCGCGTCGGACTCCCAGCCCGCGCAGACCGCATCCACCCCAGCGGAGGACGCAGACTTCGACTCACGGCTCGCAGGCTCATGGACTCTTGTGGCCGAGGAGATACACGGCGCGCTGGGCGAGATAAAGAACAGCTCCGTCCCGGACGGCAGCAATATGTACATAAGCCTTGACGGCGGCGTGAGCGGCGAGATATTCGACGCGGTCACGCGGGCGCTGAAGGTCAGCTTCGGCACGAACACCGTCTTTGAACCCCTCGGCACGATCACGTCGGACAACGGCAGGCTGGACATCACCGGCCTTCTGCCCGATAACTCCGGCATCACCATAAGCAAGGCCACGTACGCCTTCTCCGACATCACGAAAGGCTCCTACAAGTCCTGCACGCACAACGCCGCCTTCGCGGAGGACACCGACAACCGCATGAAGCTCAACATCTCCTGCACAGTTGACGGCACGATCGTTCACGGCGACATCAACGTCGCGCTCACCTTTGAGCGCATCTACCCCGTCTGGTCGTACAGCAGCGACGGCAGCAAGGGCAAGTATCTGCTCATGGACGCGCTGGAGGGCAAGTGGCAGGACAATTATGAGAATGTCTGGGACTTCGCGCTGGACGTGAAAAGCTCCGAGGCGTCCACCGTGCTGAGCTTCAGCGTCACGGACAAGGACGGCGCGGTCAAGACCGGTGTCGATTTCCTCAACGTTGAGAGCGATGACGGGCTGGGCGTTGACCTGACCTTCGCCTTTGACAGCTCGCGCATAAACGGGCGGCTGCAGTATTTTGACGGCAGCACCCTGACGCTCACGACCGACATGGGCGAGACTCTGACGCTCAAACGCGTAAGCTGAGAACAGAATAGGATAAAATGAACCACCCCCGGAAGCGCTCGAACAGAGCGTCTCCGGGGGTGGTTTTTGCGTGGGATGGGGAGGCGGCAAAGGTTTAGAGCTGGCACGTCGCCCCGTCTCCGCGCCGCATCAGATATAATGCTTGCGTGGGATGCGGTCGTAATGCCGGAGCAGGATCGGCTCCACGCAGGAGGACAGGAACTTCATATCAAGATTAAAGAAATATATCAAAAAGGTCACGGCGAAAAATCCGCCCGCTCCGCCGAGGAGCTTCAGCGACAGCCTCTTCAGATTCATACTTTCTCCTCCTTCGTCACCATGCGTTCTCGTCCGGCAGAACCTCGATGGACGGATCCAGCGGCTCCTCGCGCATGACGGTACGCATATACTCGTTGAACTGGTCGCGGATGGCCTGACGCGAATACACGCGCGGATCGCACAGGTCGTGGCAGACCCAGACGAGGTGTATCCCGCGCTCGCGCGCCTGCTCCTCGAACTGCCCGTGCATACCGACCAGCGCCTTGCAGCTCATGTGCTCCCACATCATCACCATGTCCGCGTTCATCTTCTCGCAGAACTCCCACAGCTCGTCGACCAGCACCTTATAGCCGCCGTGTGTACGGTTGCGCATGATCATGTTCTCGGTCAGGTACGCCATGTCGTAATACGCCTGCTCGCGGTTCTCCGGCGTGTCCTCCTCGGCAATCTCCTTGCTGATGACCATGGACAGCATATCCGTCAGCGGCACGACGCCCCAGCAGTGCACCATCCAGTTGAGCATGTCGATGACATACTGCGGCTGCACGCCCCAGACTATGCAGCGGTGGCGGTACTCGGGCGCCATCATCGTCTTGCGCTCGTAGCCGCGCTGCACGTACTTCATTATCTTCCGGTCTATCGGCGGGAACAACGGCGAGCGGCCGCAGTTGCCCATGTAGTTTGTGTCGTTATACAGCGAGAAGGTCGCGCCGATGAACTGCGGGTAAGGCGTGCTGTTGACCTCGAGCCAGGTCAGGCGGTTGCGCGTCGTCTCGTTGACGCGCTTGGCGCACTCAAAATACGCCTTCCAGTCCCACTTCGCGCCGGTCTGCTCCTCGATAAACGCGATGGCCTTCCTGATATCCTGCGCGGCGTACTCCTGCACGTCCTCCTCCTTGTGCCGCATCGGCGCGACGAGCTGGAAGGTCGGGATGCCGTACTCGCGCTCAAGACGCTTGGCGATGATGCCGTTGCCCATCAGCGAGCCGTCACAGGTGGTATTGACCTGCACGGCGCACTTGCCGAGCACGGGGAAATCGTCCTCGATGGAGGCGCCCGCCTCGGCCTCGGGCATCGGGCACACGTCGCCCGGGATGCCGAACTGCTGCGCGATGTCGAGATAATGCGTGGACGAATACTGGTTCAGGAGGTTTGCGGAGAACATCGTCGGCACCTCGCGCAGTATCGCGTGGAGCGTCGGGAAGCCCATCATGAACGCCGTCATGGCGTTCTCGTCGGTCAGGACGCAATCGTTTGAATACTTGACGTCGTTGCCGGTGCGGCGGTCGCCGCGGATGGAGTTATCAATACATGTCGCCACGTCCTTGACGACGAAGTCCATCGCCGTGTGCACGATGCGCAGCGGCTCGTCGCGCAGACCCATCGTGAATTTATCCAGCATGTGCGGCACGGCGAGGTAGTTCGCGAACCAGCGGTACCTGAACATGGCCTTGACGTTGCGGGGCTTGATGATGACTCCGGCGAGGATGGACAGCAGGTACAGCCATCTGCCGTAATCATAGAGGGTGTCCTTTATGCCGCGCCACTCGCGGCGGCGGCGCACCTTGCCGCCGTCAAAAAGCACGCCAAGCCGCTTTTCGCCGATACGTTCCCGACTGTTTTCCACCAGCGCCATTACCTTGCACCTCCCTGAAGCTTTTTTATCTCAATGCTTTCCACAAACGCCTGCACACGCGTGCGCATCTGGCCGATGGACGAGGCGATGTTGTACGGCCGGTCGACCGACATCACGGGGAAGCCGTAGTCCTCGCGCAGCATCGTCGAGCCGAGCAGCCGCTCGTATGCCCACGGGTCGCAGAATTTCACCTGCTGGTATATGATGCCGTCCGCGCCGTATTCGCGCGCGACGTCGTTGACGTACTGCTTACGGCCGTAGACCTTCTCCATGTTCATCATGCGCGGACATTGGCCGCGGTGGACGTACTGGCGGCAGAGCTGGGTCAGCGCGTCCTCGTCGTCGTTCATCTCGATGACGTCGCGCCCCGGCAGCGAGCCGAAGCAGAAGCGATCCGCGCAGACGTAAGCGCCCGTCTCCTCGATGAGCCGGATGAAGCCGCTGTCGTCGACCTCCGAGCCGACCACCATGAGCCGCGCCCGATACGGCTTCGGCTCCGGCTCGCGCGTGCGTATCTCTTCGAGCGTCCCGCGCAGCTTGTCGACTATCAGGTACTTCGGGGCGAGGTATGTAGCCAGCGTCAGCACGTGGAACTCGTAGCCCGTGATGCGCGGGCGCTCTTCCTTCCGGAAGTCGCCGATCGTGCGGATAAGCGAACAAATCTCGTTGTGCTCGGCGACAGCCTTCCTTATAGCAGAATCGGAGGTGTCAATGCCGTAAGCCCTGTTGAGCGGCGTAAGGATGTGGTTTTTGCACTGGAGCTTGAGAAGCTCTACGCCGTTTTCGTCCGCCTTGAGGGGGATCTCCATATACTGGTGGAAGAAGCGGTCGTTGCCCTGCCCCATGGTTTTCAGCAGTTCCATGTTCTCGACGCAGCGGTTGATCATCGTGCAGCCGTCGGGCGCGATGACGCAGTCGGCGAAGTTGAAGCCGCCCTCGATGGCGCGCTCGAGCAGCGCGCGGCTCGTCTCGCACAGGAAGCTCGTCATGTAGTAGGTCGCGATGTCCATCGAGCCGGTGTTCGGCGCGGACAGGCGGATGGAAAAGGTTCCGTCAAGGTTCATCAGTGGTTCGGGGGTGTTCTCGCACACGAACGCGACGCAGACCTTGCCGTCTTTTTTCGCCTGAACGATCAGCTCGTTGTTTGCCTCCCGCAGGAGGTTTTCAAAATAGCCAAGATACTTCAGATCTCTCATTGCTTTCCTCCCCTGAATAATTTTGCCGTTGACCTGAACGACATTATTTTAACATTGTTGGCAAATGAAGTCAATTTATTTATTCATTTTGTACATATATGTATAAACTGTGCAGGCGGTGCTGTGCAATATGCGCCGCGCGCCGGCGCGGTGCATGCCCGCACATTAATTATACAGCCCCCCGCCGGCGTTTTATGCCGCAACGCGGCGGTGAGAATAAACGGGATGTGAAACGGCGGTGCACCCCCTTGGCGCCCCTTCTGGGGGAGCTGTCGGCCTGTGGCCGACTGAGGGATTGTCCGTTGCGGTGTCGGTTGCGGATTCGCCTGTAAACGACGCTTGATGCAGATTCTGCGGCACAATCCCTCCGGCTCGGCTAACGCCGACCCACCTCCCTTTACACAAGGGAGGCAAAGGGCAAATCTTTACTCTGCTCTTTCTTTTCTCCTCTGCTTGTTTCTCATCTCTGGTGACTGCCAATATGTAAAAGACACCGCCCCCCAGACGCAAAGGACCCACCCGAATGATCGGGTGGGTTCTTAGCCTGTAGACAAAGCTGTCGGCGATGTATAGAATTGCATGGGGAGAGTGCAGAGAGGGGACGGGAGTCCCCTTTCTGTGTTCAATACATCCTTATTCAGGAGTGTTTTTGAATACTCCTGAATAAGTTCTCAAGGCGTCGAACTTTGTCGACGCCTTGAGAACCCACCCGAATGATCGGGTGGGTTCTTACAGCACTATCTATTCCTTATTTCTTCGCACGCAGGATGGAGAACGGGTCGGCGCCGTTGCCGGAAAGCGTCGTGAAGCTGAGGCTCGTGTCCACATGGTCGGCCATTGACTGGCGCGCCAACTCCGGCAGACGCATCCGTATCGCGGAAACGACCGCCGTGTGGTGGTACTTCATGCTGGGCATCCAGGGGTTCGCCTCATTGCCGCTGCGGCCGATAAACTCCAGCATCGAGGACTGATACATCGTCAGCTTCGGGAGCAGAATGTTGTAGCTCTGGATGATGTAGGGGTTGCCGCAGGCGTCGATTATCATCTTGTGGAACGGCATATCGGTGTCCTTCATGCCGCGGATGTCGCGCTGCAGGACGCTGTCCTTGAATGCATCCGCCAGCATGCTCAGCTCGCGCACGGTGGCATCGTCCGCCGAGTGGGCGCAGAGCGCCGCCGCCTCGCATTCGATCGCGCTGCGGACGCGGTAGAGGTTGATCATGTCGGGCAGGCTGAGATCGAGCACGAAATTGCCGCTCTGCCCGGGGCGGGATATTACAAAGCCGACCTCGGCCAGCTTGCCGATGGCCTCTGCCACGGGCGTGCGCGAAATGCCGAGGGATGCGGCGATCTGATTGACGTTCAGCTTGGAACCGGGGGTAATGCGCAGCTCAACAATATCGTCGTACAAAAGCTTCGTCACCAGGTCACGCAGCTTGGCGTCGGGGTTTTCGGAGATGTACTTTTTGAGTCGGTATTGATCCATAACGCGGCCTCCAAGATAAAAATCGCATCAATTATAACGCATGTCCCGAATATTTACAAGCGCTTAGCGGCAAGTAGTTCTTTTGTCAATCAAGGGCGATGCGGGAAAAGAAAGAGCGAAGTACAGACCACGTGACGCCCCCCCCCGTGCCGAACCTCCCCACACAAAAACAAAGAACCGCACGGGATTCCGTGCGGTCCTTCGTTTTGGGAGAAAAGAGAGGATTTATAGGAGTAGAAAAGTAGCAATTTAATATGCGCCGTCAGGGAACCTGACCGGGCATGATGGAGGTGGAGCCGGAGGTGTTCTCCGGAACCTCCTCGTCAAAGGTGATGCTCAGTGTCAGCGTCTCGCCCGCGCGGTAGATCACAAGCTCTGCCGTGTCGCCCGCGGAGTACTGCTTGACGGCGTGGGTCAGGTCGGTATAGCTTTTGACCTCGCTCTCGCCGAGCTTGGTGATGATGTCGCCGGCGCGGAGTCCCGCGGTCTCGGCGCAGCTGCCGCTCTCAACGGAGTAGACATACGCGCCTTCCGGCATATTGTAATACTGGCTGTAAGCGGAGGTGTATCTCTGGTCGATACGCACGCCCATGTGAGCCTTGCCGGTGACATAACCCTTGGTGATAAGATCGTTTGCGATGCTGGCCGCGTCATTGATAGGGATCGCGAAGCCCAGACCCTCCACCCCGGAGGAACTGTACTTGGCAGTCACTATGCCGATGACTTCGCCGCGGGTGTTGTACACGGGGCCGCCGGAGTTGCCGGAGTTGACCGCCGCGTCGATCTGGAACATGTTGATCGCGCTGCCGCCCTCTTCGGTGGTGATGAGACGGTCAAGGGCGCTTACGTGGCCGAAGGTGGAGGTGAACTCCAGCTCGCCGAGGGGGTTGCCGACGGCGCACACATCGTCGCCAACGGCGAGGCTGTCGCTGTTGCCCAGCGTTGCGGGGGTGAGGCCGGTGGCATCTATCTTCAGAACGGCGATGTCGTTGCTGGCTTCAATGCCGACTATCGTGGCGTCGTAGCGCGTACCGTCGTGGGTAATGACATTGACGGCGTAGTTGTTCTGATATGCCGTTTCTATAACGTGGTAGTTTGTAAGTATATATCCGTCATCACTGATGACGAAGCCGGAGCCGGAGACTGCGGAGGAGCTGGTCTGGCCGAAGAAGTTCGTGTATGTGACCTCGGTGGTCACGCCGACGACCTGCTTGCTCGCTATCTCGTTTATCTCCGCCCAGCTGAGACTGTCGGAAGAGCTGCCGGAAGAACTGGCGGCGATCGGGGCGCTCGATGCGCTCACGACCGGAGTCTCGGAGGGTTCGGCGTTCACGCTGTCCTCCAGTGCCGTGATCCTGCTGTTCAGGCGGCTTTCGGCGATCACGCCGCCGCAGAGACCGCCGAGCAGCGCGCACACAAGTGCGATGCAGGCAAATCTGAGATAGCCGTGCTTCTTGCCGTGCCCGCCGTTGTCGGAGGGCTTAGGCTCTCTCTGGGGCTTCTCCTGTTTCTCAGGCGGGGTGTAGTATCTGGGGGGATCGTTGCTCTCGTCCGCAGGGACGTAGTGCGCGTCGGAGTATATTTTCTGAGTAAACCCGTTTTTGTAATGGTACTCGCCGTTCACGCGGTCGGTGTTATCCGGAGCGGAACCCTCTGCGTTGACATTGTTTGTCTGTTCGATCGGATCATTATCTTCGGGCTGGTACATTAAAAAGACCTCTTTTGCTATTTGAACTTGCTTGGTTTGTCTTATCCTTTGCTTGTGGGTATAAGATACAATGCATTTGTGTACTTGTAATGAACAAAAGCGCAAATATTTTTGAACAAAGCGAAAGAAAACTGTTAACGCATGGGAATATGGGGGCAGGGGAGCTGCATTGGCTGCGCCGCATACTCTTGGCGCCCCTTTTAGGTAGCGAAGCGGCGGCGCGGTAGTGAATGACATGCCGGGGGCATGTCAGAGCCGCGCCGTGACCGAGCCGCAGCGAGACGCTGTCAGCCGTAAGGCTGACTGAGGGGCCGCCAGACTCCGACTATTGCCAATAGGCAAAAGAAAAGGCAGGGTAAAGCAATCGGGACGGCGGCTGCCGTCCCGATCACTATCACATATACAGCACGAGCGCGATCATTTCGAGCGTCTCGTCGTCGCGGTTGATGATGCTGTGCCCCTCGCCGCTGGGACAGAAAGCAACGTCGCCTGCCTCGAGCGTCGTGAGCGTGCCGTTGTCGCTGTACTCGCCGCGGCCCTTGAGAATGTAGTACACCTCGCCGTCGCCCTGATGGACATGCCAGCCAACTTCGCAGTTCTTGCGCAGATAGATGTGGTTGAACAGCCGGCCCTTGCCCTGCATCTCGTCGGCGTCGTTCAGGATACGGTCGGCCTCCAGCATACCCATGCCGCCGAACGCCTGCTTGGTCTCGTGTATACGTTCATTTTTTCTTCTTATCATAATAGAGCTTACCCCCTGTTGAAGTATAGCTGTATTCTACACCAAAACTGCGGGGGATTCAACTATTTATCCAGTGCGCGGATAAGCTCAAGCGCGGTGGAGGTCAGCTCGCGGGCGAATTCCTCGCGCTCTGACTCGATCGCGACGCGCACCGCGCTGCGGCTGGCGAGCGGCGCTATGTGCAGCTCGAAGCCATCGCCGGATACGCGCAGCCCGTCGGAGTAGTCCGCGCCCATGTCCATGAACAGCTCCGACAGCGTCCCCATCAGCTCCGCGCGGTCGCGGCACGGACAGATAACGCCGCCGCTGCCGTCATCGCCGTCGTCGGGAGCGGGAGCCGCGGCAAATTCCGGAGCGGGGGAGAGGTCGAGCCTGCCGCGCAGTGCGTCCACGCAGCACTGGTAGTACGACAGCGGCGTCCCCACGTCGCACCAGTAGCCGTCCATCACCTCGCCGCGGATAAGCTCGCCGCGCCGGAGCAGGAGCGGGAACAGCTCCTTGCCGAAGTCAAACGCCCGTCCGTCCGGTACAAGCTCCATGACGCGCGGGGACACGGCGTAGATGCCGGTGTTCACAAAGTCGGTCACGACGCGCGGCCAAAGCGGCTTTTCGATGAAGCTGCGGATGCGGCCTGTCGGGTCGGTGACGGCGAGACCGTAGCGGAGCGGCTCGGCGTTGCGGCACAGCGCGATGGTCACGCCCGCGCCGGACTCGCGGTGGACGCGCATGAGCCGCGCGAGGTCGAAGTCGCAGGCGGCGTCGCCGCTGATGACGAGAAAATCGTCGCTGCCGCAGAAGTCCGCGCAGTTTTTCACGCCGCCCGCCGTGCCCAGCGCCTCGCGCTCGACGCGGTATTCGAGCCGCACGCCGAGGGCGCTGCCGTCGCCGAAATAGCGCATGATGTCCTCTGCGCGGTATTTAACCGCCGCGCAGACCTCGTCGAAGCCGTGCTTTTTCAGCAGCAGCAGGATGTGCTCCATCATGGGACGGCCGAGCAGCGGTACCATGGGCTTCGGCCGCTCGCCGGTTATGCTTTTGAGCCGGCGGCCCTCGCCTCCGGCCATAATCACAGCTTTCATATATACCTCCTCCGACTCCGGCTGCCGTTATCTTACTTAACTAGATTATTCCCACGAAAAATAGAATTATTTGTGTTGTCAAAAATGCCGCTGTTTGCTATAATGATACATTACTAAAGAATTTGCATTAGAATTTGCATTTTACACATATTTTCGTATTGAACGCATGGAGGTGCGCCGATGAACAAAAACTTGCAGCGGCTGGCCGAGCCGGGCGGGAGACTGTACCTGATCTTCCTCGTCCTCTTCGCGGCGGCAGCCCTGTTTTTCAAGATGTACGAGCTTGCGGTGGCCGAGGGCGTCATCATCCTCATCCTGATGATCTACTCCTTCTTCTCCCGCCGCCGCCGCGCAAAGCAGCTGGAATCGTACATCGAGTCCGTGACCTATGACACGGAGAACGCCAAAAACAACACCCTGATGAATTTCCCGCTGCCCATCGCCGCTTTCCGGCTGGACGATTCGCGCATCATCTGGGGCAACGAGATGTTCTTCGCCATGAGCGGCAGCAGCGGCACGCGGCTCGACGTGCGCGTGTCCGACCTTGTGCCGGAATTCAACGGCAAGTGGCTGCTCGAGGGCAAGACCCAGTACCCGAGCCTGCTGACCGTGAACGGCCGCAAGTACCAGATACACGGCAACATCATCCGCTCCGAGGACGGGGACGACAGCGCCTTCATGGGCATCACCTACTGGGTGGACATGACCGAGTACGACGACATCCGCATGGAGTACGAAAACTCCCGCCCCGTCGCCTGCGTGCTGGTCATCGATAATATGGACGAGCTGGTCAAGAACCAGCCCGACCGCATCAAGAACGACATCCGCGACGCCATCGAGGACAAGCTCAACAAGTGGTGCGATGACAACAAGGCCATCATCCGCCGCTACGAGCGCGACCGCTATCTCATCCTGTTTGAGAGCCGCTGCCTTGAGCAGCTGAAGGCGGAGAAATTCCCCATCATTCAGGAGGTGCACCAGGTCGAAAGCCCGACCGGCATCGACGCTTCGATAAGCCTCGGCCTCGGCGTGGATGCATCCTCGCTCGCGGAGGCGCTGCAGTATGCGACCGTCGCCATAGAGCTTGCGCTCTCGCGCGGCGGCGATCAGGCGGTCATCAAGAACCGGCTCAGCTTTGAGTTCTTCGGCGGCCGCGGCAGCGAGGTCGAAAAGCGCACCAAGGTCAAGTCCCGCGTCATGGCGAACACTCTCGCCGAGCTCGTGCGCGATTCGTCGAAGGTGCTGGTCATGGGTCATAAATTCGCCGACCTTGACAGTGTCGGCGGCGCGGTGGGCGTATGCGCGCTGGCGAGACTGCTGGGCGTGAAGGCAAACGTCGTCATCGACCTCAACAAAAACTATTCCGGCGCGCTCATCGAGATGGTGCGCCGCCAGCCGGAATATCACGACACGTTCATAAGCCCGCAGGAGGCGATGCTCCGCGCCGACGGGAGAACGCTCCTCGTCGTCGTGGACACAAACCGCCCCGAGCAGGTGGAGGATGCGGACCTGCTCATGGCCTGCAACCGCGTCGCGGTCATCGATCATCACCGCGTCGCCGCGACCTATATCCACAACGCCGCGCTCGGCTTCATCGAGCCGTATGCGTCCTCCGTCGGTGAATTGATGACGGAGGTTCTTCAGGAGGTCGTCGATCAGAACGATATTCTGCGCTGTGAAGCGGAGGCTCTGCTTTCCGGTATCGTGCTCGACACCAAGAGCTTCACCATCCGCACCGGCGAGCGCACCTTTGATGCGGCGGCCTACCTGCGCCGCGCGGGTGCGGACACCACCGATGTCAAGAAGCTTTTGCAGACCGACATGGACGACACCGTCGCAAAGTATAAGATTCTCCAGAGTGCAAAGCTCTACCGTGATCTGGCAATAGCCGTGCCGGAGGAGCCGCAGAACCGCGTCGTCGCGGCCTCGGCGGCGGACGAGCTGCTGAACATTTCGGGCGTGGACGCGTCCATCGTCGTCGCGCCGGACGGAAACGGCGGATCGTTTGCCTCGGCACGCTCGATAGGCGAGCTGAACGTGCAGCTCATCATGGAAAAGGTGGGCGGCGGCGGCAACCGCAGTGCGGCGGCCGCGCAGTTTGCGGGGACCGACGTGAACACGGCCGTGAAGAGAATATACGCGGCCATAGACGATTATCTTGGATAAACCCAAAAAGGAGGATCATATAATGAAAGTCATTTTCAACGTTGACGTAAGAGGACAGGGCAAGAAGGGCGAGATGAAAGAAGTCTCCGACGGCTACGCGCGCAACTATCTGCTGCCGCGCAAGCTCGCAACCGAAGCCACTGCCGACAACATAAACACCATGAAGCTCAAGGAGAAGGCGCGCCTTGCGCAGATCGCCAAGGAGAAGGCGCAGGCCGAGGAGAACGCGAAGAAGCTCGGCGCGGTGCAGGCGATAATCCACGCCAAGGCCGGCGCGGGCGGCAAGCTCTTCGGCGCCGTCACTTCGCAGGAGATAAGCGACGCACTGCGCGAGCAGTTCGGCATCGAGATCGAGAAGAACAAGATCGTTCAGGCCGAGCCCATCAAGACCTTCGGCGCTTACACCGTCAAGGCGAAGCTCGGCTATGAGGTCAGCGGCACGATAAATGTGCTGGTAGTTGAGGGATAAAATCTTTTTCCGAGGTGAGTCAGGTTGGAGGAGCTGCTGGGCAGAAAGACGCCCCATTCCGCCCCCGCTGAGCAGGCCGTCATCGGCTCCATGCTCATCGACCCGAGGTGTGTACCGGAGGTCCTTGAAAAACTGAAGGCGGACGAGTTTTATATAAAGCTCAACCGCGATATATATGAGACGATGTACGCCATGTTCTCCTACGGGCAGACCATCGACCCCGTCACCGTGCTCGACCAGATGAAGGTGCGCGGCGTGTATCAGGACGGCAACGAGAATTACCTCGCGGAGATAATGCGCGTCACGCCCACCGCCGCGAACGTCCTTGAGTACGCCGCCATCGTGCGTGACCGCGCGCTGCTGCGCCGCCTGGGCGAGACGGCGGACGAGATAAACAACATGGTGTACGAGGGCTCCGGCGAGGCCGACACGATGCTTGAAGCCGCGGAGCGCAAGATATACGCGCTGCGCCAGGGCAGGACGGTCGGCGGCCTGATGCCGATATCCATGGTCGTGCAGACCGTGTTCGACCAGCTCAGCGAAGCGGCAAGCTCCGGCAATAAGATCCCTGGCCTGCCGACGGGACTTCCCGACCTCGACAGGGCGATCCTCGGCCTGAACAAGTCCGAGCTTATCCTGATCGCGGCGCGCCCCGGCATGGGCAAAACGAGTATCGCGCTGAATATCGCGCTCAACGTCGGCATGACGCTGAAAAAGACCGTTGCGATATTCTCGCTCGAAATGTCGCGCGAGCAGCTCACGTCGAGACTGCTGTCGCGCGCGGCGCTGATTCCGTCGCAGAACCTGCTGACCGGTCAGCTCTCAGAGCAGCAGTGGCGCGACATTGCCGATGCCGCGCAGACCCTGAGCGCGTCGGACATCAGGATCGACGATAACCCGACGCTGACGGTGTCGGAGATGAACGCGCAGTGCCGCAGAGTCCCCGACCTCGGTCTTGTCGTCATCGACTATCTGCAGCTGATGCAGTCGGCGGGCAGCGGGCATTCGTGGTCGAATGAGAGCCGCACGCAGGCCGTCAGCGATATCAGCCGTATGCTGAAGATAATGGCCAAGGAGTTGAACGTTCCGGTCGTGTGCCTGTCGCAGCTGTCGCGTGCAAACGAGAGCCGTCAGGACAAGCGCCCGATGCTGTCCGACCTGCGTGAGTCCGGCGCTATCGAGCAGGACGCGGACGTTGTCATAGGTCTATACCGCGACGGGTATTATAATAAGGAATGTGAAAATCCGAATCTGGCCGAGGCGATAGTGCTGAAAAACCGCAAAGGCTCGACCGGTACGGTGGAGCTGTCCTGGCTGCCGGAGTACACGAGCTTCGGTTCGGTCGAGAAGCGGCGCGATGATGAATACTGAGCTGATAAAAAAATATGATATGCTGCCGCAGGGCTGCAAAGTCCTGTGCGCCGTCTCCGGCGGGGCGGACTCGATGTGTCTGCTGCACTGGCTGTATTCTCAGGCGGAGCGCCTGAATATCACGGTATGTGCCGCGCATTTTGAGCACGGCCTGCGCGGGGAGGAATCGTTGCGCGACTGCCGCTTTGTCGAGGATTTCTGCCGCGAACACGGCATAGAGCTTGCCGTGGAGCACGGGGACGTGAACAGATTCGCCGCAGTACACGGCATGAGCACCGAGGAGGCCGCGCGCGAGCTGCGCTACGATTTTTTGCGCCGCGCGGCGGCGCGTTTCGGCTGTGACAGGATCGCCACCGCGCATAACGCGGGAGACAACGCCGAGACGATGCTCTTCAATCTCGCGCGCGGAACCGGCGGCGCGGGACTTCGCGGCATACCGCCCGTGCGCGGCGAGATAGTCCGCCCGCTCCTCGGCGTGACGCGGCGGGAGATAGAAGCCTATCTCGCGGAAAACGGCATCTCCCATGTCGAGGACAGCACCAACGGCAGCGACGATTACAGCCGCAACCTCATCCGCCACCATGCCGCCCCCGTACTGCGGGAGATAAACCTAGGCTTCGAGACGGCGATGCTCCGCACGGCGGAGCTTCTGCGCGAGGATGAGGACTGCCTGAACGGCCTCGCGGCGGATTTCATATCGGCAAATCTCACCGGCGGCAGCCTGCCGCTGGACGGGATAAACGCCCTGCCCGCGGCGATAGCCTCGCGCGTCATGCGCCGGATGTGCCCGAAGACGCTGAGCGCCGTGCACGTCGATGCGCTGCTTGCGCTGTGCAAGGGCGAGGGACTCGGCTATGCCGATGTTCCGGGGCTGCGGGTGCGGCGCGAGCAGGGGAGACTCTGGTTCGGCGGCGAGACCGCGGCGGAGATGCCGGAGCGGGAGCTGATCCCGGGCGAGACGCTGTACATTCCGGAGGCCGGTGTAAAAATAATCTCCACTTTAACGAATTACACGCAAGAAATTAACAGCCCGTTAAAAACTTATTGCTTCAAATGTGAGAATATATGTGGTACTATCGTCTGTACCGCCAGACGCAGCGGCGACCGTATGCGTCCGCGCGGCAGAGGATGCGCCAAAAAACTGAAAAGCCTCTTTCTTGAGGCGGGGATGACCTCGCGCGAGCGCGATACCGCGGTCGTGCTGAGGGATGAAAAAGGCATAATGGCCGTGTTCGGCCTTGCCGTGGATGAGCGTTTTACCCCGAAGATCGGGGATAAAATATTGAGGATAGAAATAGAAACAGGAGATAATAAAAGCATATGCAGAGAGACATTGAAGGAGTGCTGATAAGCGAGGAAGAAATTGAGCGCCATGTGGCGGAGATAGGCAAGCGCATCTCGGCAGATTTCGAGGGCAAGGATCCGATCTTCGTCGGAGTTTTGAAGGGCTGCTTTATATTCATGGCTGACCTTATGCGCCATGTCACTATAAACTGCTCGATGGACTTCATGGCGGTCTCGTCCTATAACGGCACGACCTCCACCGGAGCCGTGAAGATAAATAAGGATCTCAGCCAGAACATCGAGGGGCGGCACCTGATACTCGTAGAGGACATCCTTGACTCCGGCGTGACGCTGAACTACCTGAAGAATTACCTCATGGTGAGAAAGCCTGCCTCCATCACCATCGCGACCCTTATGGATAAGCCCGCGCGCCGCAAGGCCGATATCTACGCGGACTACTCCTGCTTCGAGATACCCGATGCATTTGTGGTCGGCTACGGCCTTGACTATAATGAGCGCTACCGCAATCTGCCGTATATCGGCATACTCAAACCCGAAATATATTCATGAGCGCAGGGCTTATGAAAAGGATGTGACTTACGTTTGAAACCTAACCGCAACAGAACCAGGGACCTCGGCTTCTACCTCGTAATGATGGTGATCTTCATCGCCATCATCCTGTCCTTCACCAAGGACACGCAGAGTCAGGAGCTTAAATACTCCGATCTCGTTGAGCTGTTCACCGAGGAGCGGGTGCAGTCCTTCGAGGTCAAGGGCAACCAGATAACCATGAAGATCCGCACCGATAAGGCGGACAGCGCAAAGACGGACAGCGCCGACGGCGATACCGCGTCCAGCGTTGTTGACAGCCTGCTCGGCAGCACCGCCGCCAGCTCCGACGGGACGAAGCTCGTCCGCTGCAAGGTCTATGATTTCTCGGTGTTCTATTCCGACTTCCATGATCTGATCTGGCAGCAGAAGGTCGACGGCATCATCGAGGAGTATAACTACACCGAAGGCTCCGGCGTGTCGCTCGTGCTGATGTCGCTGCTGCCTTACGTGCTGATAATCGTCGTCTCCATGGCCGCGTGGTACTTCATCATGAAGAGAGCCGGCGGCGGGGACATGACCAGCGGCATCGCCAAGTTCAGCAAGGCACGTACGCGTCTCGGCGCTGACGAGAAGGATAAGAAGACCTTCGCCGACGTCGCGGGCTGCGACGAGGAGAAGGAAGACCTCGCCGAGATAGTTGACTTCCTGCGCGATCCGAAGGCTTACACCAATATGGGCGCGCGCATACCCAAGGGCGTGCTGCTCGTCGGCCCTCCGGGCACCGGTAAGACCCTGCTTGCCAAGGCCGTCGCGGGCGAGGCGGGCGTGCAGTTCCTGTCCATTTCCGGCTCCGACTTCGTCGAGATGTACGTCGGCGTCGGCGCAGGCCGTGTGCGCGACCTGTTCGAACAGGCGAAGAAGGCCGCTCCGGCCATCGTGTTCATCGACGAGATCGACGCTGTCGGCCGTCAGAGAGGCAGCGGCCTCGGCGGCGGACACGACGAGCGCGAGCAGACCCTGAACCAGCTGCTCGTCGAGATGGACGGCTTCGGCAGCAACGAGGGCGTCATCGTCATGGCCGCCACCAACCGCGCGGATATCCTTGATAACGCGCTGCTGCGTCCCGGCCGCTTTGACCGCCAGATATACGTCGGCCTGCCCGATATCAAGGGACGCGAGGCCATATTGAAAATACACGCGCGCGGCAAGCCGCTGGGCGACGATGTTGACCTCAATTCCATTGCAAAGGGTACTCCGGGCTTCTCCGGCGCCGACCTTGAAAACCTTATGAACGAGGCAGCGCTTCTGGCCGTTCGCCGCCGTCACAGATTCATCACAATGGCAGATATCGACGAGGCGATACTCAAGGTTCAGATGGGTCCGGAAAAGAAGAGCCGCAAGATGAGCGAAAAGGCTCGCCGCCTGACCGCATACCACGAGTCCGGTCACGCCATCGCTGGCAAGTTCCTTGCCCATGTTGACCCCGTGCATTATATAACCATCATCCCGCGCGGCGGCGCAGGCGGCTTCACGCTTTTCCGTCCGCAGGAGGATCTGGAGAACTTCAAGTCCCGCGAGGAGCTGTTTGACAACATCGTCATGGCTCTCGGCGGACGTATGGCCGAAAAGCTCTTCCTCGACGATATCTCCACCGGCGCGTCCGCAGATATCCAGCAGGCAAGCTCCATTGCCCGCAACATGGTCATGCGCTACGGCATGAGCGACCGTCTCGGCCCCATCCTCTATGACAGCTCCGACCACAGCATCTTCATTGGCCGCGACTTCGGCCAGACCAAGAGCTATTCCGAGGAGACCGCCGCGATCATCGACGAGGAGGTCAAGCACATCTTCGACGAGGCGAGCGCACTCTGCGAGAAGATACTCACCGACCACCGCGACGACCTGATCGCCATCGCCGAGTACCTGCTCGTCAATGAGACCATGGAGGCCGAGGAGTTCGCGTACTACTTCAAGCACCATGAGTTCATGCCCGAATCGATGAAAGCCGCGAAGAACGTCGTCCATGACGATACAATCGAGCGCCCCGCGCGAAAGATATCCATGACCGACGGCTACGCCGAGGAGAAGGCGCAGCAGGCGGAAAAGGCGGAGGAGAATACGGAGAATGCGGAGAAATCCGAACCCGACCCCTCCGACGATCCGGAAAATAAAGACGAATAATAAAATATAGTGTGAATCGAAATCCCGTCCTTTGCCACGCAAAGGACGGGATTTGGTTTGTGGTGGGGGTGTTTGCCGAGCCGTGTCTTTTCCCGAATGGCACTCTCTCCACCCTGACGACCCCTCAGTCACGGCTGACGCCATGCCAGCTCCCCTAAAAGGGGCGCCAAGTGCGTACCTCGCCTTCTTCGTAGCCAATTTTCATACTTTTTTTAAAGCCCTATTGACATAGTAGGAATTAAGCGTTAAAATCCCTATCTGCAAGGTAGATATTACGAGCAAGGGGGCATGACGTATGATGATCTCAACGAGAGGACGCTACGCCTTGCGTGTCATGCTGGATATGGCCGAGCACGGCGGCGGCGAATGGCATCGCCTGAGCGAGGCCGCACAGCGGCTTCAGCTGTCGAAAAAATATCTGGAGAGCATAATGGCGGCGCTGAGCCGGGCAAATCTGGTCGAGAGCGCCGTGGGAAAATCGGGCGGCTACCGCCTGACCCGTCCGCCGGAGGATTACCCCGTGGGCGAAATTCTGCGTGCGGCGGAGGGAAGCCTCGCGCCGATCGCGTGCCAGTCCGAAGAGGGGGCAGGCTGCGGCTGCGGCTGTGACTGCGACGCGCGCCCGTTCTGGAAAGGGCTGGAGGAACAGATCAACAGCTATGTTGACGGCCATACTCTGGCGCAATGTATGCGAGTAAACGAGAAAACACCGGCCGTATCCGCGGCACGGAACGAAGATAAGGTGGTTCAATATGAGTAAAGAGCTTTTGAAAATTCAGGATCTGCACGTCAGCGTGGAGGAGAAGGAGATACTCCACGGCGTGAATCTGACCGTCGGGCAGGACGAGACCCATGTCCTCATGGGGCCGAACGGCACCGGCAAATCCACGCTGGGCTACGCTGTCACCGGCAACCCCGCCTACAGCGTGACCTCCGGCTCCATCGTCTTTGACGGCGAGGACATCACGGAGCTTCCCGTGAACGAGCGCGCGAAAAAGGGCATTTTCCTGTCCTTCCAGAACCCGCTCGAGGTGCCCGGCGTGACGCTGAGCGCGTTCATCCGCAGCGCGCTGGAGCAGAAGACCGGCAGCCGCCTGCGCCTGTGGGACTTCAAGAAAAAGCTCAAGGAGACGATGGCTCTGCTGAGCATGGACGAGAGCTACGCCGAGCGCGACCTGAACGTCGGCTTCTCCGGCGGCGAGAAGAAAAAGGCCGAGATCCTGCAGATGCTCATGCTTGAGCCGAAGCTCGCCATTCTGGACGAGACCGACTCCGGACTCGACGTCGACGCCGTCCGTACCGTCAGCGAGGGCGTGCGCCTTTTCCGCGAGCGGACTCACGGCTCTCTGCTCATCATCACCCACTCCACCCGCATCCTCGAGGCGCTGCATGTTGACGCGTCGCACGTCATGGAAGAGGGCGTCATCGTCCGCAACGGCGGCGCGGAGCTTGTGGAAGAGATCAATGAAAAGGGCTTCGGCAGCCTGAAGGAAGACTGAAGCGGGAGGCTCCGATATGGCAGATCAGAAAGAAAAAACCTATGTGGAGGACGTGGACCGCAGCGTCTACGACATACGGGACGAGGAGAACGACGCTTACCGCATCGAGACCGGCCTGACGCCGGAGATCGTGGAAAAGCTCTCCAAGGAAAAAGACGATCCCGCGTGGATGCAGCAGTTCCGTCTTGAATCCCTCCAGATTTATAACGAGATGAAGGTTCCTGACTGGGGACCCTCCATCGAGGGACTGGACATGGATCACATCGCGACCTATGTCCGCCCAAACACCAAGATGCGCAACGACTGGAAGGACGTCCCCGAGGACATCAAGGAGACCTTCGAGCGCCTGGGCATCCCGCAGGCGGAGCGCAAGTCTCTCGCCGGCGTCGGCGCGCAGTACGACTCTGAGCTTGTTTACCACAATGTCAAGGACTCCGTCGCCGCCGAGGGCGTCGTGTATACCGATATGGAGAGCGCCATGAAGGGCGAATACGCCGACATGGTGCGCAAGTACTTCATGAAGCTCGTGACCCCGCGCGACCATAAGTTCGCCGCGCTCCACGGCGCGGTGTGGTCAGGCGGCTCGTTCGTGTACGTGCCGAAGGGAGTGCACCTGTCGATACCCCTTCAGTCCTACTTCCGCCTCAACGCCAAGGGCGCAGGGCAGTTCGAGCACACGCTCATCATCGTGGACGAGGGCGCGAGCCTGCACTTCATCGAGGGATGTTCCGCGCCGAAGTACAACGTCGCAAACCTACACGCGGGCTGCGTCGAGCTGTTCGTGAAGAAAGGCGCGAAGCTCCGCTATTCCACGATCGAGAACTGGTCGAAGAATATGTACAACCTCAACACCAAGCGCGCGCTCGTCGAAGAGGGCGGTACGGTCGAGTGGATATCCGGCTCCTTCGGCTCCCACGTCGGCTGCCTGTACCCCATGAGCATCCTCAAGGGCGACAACTCCCGCATGGAGTTCACCGGCGTCACCTTCGCCGGCGCGGGGCAGAATCTCGACACCGGCGCGAAGGTCGTCCATGTGGGCAAGAACACCAGCTCCTATATGAACACCCGCTCCATCAGCAAGAGCGGCGGCATCAGCACCTTCCGCAGCAGCGTTGTGGTGCAGAAGGGCGCGACGGGCGCCAAGTCCGCCGTGTCATGTCAGTCCCTGATGCTCGACTCCGAGTCCCGCTCCGACACCATCCCCGCCATGGACATCCGCACGAAGGACGCGGCCATCGGCCACGAGGCCAAGATCGGCGCAATCAGCAACGAGGCCGTGTTCTACCTGATGAGCCGCGGCATGAGCGAGGAGGACGCCCGCGCGCTGATCGTAAGCGGCTTTGCCGACAACGTGTCCAAGGAGCTGCCGGTCGAGTACGCCGTGGAAATGAACAACCTCATCCGGTTGGAGATGAAGGGCAGCATTGGCTGAAAGGAGTTTGTATATGAGTGAAAAAGTTATAATAAACAGGCTCCCGACCCGCACATGGAACCGGCTGGGCGTCAACGAGACGGCTCTTGAGTGGGGCACCCCTGCCGATCTTGGCACGGAGAGCATCGTTGCCGCCAGTCAGACCGCGCGGCTGGACATCGCGGACGGCGGAGAGTGCGGCGAAAAGACCGTGGACATCCACGCCCCCGAGGGGCAGACCGTCACCGTGTTCGAGACGATGAAGGCTGAGAGCGACCTGCTCGTGCGCACGGCGATCCGCGTCGGGAAGGACGCAAAGGTTCGGCTCGTGCAGATACAGAATACGGCGCAGGATTCCCGCCTCCGTATGGAGACGAGCGGCGAGTGCGCCGAGAACGGTCAGGTGGAGCTGGTTCAGATCCTGCTCGGCCGCGGCGACGTGTACAGCGACGGCCGCTTTGAGCTCAACGGCACCGGCGCGGGCTTCACGGCCGGCATCGGATATCTGGGGCAGAAGCGGCAGACCATAGACATGAATCTGACCGTCAACCACTGGGGGCAGAAGACGACCTGTGAGATAAACGCTTCCGGCGCGCTCAAGGACGACGCGCAGAAGATATTCCGCGGAACTATCGACTTCAAGAACGGCTCCGCAGGCTCCGAGGGCAGCGAGCAGGAGACCGTCCTGATGCTGGGCGACGGTGTCGTCAACAAGACCGTGCCGCTGATCCTCTGCGCCGAGGAGAACGTCGTCGGCAACCACGGCGCGACTATCGGCGAGCTTGACGAGAACACCCTGTTCTATTTCGAGAGCCGCGGCATCCCCGCGGATGTGGCGGAAAACATCATGGCCCGCGCCGCGATCGAGCGTTTGGCGCGCACGCTGGGCGACGGGACCGCGCAGGCGGCCGTGCTGGCGGAGCTTGAGGAGGTGCTGTAAGATGGCGCATACTTATCGGGACGATTTCCCGCTTCTCAACAGTCTGGATATAGCGTATCTGGATAACGCCGCGACGGCGCAGCGCCCGCAGTGCGTGCTGGATGCCGTGACCGAGTTTTACAAGAGCAAGAATGCAAATCCGCTCCGCGGCCTTTATCCGCTCAGCGTCTCCGCAACGGAGAGCTATGAGAGCGCGCGCGACACCGTCCGCGACTTTCTGAACGCGAAGAGCAGCCGCGAGATAATCTTTACCCGCAACACCACCGAGGGGCTGAACCTCGTGGCGTACAGCTACGGGCTTTCAAACGTCAAGGCCGGTGACGAGGTACTGGTGTCCATCATGGAGCATCACAGCAACCTCCTGCCGTGGCAGATGGTCTGCCGCCGGACCGGCGCGGCGCTGAAGTTCATGGAATGCGAGCCGGACGGGACGCTCGATCTCAATAAGGTCGCGTCGCTCATCACGCCGAAGACGAAGATCGTGGCATGTACCCATGTCTCGAACGTCCTGGGCAGGGTGAATCCCATCCGCGAGATAGCCGAGCTTGCGCACCGCGTGGGCGCGGTCATGGTCGTGGACGCGGCGCAGAGCACGCCGCACATCCCCGTGGACGTGCAGGCGCTGGGCGCGGACTTCCTGTCCTTCTCCGGCCATAAGGTCTACGGCCCCATGGGCATCGGCGTGCTGTACGGCCGCGAGGAGCTGCTGGACGCCATGCCTCCGTTCCTCACCGGCGGCGAGATGATCGAGTCCGTCACCCGCGAGGGCGCGGTCTTTGCGGAGCTGCCGCATAAGTTCGAGGCCGGTACGGTCAACGCGGCGGACGCCGTGGGGCTTCAGACGGCGATCGAATATGTCAAGAGCGTCGGCTTTGAGCAGATGCACCGGCAGGAGGTCGCGCTGACCCGCCGCGCGATGGATGGCATACGCGGTATTCCCAGCGTCCATGTGCTCGGCTCGGAGAATCCCGAGGAGCACTGCGGCATCATCACCTTCACGGTAGACGGCGTGCATCCCCATGATATCAGCGAAATTCTTGCGAGCGACGGCATTGCGATACGCGCGGGGCACCATTGCGCCCAGCCGCTGCTGGCATATCTGAAGCATCCGTCCACCGCGCGCGCAAGTCTCGCGTTTTATAACACGGAGGCGGAGATCGACCGGCTGCTTGACAGCCTGTCCACGTTGAGGGAGCGCATGGGTTATGGAAAATAGAAGCTTTTATAATGAGATATTGACGGAGCACAACCTTCATCCGGAGTTCAAGCATGACATGCCCGACGCGGACATCGTGCTTGAGGGCGTCAATCCAAGCTGCGGCGACGATATTTTTCTCAAGCTGAAGCTGGACGGCGATACGATCGCGGACGGCGCGTTCGTCGGCGACGGCTGCGCCATCTCGCAGGCTTCGGCAGATATCATGCTTGGCATGATCGTTGGCCGCAAGAAGGACGAAGCGCTGAAGATGGGCGAGATATTCCTGAAGATGATCAAGGGCGAGGCGTCGGAGGAGGAGATCGACAGTCTGGAAGAGGCGTCGGCTCTCCGCGATATCGCCCATATGCCCGCGCGCGTCAAGTGCGCGGTGCTCGGCTGGCGCACTCTGAAAGAGGCGCTGAACGGCAGCTCCGAGCAGGCGTGACGTGATAAAGATACCCCTTGCCGCGGAGCGGCAAATGTTTTTGACGCCTATAAAAATATCTCGCCATTGCGCTGAAAACCCTTGAGCCGGATAGGAATATCTGTTATAATATTAAACCGCAGTTTTCAGTATGATTTTCTCAAGGAGATGTAGAGATATATGAAATTGGGTATCGGAAGAATTTGACCTGATTTCATAAATCTATAAAGAAGCATAAATGCCCGTAAATCCTTACGGGAACAAGCTTTTTCAAATTTCAAGGGGCATAAAACTCCACGCTGTTTCATAAAGCTGCACGCCAAAATGGTACAGTCGTGGTACAGTAGATTGAAGTGCCGAGAAAAGCCCCTATGCAAAGATAATTATACGATGATGATGAAAATCGAAAGCGGATGTCCGAGGGAAAGGCCCCAGACATCCGCTTTTTGTTTTTATAGATATTCTTTTTCCCTCTTCGCGGCAAGGCAAATGGAATCCGTGATATATTTGCAGATCCGGAAGCCAAGTTGCGCGAAATCGTGTGCCGCGAAACTGTGAGCACGGAACGCCGTTCAGGAAAGAATCTTATGGAATCGGACTTAATCCATGACTTCGTGAACCAGAAAATATGCTGATTCGATCAACGCATCGTATTCGGTTCTCAGAATCCCCCAGAACGGAAATTTCGCTTTTCAAATCTGTCTACATGAATGATAGACAGAACGAACGAAAATATGCCGTGATAAGGGTTGAAAATCAAGGATTTTCTTCGCTGTAAGCAATGTGGGCAAGCCTCCCCCCTGTGATGATACTCCTTGCACGGATTTGGCGTTATAGCGCAAATAAGTGTTGATTTTGGCGTTGTTTTGAAGCCGCCGGAGCACAACGGATAAGCGCTTTTGCGATGCCTGTTTAGGAGCTGGCAGGGGAGCTTTGCAGGCTTCTCTATCCCCTATTGATTGATCCCGGTTCCCTGCGCTTCCTCAAACATCTTCGCCAGCTCTGTGCCGCTCTCCTGCATTCCTCGCTTTATCCACTCCACGATCCATCCGTAGAGCATATAGGCAATGGAGGATTAGAGGTAGGCAATGGCATTGGGCATCTCAGGCGTGATCTCTGACTGATCCAGCAGCGTTTGCAGCACAATTTCCGAAAGTCCGGTTTGATACAGCGCCACCGCACCGTCAGCCGATCATTCACAATCATGTGATTTGGAACTCTACCGCGCTCAGCCAGACCCAGAAATTCCGGAACCTTTGAGGCAGCAGTCGTGCCGTGCGGCAGCTCAACGACATCATTTGCGCTGAAAATAGCTACTCATTCTGCCGAAAAGATTCCCAGCGGTTCATGCTGGACACCGAGATTTACGTTGACCGGATTGCGGATATGCGGGTCAACGACATGAACGCCGTGCTGGAAGCGGTCCGGCAGATGGCATTGATTATGACAAGTTCTCGAACGAGCAGTTCGTCTCGCTGATTGAAATACTCAAGCTGTCCAAATACTTGAAAAATCCCATCAACCAGCGCGGAAAGGCAAGACCGCAGTTGTCGCACGGAAAGGGAAAACGGAAAAGGAAATAGAACTGAAAACGCATCCGTCCAGATTTGCAAAGCCGGACGGATGCGTTTAGCAATTCATAAATCCAAAAGCTCAATATCGTGCGTCAGCACATCCGCATATTGCAGTGCATGTCGCTTCGGCTGCCCGGACGAGTCTTCCTCCACCTGAAAGATGTGGCGGTAGACGCCCGTGATCTTCACCGGAACATTGCTCAGACGCAGCTTCGGCTGCCGGAGGGAAACATTGATGCGAATGTTGGGATCGCTCCGGTAACGCTCTGAAATGCGCCGCCGGATCTGTTCAAGCTCATAAATATCACTCATCATACCCACGCTTTCTATCACAAGCTCGCCTGATCAAATCAGGCGGGCTTGTTGTTAGTTGAAGTATTCACTTACATCAGCTTTGTCATTGTACTGTTTGCGGACGCGGACCAGCACAGAACCATCAGCCTGCTCGGTCTCCTCGGTAATCTGATACCGGATACGGCTTCTGTCCATGGTTGCCTTATAGCGATTCACTTCGCCATGGTTTGCCTTGAGCTGCTGTTCATGGGTCAGACCGCAATCGTCCTTCTGTGAAAAGACCAACGTCTGCAAGATGCACGCTGCCTTTACGCGCTTCATTGATTTCACCTCCCTCAGCCTCCGTCCGGTCAGAACGGATGCCCTTTTTCAGAGAGATGATCAGTGAACAAACAGCCTGTGTGCGCCAGTCTGCCGCCAACGCCCACTGCACCGGATGCACTCCCGTGATACCTTGAGTATACTTATATTTTAACGAGTTTCAAAGCGAATTTCAAACGTTTTTTCTGGAAAGTTTTCAATACAGCTCCGCGATGATGTCCACGCACTTGTCGATTCCCAGCACACCGCTGTCCAGCGTCAGGTGGTAGTTCTGGGCGTGGCCCCACTTCATGTTGGTGTAGAAGCGGTGATACGCCGCGCGGCGTTTGTCCTTATCCCGCAGACGTTCCTCTGGGGACTGCTCCCGCTCGCCGTAGACCTCCACGATGCGCTTGGCACGAAACGCCATGTCCGCATGGACAAAGACCTTCAGGCAGTCCGCCGTTTCCTGCAAAATGTAGTCCGCGCAGCGTCCCACGATGACGCAGGAGCCTTTTGCGGCAAGGTCTGTAATGACCTTGTACTGGTGCTCCCAGAGAATGTCCTCGTTGGTAGGGCCGAACATCCGGTTAGAAAAGGCGGAGGACAGGAAGCTGCCGGGAGCGTACTCGCCCGCCTCCTTCACATAGTCCGGCGCAAAGCCGGTCTCCTTCGCCATCTCCGAAATGATCTCCGCGTCATAGCAGGGGATGCCCAGTTTTTCCGCCACCTTTTTGCCGATGGTGCGTCCGCCGCTGCCAAATTCGCGGCTGATAGTGATAACTCTGTTTTTCATGCGTTCCGCACTCCTTCCGTATTCAATTCCCGATAGGTTTTCATGATGATGACCGCCGAGATGATAAAGGTCAGAATATCCGACACCGGCATGGAATACAGCACGCCGTCCAGACCGAAGAACACCGGCAGCAGCAGGGCAAAGCCCACGCCGAACACCACCTCGCGGAACATGGACAGCAGCGTGGACGAGAGCGCCTTGCCGACCGCTTGCAGGAAGATGAAGCACGCCTTATTGACGCAGGCGAGGATCATCATGCAGAGATAGGTGCGGAAGGCTTTAATGGCGAAATCGGTGTAGTAGCTGCTCTCGTTGGCCGCACCGAAAATGGCGATGAGCTGACGAGGAAAGCCCTCTGCCAGCACAAGCGCCACCGCGCCCACCAGCGCCTCGGCCACCAGCAGCTTGGTGAACAGCTCCCGCACACGGAGCTTTTTCTCCGCGCCCATGTTGTAGCCCACGATGGGGATGCAGCCTGCCGCCATGCCCACCACGATGGAAATGACGATCTGGAAGAACTTCATCACGATGCCCACCACCGCCATAGGGATCTGCGCGTACTGCTCCTGCCCGAACACAGCGTCCAGCGCGCCGTATTTGCGGAGCATATTGTTGATGGCCGCCATCGCCGCCACCAGACTGATCTGCGAAAGAAAACTGGTGATACCCAGCGTCAGCATTCGTCCGCAGACGTTCCCTCGCAGGGCATAGTCGCCGGAGGCGGGCTTGATGATTTTCATGTTCAGCAGATACCATATCGCAAGGATCGCCGTGAACACCTGACCGATGACCGTGGCCACTGCCGCACCCATCATGCCCCATTTGAAGACGAAGATGAAAATCGGGTCGAGGATGATGTTGATGACGGCGCCTGCCAATGTGGAGATCATGGCGAACTTGGGGTTGCCGTCGGCGCGGATGATGGGGTTCATGGCCTGCCCGAACATATAGAACGGGATGCCCAGCGTGATATAGAAGAAGTACTCCTGCGAGTGGTGGAAGGTCTCCTCATTCACCGTGCCGCCGAACATGGCGATGATGGTGTTTGCGAAAACGAGATATACCGCCGTCAGAACAAGACTGCTGGCGACGCTTAACACAACCGCGTTGCCCACGCTGCGCTTGGCCTTGCCCAACTCGTTTCTGCCCAGTGCCATGCTGACGAAGGCGCAGCAGCCGTCGCCCACCATGACGGCGATGGCCAATGCTACGACAGTCAGCGGGAACACCACCGTATTGGCGGCGTTGCCGTAAGAGCCGAGGTAGCTGGCATTGGCGATGAAGATCTGGTCAACGATGTTGTAAAGCGCGCCCACCAGCAGCGAGATGATGCAGGGGATGGCGTACTGCCGCATGAGCTTACCGATACGCTCCGTCCCCAAAAACTGATTTCCGGTTTCCAAAAAAATCACCTTTCTTTCAAAAAAATAAGAAATGCGTAAGTCCCAGAACATCCGGACTTACGCATTTCTGCTACACGATTTGCCTATGTAGTTTTCTCTCATCTTGCCATTTCTCACCCGATTCCGCAAAAAAGGCGCGTGGCTGCTCTGCAACTGGATTTACGCAGAAACGCCACACGCTGTACACTTATTATAGCAGATTCGGATGGAGATTTCAAATGATTTTTGAATGATTTTCGTCTGCGATGATTTTCGTCTCGCTCGATCATACTTCTTACAATCACCCTGCTGCGGGATATCTTAATTTGAGCCTTTCTTCATTTTCACGACCACATTTCCAGCGTGGTCAACATCGCCCGCTGTGCGGATGGCCTGTCCTAATTCAACCAGCGGAAACTCATGGGTGATGATGCGCTCCAACTCCCATTTACCGCTTGCCATGATTTCCTGCACGGTCTGGACATCTTCCGGCATGTAGCCGCCGGAGCCAATGATGCTCTGTTGGGCGTAGGTCATGTGAAGAAGGTCGATGCTTCTTGACTGGTTATTTACCGCCACGGAAACAAAACGGCTCTCAATCTTGCCAAGGCGCAGGAAATCATCCAGGATACTTACTGCACCGGCGGCGTCCAGCCAGCAGTCGATATCTGCCGTCGGCCCGCTCAGGGACGGCGCTGTTCCGAAATAGGCAGTTGCTCTGGCAGCAAAGTCCTCTGCCGCCGGATTGCAGACCGCAAAGCCCAGCTCCTCCGCCAGCTTCAGGCGGAAATCGGAACGGTCGCAGATCATAACCTTTTCCATGCCGAAGTGTTTGAGGGCAACCGCAACAGCAATACCGATTGTCCCGCAGCCGAATACCAGGGCGTTCTGTCCTGTGACATATTGCCCCTGCCCGCAGGGGATCATGCCTCGCCGGGCGGCACGGCAACCCACGGTAAACGGCTCAATGAGGCTTGCCAGCTTGTCGGAGATGCGCTCGTTCACAGTGTAAAGAGAATGGTCACGCTTGGCATTGGGAATGAGAATATATTCCGAAAAGCCGCCTATGGTTCCGGCGCGCTTCGTATCGTCTTTTGCGTAGCGGGGATAAGGATACACTCGTTCGCCGACCGTAAAGTCGGTCACGTTTTTGCCAACCTTTACCACGCGAGATACAGTTTCGTGTCCAAATTCCCCGCCGACAGTGACCTTGTGGCCCGTGTTCGGACCGTGGGTGAAAACCGCTACATCCGTGCCGCAGACACTGGAATAGAGGTTCTGCACCAGCACGTCCTTGTCTCCGACCTCCGGCAGCGGCAGCTCCCGCAATTCAACATGTTCTTTTCCTAAATAGATTCCTGCTTTCATGATTCCTCCTGATGTGGGATGACGCACCGCTGGATCACGGAAATGACGTGGCCTGTGTCGTCGGCACAGTCGCCTTGCAGCCATTCCATGATGATGGACATAAGCCCACGAACATAGAACGCCATCAGATACGCCCTGTCCTTCTCCGGCACGCCGAAGCGTTCCAGAATGGGCGTAAACACATGGCAGAACATTCGGTCGTAGCTTTTGCCCAGCCCCAGCACTGCGGCATTCTCTGTGGCTGTGCGGAACAGACGCCGGTGTTCTTTGATATAGTTCAGGTAGGGCGTTAGATACCCCGGTGTAACAAGGTAAAGTTCCTCCATGGGACAGGTGTGCAGCCTTGTTACAAAAACCGCTTCATCCTTGGCCATATAGTCCAGAAACTGCTGGTTCATATGCTCCACACTCTCAGCGAGCAGGTCGCTCACCGTTTCATAATGGAGATAAAAGGTGGAACGATTGACGCCTGCCGTAGCGCAGATCTCCTTGACGGTGATGTAGGCGAAGTCTTTCTTTTCCAGAAGTGTCAGAAATGCCTCGTCCATCTTTGCGGCGGTGGCAAAGTATTTGCTTTCAGATCGGTTCAACAGATTCCACCTTCTTTCTCAAATATCTGCCGTGAAGCAGCATATAAATTGCAATCAAAATAACGATACCGTAAACGAAGCCGCCCGTGATGGCATTCATCATTCTGCGGTAATTCTCGCCGTTTTCGGAAAACCGAGAGATCATGGCCGTCTGTAGGCCCAAGATCGACATCATGGCGGCAACGAAATGCAGCACCTTTGCGGCAGACAGGATCGGGCTGCCCAGCCTGCGGAACCTGATTAGATTGATCGCAGATGTGATCATTGTGTAAAACGTATACAGCGCAGACAGGTAAATGACATACCCGGGATAAGAAAATCCGGAATCCGTCCGCACCATCAGCACGATCATGCCGCCCATGGGAATATTCAGCAGAAACAGGAACCATGCCGTTGTATGATAGCATCGGCGTTCCAATTCCGGAGTGCGACGGCGATAGCAAACGATCAGATATGCCCGCAGACCGCCAAGCACCAAATAATATACCGCCATGGAGAGAAACCATACCGAGGCATAGCGGATGGCAGCCATGATGCGAAACGCCACATAGAAAAGGTTGACCGCAATACCCTGATAGATGCTAATGCTCCCGCGAAAAGCGAGGTCTTTGAAGTAGCGTCCCATAATAGGAGATGCAGCAGCTTTCCGCATGAGCTTACTGCCCATCATAGCAGATTTTGCCCGCTTTGTCAGCCCCGGTAGCGCCGCAATCAGGATGACAAGGGAATACGCCGACATACTGTAGATGAGGTACGCCAGCGCATTCCGCAGATTCTGAACTGCAAAAGTAATGATGAGCGCTGCAAAGGACAACGGCGGAATGACTGCCGACACCCATTTGGGCGGATGCAGCACACGGTCCAAAATCATCCTTGCCCGTTCCATCCCTTATTTCTCGCTGATTTCTTTCGCCAGCTCCATGATCTCATAGGCGTACTTCTGCTTGCCCTGTGCCAGCAGTTTTTTGTAAATGGGGTAATTGACGCCCATGCCCAGCAGCCCGATGATGCCAACGATGATGCCAAGGACAAACATGGCAGTCGTACCGCTGCCGATGACCTTCATGGAAAGGCACATCCCTACACCGGCTACCAACGCGGCGATGATACCAACGGTGTAGGTGAAAACCGTGGCGGGAAGCTTGGCTTTGTTATCCAGCTTGCGGAGGGCGACCACCTTTGAGGTGTCCTTGGGTGCGTATTCGTTGGCGAGCTGTTCTGCGTAAATCTTATCGGTATTCATGGCTTGTTGCCTCCTTCATTTGATGGCTTTATGATATCACCGAGGAAGGAGAAAATGAACAACACCGATGGCAGTTTGTGTTGTTTTCAAGAGCATACAAAATCGGCACCTGCTTTGAGGCAGGTGCCGATTTCTGTTACCCTATAATGCGCTTGAATTTTTGGTGTAAGTGGCGTAAGGCAGGCAGAAATCCGCTTTTACGCATCCAAAAAATCAAGCAATTTCAAGGCTTTGCGGCGTCTCTTAGTACATACCGCCCACGAGCATCTCGCTACCGGAATGTTTGTGATTTTCGTTTCCCATCATATTTTGAATGCTGCGTGGTGAAAGCACCTGCTTCGCGGAAGGTACACACCTCTCCGTATTTTCGGAACAGCGGTCAATTTAGCCCTTGCGACCATAATGCCGGTACTGCTGATCAGCGGCATGTTCCTAAGCAGGCTTTCTCGACTCACACTGGTGACAACAATGTGATAAAGGGCTTGGGATTATCCCAAAATCGCCGCGTGTCCGGACACCGGATGTGCTTGCTAATCCACCAAATCCCAGTTTCCACCGTCCCAACGCCGTTCTTTCTCTCCGCCGAAATCTGTGCTATACTGTAAGAAAATCGGCGGAAGGAGGGCTTTCTTATGGCACAGAAACGTGTATTTGCCGGGTTTTATACGCGGTACGACGGAAAGCCCATCTTCGTCGTCCGGGTGCTCAAGGACATCGACACGGGCGAGTCCATCGTGGTCTGCAAGGATGCCAGCTTTTCCAAAGAAGACAACGAGCA
>ERZ772876.676-NODE-676-length-42726-cov-12.893136_pt1 | contig 42726 bp, 40 predicted proteins | sample MGYA00580584_ERZ772876 | MGnify/ENA primary metagenome ERZ772876 (study PRJEB29015, sample SAMEA2737728) | human gut metagenome | biome: human gut; feature: human-associated habitat; material: faeces | place: China | collected 2012 ... | reverse complement strand
GAGCCTTGGGCTTGCGGTCCAGCAGGTGCTCGATCTCCAGGATCTTAGCAGCCTCATGGACGCGGCGGTCGATCTCGTCCTTCGGGGTCTTACGCAGTTCCAGACCGAAAGCGATGTTCTTGTAGACGGTCATGTGGGGGTACAGAGCGTAGCTCTGGAAGACCATGGCGATGTCGCGGTCCTTCGGGGGAACGTCGTTGATGAGGCGGCCGCCGATGTACATCTCGCCCTTGGAGATCTCCTCCAAACCGGCGATCATGCGCAGGGTAGTGGACTTACCACAGCCAGAGGGGCCGACGAAGATGATGAATTCCTTGTCCTGGATCTCCAGGTTGAAATCGGTGACGGAAGGAGCCGTAGCACCGGGGTAGATCTTGTAGATATGCTGGCAGCTGATAGAAGCCATAAAGCTTTTTCCTCCATTGATGTTGTTGCACTCAAAGGCTCAGCTTGACGATGAGCCGTTTCATTGCTATTATAATAGCAGATTATTTTGTGTTATAAAATAGTATTTTATTGATTTGAGGTGTCAGATATTGATTTACTCTCCCAGCACGACTGCCGCCCTCGGCATCGTGGAGGATGCCCAGCCGGAAGAGCCCCTCACCCTGCGGGGCGAAGGACTCTGGGTCTGCCTCATTTCCAGCGGAAAATGTGTCGTCTCGCTGTCCGATCCCGACCCGATGCCGGCAGGTTCTGCCCTGTTGCTGCCGCCCCAGAATGCCGCAGCGGGCCATCTCGTGCTGAGCCGGGGGCCGCTGACCCTCGCGCCGGAAAACGAGTGCCATCTGCTCTGCGTCCAGCTCACCGGGCAGGCAGCAGAACAGTTCCTTGCGGGGCTTTCCGAGATGCCCTTCCTCGCCCGGGGCGAGACCTGCCCGGCGGCGGCAGAGCTGATGGGGCGCCTTGCCGAAGAGCGGGACGCCTCGGAGCGGGTGCGCAGTCAGCTGGCCTTCGCGCTGCTGTGCGAGCTCTCAGACGCCGACAGCGCCGCCCCTGCCCTGCCCCCGCTGGTGGCCGCGGCCATCGAGGACATCCGCAGGAACTACGCTGGGCTCTACGGCGTGGAAGAGCTGAGCGAGCGGCTGGGTGTCTCCAAGAGCCACCTCGTCCGGGCCTTTACGGCAGCGCTGGGCGTCTCGCCGGGGCGGTACCTCACCAGCGTCCGCATAGAAGCCGCCATGCGTCTGCTGCTCCACCGGGAGTACACGCTGGACGTCATCGCCAGCCTCTGCGGTTTCTCGGGGGCCAACTACCTCTGCCGCGTCTTCAAAAAAACGACCGGCCAATCTCCCACGCAGTGGCGGGCGATGGCCGGTCGGAGCGCACTGCCCGAGCTTTCGCCCGAGCAGCAGCGGTTGGAACAGGAATTGTTTATTTAATTTTTCCGCTTCAGCAGGAAGAGGGTCAGGCAGGCCGTGATGGCCTCAGAGGCCGGGAACGCGGCCCAGACGCCGTTCATCCCGAAGAGGGCGCTCAGCACCAGAGAGCAGGCCACGATGGCCACGATGCCGCGGGAAAGCGACGTCGCAGAAGCCTCTGCGGGGCGGTCCACCGCGCCCAGATAGCCGGCGGCCACGATATTGAAGCCCGCGAAGAAATAGCCGAGGAAGTAGATGCGCATCCCGCTGAAGGCATACTGCGCCATGAGGGTCGAGTTCTCACTGTTGAAGACCGCGACGATCGGCCCGGTGAACCCGAACAGAACTGCATACAGTGCCGCCGCCAGCGCAAGCGCTGTTCCGCTGCCCAGCAGCAGGAGCTTGCGGGCACCGGCGGCATCGTTTTTGCCGTAGCACCTGCTGACCAGCGGCTGTGCGCCCTGGGCCACGCCGTTGAAGATAGCCGTCGCCACCAGCGCGTAGTTCGCCACGACGCCGTAAGCCGCCACGGCCACATTGCCCGCCAAACGCAGGAGCAGCAGGTTGAAGACGGTGGTGGTCACGCCGGAGGACATCTCTCCCACGAAGCCCGAGACGCCCAGCTGGCAGCTCTGGGGCAGCAGCTTCGGCGAGGGCAGCTGCCGCACAAGGCGGACGGTGCTGCTCTTTTTGAAGAAGTGGCGGCTGCAGATTGCAATGCTCAACACCGGCGAGACTGCCGTCGCCAACGCCGCGCCGGGCAGGCCGAGGCCCATGGGGAACATGAAGATGTAATCGAACACCACGTTGAAGAGGCTTCCGCAGAGGGTCGCCACCATGGCCAGCGAGGGGTCGCCATCGTTGCGGACAAAGGCTGAGACGATGTAGTTGCACATGAAGAAGGGCGTGAACAGCAGGAAGATGCGGGCGTACCCCACGCCGAGTGCAACGATCTCCGCGTCGCCGCCCATGAACCGCAGCAGTACCTCGGGGCAGAAGATGCCCGCCAGCATGAAGGGCAGGGCGAACACCAGCGCCCAAAGCAGGGCGTTGGAGAAATAGCGCTCCGACCGCTCGTCACCCTGCGCCCGGAGGATGGCGTAGCGGGTGGCCGCGCCGAGGCCCAGCATGGAGCCGATGGCGAAGATGAAGTTGTAGATGGGCAGGCAGAGGTTCAGCAGAGCCACACCGCTGGTGCCTGACGCCTGCGAGATGAAATAGGTATCGGCTAGGATGTAGCAGGACGTACCCAGCAGGCCGAAGATGTTCTGGCTGACGTATTTGAAATACTGTTTGGTAAGGCTCATGTTCTCCTCGTCAAATGTCACATTTTTATCATTCAAATTTCAGATATACTGCCATATTGCGTCAGTTTATCACAATCCGACCGAAGCTGTCAAGCTCTCCATTTGCACAAACGCCCGGATGGGTGTATACTGTAGTTTGTTTTTGAAAACAGGCAGAAGGGAGGGTGCATCATGCCGGGCAAGACTTTATACTGTCTGGGCGAAGCGTGGCTGGAATTGAACAGCACCGCACCGCTGGCGTCGGCAAAGACGTTTTCTCCCCGCATGGGTGGAAGCGCCGTCTCGCTGGCACTGGCTTATGCCGCACAGGGCGGCAGAGCCTCTCTTTTAACGCAGCTTGGCGAGGATGCTTTCGGACACCGCATCGCGGACGCTTTATCTACTGCCGGTGTGGACATCAGCCGGGTCTGCTTCACCTCCCGCGCCCCCACGCCGCTGCTGTTCGACGGCGGCGGCGAACAGCTAGGCTGCCGCACCCGTTCTTCGGAGCTGCTCTATGCACCCGAACAGCTGGGCGCTGACTGGGCCGCAGATGCTGAAATGCTGGCCTTTTCCAGCGCCTGCCTCGTGGACAGCCCCTGCCGCTACGCCCATCTTGCCGCGCTGGACACCGCCCGCACCGCCGGTGTGCCGGTCTGCTTTGTCCCCTCTCTCCGCCCTGCCCTCTGGCCCGGCGAGAAGACCCTGCGGGACACGGTACTGCAGTTTCTCCCCTTCGCAGACATCCTCGTTCTCACCGCCGACGAGATGGAGCTTCTGCTGGACACCCGGGAGTATCAGGTCGGACTGTTTGCCCTGCTGCGGGGGCATACGCAGCTGGTGGTGCTTGAGACAGAAGAGGGCGTCCACGCCTTTACCCGGGCGGCGCACGCATTCCTGCCCGAGCTTTCCGCCCCGCCCGAGGAGCTGGCTGCGCAGCTGCTATATCAAATCTCTCAGCAGAAACTGACCCTGAAAAAGCTCATGAAATGCAGTGCTCCGGCACTTCAGACGATTCTATAACGCCGGAAAGCCCCCGCCTTGTGACAGGCGGGGGCTTTCCTTTTACCATCCGGAGGAGGATGAACAGATCAGCTTATCAGTGGATGAACACCGGGCCAAGCGGGTTGGTGATGGGGCTGACGTAGCCGCCCAGCAGCTTCGGGATCGCAAGGCTGATGTCAGGCACATAGGTCAGCAGCAGCAGAGCGATGAACATGCACAGATAGAACGGGAGAGTAGCCTTGACGACCTTCTCCATGGGGCGCTTCGCAACAGCAGAGCCGATGAACAGAACCGCGCCGACAGGGGGAGTCAGCAGGCCGATGCCGCAGTTCAGGACCATGATGATACCGAACTGGATGGGGTCGATGCCGATGGAGGTCGCGATGGGCAGCAGGATGGGGGTAGCGATCAGGATGATGGGAGCCATATCCATGATGCAGCCCAGCACCAGGATGATGAGGTCGATGAGCAGTGCGATGATGTAGGGGTTGCTGGTGACGCTGGTGATGGCGTTTGCAGCCAGATCAGGCACATGCAGCATGGTCAGGCAGTTGCCGAACACTGCAGAGGTGGCGATCAGGATCAGCACGATGGACAGAGTGTTCACGCACTCATCCAGTGCATGCCAGACACCCTTCCAGTCCAGACCCTTGTAGACGAACACCGACACGAACAGAGAGTAGATAACTGCAATAGCTGCAGACTCGGTAGCGGTGAACACACCGCCAACAACGCCGAACACAACGATAATAACAGCGGCCAGTGCCCAGATGGAAGTGCCCAGCTGCTTAACGAAGCCCTTGATGCTGAACGGAGAGCCCTTGGGGTAATTCTCCTTGACCGAGATGATGTAGGAACCGATCATCAGGACGATGGCCAGCAGAGCACCGGGCAGATAACCTGCCAGGAACAGGCTGCCGACCGAGATGCCGCCGGCAGTGGTGGCATAAATGACCATGTTGTGGCTCGGAGGAACCAGCAGACCCTCGCAGGAGGAGGTGATGGTAACAGCAGTGGAGAAGTCGGCATCGTAGCCCTGATCGACCATCATGGGGATCATGATGGAGCCGATGGAAGCGGTATCTGCAGATGCAGAACCGGAAATACCGCCGAAGAAGTAGGAAGCAACGATGTTGACCATTGCCATGCCGCCGCGCATCCAGCCGACGCAGGCATCAGCCAGAGCGATCAGCTTTTCGGAGATGCCGCCGCTGCCCATGAGGACGCCCATGGTGATGAAGAAGGGGACGGCCATCAGGCTGAAGGACGAAATGCCCTTGACCATCAGACGGCAGACATCGGTCAGCGCCTGACCCTGCACCATCAGGCAGAGCACGCTGGACAGGCCAACGGCGTATGCGATGGGGAAACGCAGGAAGATCATGACGAAGAAGCTGACAAGAAGGACAACGATCGCCAGTGTCTGAACTGTCATATTAGTTCTCCTCCTTTACAAAAAAGCTCTTGATGTGGTTGTACAGCGCCTCGATCTCGAAGATGATCATGGCGATGCCGGCCAGAGGCACCGGGAAGTACATCCAGAAACGGCTCAGCCAGGGCATCGAGACATAAAAGCCGCGGCCGCCCAGGGTGGTGGCGTAGTTCCAGCCCACAACCAGCATGATGAGGCCGAGGATGCAGACCGCCAGATCGGCGAGGATGTCCAGCACCTTGACGGCGATCTTGGGCAGATAGACGTCAAATGCGGTCATGCGGATGTGTGCGCCGCGGCGGATGGCCAGAGCGGCACTCAGCACGGCCATATAGCTCATGCAGGTCAGCACGACCTCTTCCGTCCATGCGGGGTCCGGGATGAACGGGACGTAACGACCAATGACCGACATGGTGGTGATGAGAATATCTGCGATCAGCAGCAGCTTGCAGATAAACAGGACCACTTTGTAGGTGACGTCGTACGCCGGCTTGATCTTATCCAGAGTGGTAAAGATTTTCGGCATAGGATCTCCTCCATACTCTTATAAAAAGCCCGGCGGGTCTGCGGGCGTATCCCGTAGTCCCCCGCCGGGCTATGTACTACTTCAGGATAAAGGCGCTTTTATCAGGCCTTCATATCCAGCAGCTGCTGATACAGCTCAGCCTGATCAGAGGTGTTCTCGCTGATGACCTTAGCGCAAGCCTCCTGCCAGGGAGCCTTATCGGGGACATCGACGACGTTGCAGCCGGAAGACTTCAGCTCGTCGAGGACCTTGTTCTCAGCGGTCTCGGACAGGTCAGCGTTGAAGGCCTGCGTATCCGCAGCAGCCTCCATGACGGCAGCCTGCTGGTTCTCGGTCAGCTTGTTCCAGGCGTTGTCGGTGATGACAGCCTGCACAGCGCCCAGAGTATGGCCGTCGAGGATCAGGTTGTTAGCGACCTCGGGGAAGGCGTTGGACTTGTAGTTTGCGATGGGCTGCTCAGCGCCATCGACAACGCCGGTCTGCAGTGCGCTGTACAGCTCGCCGAAGGAGACGACGGTGGGGTTAGCGCCCAGACCCTCGACCATGCCGTTCATGACGGGGTCGTTGGACACACGCAGCTTCAGGCCCTTGAAATCAGCGATGCCGGAAACGGGCTTGACAGTGAAGAAGTGACGGAAGCCCTCCTCGCCGTAGAAGATACCACGAACGGGCAGGCCCAGCTCCTGGGGCTCGTTCAGGAACTCAGGTGCCAGCTCGCTGTTGGCGAAGTTCCAGAAGTGTGCGCGGTTCTCGAAGGTGAAGGGGATGGACAGCAGCTTGGACTTGTTGCAGCCGTAGCTGGTCAGTGCGAAAGCGGAGATACGGCTGATGTCGATGGAGGTGGAGCCGCCGAGGATAGCGTCCAGAACGTCGTTCTCAGAGCCCAGAACGCCGGAAGCCTGCACATCGACGACGACGGAGCCGCCGGTCAGCTCCTCGACCTTCTCCTTGAAGTGAGAACCGGTCTGGCCGACGATGGTATCCAGCGGGTTGACCTCGGCGTAGACCAGAGTCACCTTCGGGTCGGAAGCAGCAGCTGCGGCATCACCGGCGGGAGCGGTGGAAGCTGCAGCAGAGGTAGCGGTAGAAGCAGCAGTGCTGTTGCTGGAGCCACCGCAGGCGGTCAGTGCCAGAGCAGCGGCGGAAACACCGGCTGCTGCCAGAAAGCTGCGACGAGAAATCTTCTTCATGATAAAATCCTCCTTAGATTTTCCTCATTCAGGGCGGTGCGCTCTGCACGGGTCGCACACCGTCCGTTCATTTACTGTACACACTTTAGCAAAAATTTTAAGTCAGAACAAGGGCTTATGAAAAATGTCCTGTTTTTCAAAAAAATGTGAGAAACACTTTTGTGCAGTTCCCACAAGTCATAGTGCAGTTTATTCAGCATACTGCCCAACAAGATGAATACAATGTAATATCTCTTGCACTTTTCAGGCTTCGCGGATGCGCTGGATGAGGCGGCTCTGCTCTTCAAAAGCCGCGTACATAGGCTCAACTGCCGCCCGGAAGCGGGCTTTCTCGGCAGCAGAGAGGGTCGTCACCTCCACGCCCCATTCCCTCATATGCTTCTCGGCGCTGGCCTCCCGCTCCGCCCAGAGGCGGCGTTCGGCCAGAGCGCTCTCCTTTCCGCAGGTGCGGATGATGTCCGGGAAGTGCTCGTCCAGCTCTGCCAGCTTTTCCATCGCAGCCTCGCTGGCCAGCTGCAGCTCCGGCACACGGGTGTGCTCATCCTTTAAGAAATAGGGGGCCACCTCGTAGTGGCCCATGGCCTCATAGCTGGGCCAGTTGTTTTCCGCGCCGTCTATCTCGGCGTTGTGCAGGGCTGCATAGACCCGGCTGTAGACCACCTGCGCCGGCTCTGCGCCGAGGTCCAGTATCATCTCGCTCATCATGTCCGACTCCTGCACCCGGAGCGTCAGCCCCGCGAGGTCCGCCAGCGTCTCCACCTTTTCGCGGGTGTAGAAGCTGCGGACACCGGCGTCGAACCACGACAGGCCCACGAGGTCCATCGCGCCGAGGCCGGAGAGGAATTCATCGCCGATCTCACCGTCCAGCACCCGCCACATCTGGGGCGCGTCGGTATAGAGAAAAGGCAGCTGCAATACGCTCAGGGCCGGCAGATATTCGGCCAGCTGGCTCAGAGAGACGCGGGCAAAGTCGATGCCGCCGTACTGCATCTGCTCGATGACGCTCTGTTCGGCCCCCAGCTCCCCGCCGCTGTAGACCACGACTTTGACTCTCCCCTCCGTCCGCTCGGCCACGAGGTCGGCGAAGGCCAGAGCGGCCTGAGTGGTGGGATAATCCTCGGGCTGGTTCTCGGCGTAGCGCAGGATGAGCTCCGGTCCGGTGTACTCTTCCGTCTTGCTGCAGCCCACAGCGCCCAGCGCCGTACAGGCGGCCAGCGTCAGCACACTGCGGCGGGAAATCATCCGCCCGCTCACAGCCCGGCCTCCGGGTCGGCCTTTGCCTTCTGGCCGGCCTGACGGCGGTACTGGGTGGGAGTCATGCCGGTGCGTTTCTTGAACGCCCGGGCGAAGTAGCTGGCGTCCTCATAGCCCACCATCGACGCCACCTCTGCCGAGGAGCGGAAGGGGTCGGCCAGCAATTCCTTTGCCGCGTTGATGCGCAGCTCGGTGAGGCAGTCGAGGAAGTTCATCTTCTGGTACTTCTTGAACTGCGCCGACAGGTAGGCCGGGCTGATGTGCAGGATCTCGCCCACGCTGTCCAGCGACAGATCGAACATATAGTTATCCTCGAGGTAGCGGCGGACGTGGGCCATGACGAGGGCCGTCTGGCTGTTCTCGCCCTCCTCGGGGGCGTCTTCCGCCTCTGCTTCGGTCTCCGTCTGCTCCGGCTGGGGCTGGGCGGCGGCCAGCTCTTCCAGCTTCCGCTCCGTCTCGATCTGCCGCATAGCCCGGCGCACCGAGGCTTCCAGCTCGTCGGGGTCCACCGGCTTGAGCAGATAGTCGCAGGCCCCCAGATGCACCGCCTCATGGGCATACTGGAACAGGCTGTAGGCCGTGACGAAGATGACCCGGCAGGAAGGCCGCTGGGCCAGCACGGCGCGGGCAGCATCGAGACCGCTCATGCCCGGCATCTCAATATCCATCAGGATGAGGTCTGCGCCCCACAGCACCGCCGTGTCGGCAGCTTTGCGGCCATTTTCCGCCACCTCCAGGACCACATCCCGCTCAAAACGGCGCTGGACCAGCTCTGCAAGCGCCTCCCGCTCCAGCTTTTCGTCATCCGCGATCAACAGGCGTATCATCGTCCAAATCCTCCTCCAAAAGTTCTACAAGGGGCAGGTACATACTGATGGCCGTTCCCCGGCCCGGGTGAGAGCGGATGACCAGCCGCCCCCGTTTATCCAGAAGCCGCAGCCGTGCGGCCACGTTATAGACGCCGATATGCTCCCAGCGCTCCCCGGGCTGGGCCAGCGCGGCTTTCAGCTGGGCCAGCTGTTCGGGCTGGATGCCCACGCCGTTGTCGCAGACGCTGATATAGAGCAGCCCCTTATCCCGCAGCGGGTTGATGCGGATGCGCACCACGCCGCCCTCTTCCTTGGGCGAGATGCCGTGCTTGAAGGCATTCTCCACAATGGGCTGCAAGATGAAGGACGGCACCATCGTCTCCGTCAAATCGAGGGAGTCGGAGATGCGCCACACCATCTTCACACGGTCGCCGAAGCGGACGTGATAAATGGAGTAATACTCGTCCACGATGCGCACTTCCCGGGCCAGCGGCACCTGCTCGTCGTTGCTCATCAGGCTGTAGCGCAGCAGGTGCGACAGAGCCGTGATGAGAGCCTGCGTGCGGTAGGCTTTTTCCTGTCCGGCGGTCTGTAAAATGACGTTCAGGGTGTTGAAAAGGAAATGGGGGTCGATCTGGCTGCGCAGCTGCTGCAAACGGCTGCGCTCCATCCGGTTCTGTAATTCCAGAGCTTCCGTTTTCTGGCGGTGGAGCTCCCGCTCCATCTCGTTTTTCTCCCGCAGGGTGGTCACCTGCTCGGCCATCGAATGCTTCATGTGGTTGAAGGCTTCGGTCAGCTGGGCCATTTCCGGCTGACGGGGCGCAGGCAGGTCGGGCGAGTCGAACTCGCCCCGGGTGACCTCCCGGGAGGCGCCGATCATCTGCTGCACCGGGGTCAGCAGCGTCAGCACCGAGAAGGCCATGACGCAGCCCAGCGCAAGGCAGAGCGCCACCACGACGGTCTGCGCCCATTTCACCCGGTCGCTGAGGGCCGACACGGTGGTGTAAGACCCCTGAGCGTCGGTGATGGCCGTGTTCAGCAGCTGCTGGGTGTACTGGCGCAGATAGCCGCCGCAGGGTACGATTTTATTATAGTAGAGCTGGGCGGCTTTCGTGTCCTGACCGGCGGCCACCGCTTCTTCCAGCTGGTCCACCAGTGCGGTGTAGCTGTCGTAGGTAGTGGAAACGGCATTGTAAAGCAGATACTGCTCTTCACTCACAGTGCCAAGGTCGCTCTCGATGCGCCAGAGCCATGCGTTGGTAACGGAAAAGGCGCTGTGGAGCTCCTCTGTCAGCGCTTTGGCGTCGCCATACTCCCAGCGGTAATCTTCCATGGCCGAAAGGCTCCGCTCCACACCGTTCTGGAAGCGGCTGATGGCGTTGAAGTTGCCCATCTGGTCGTCCAGTTCCCGCAGCACGGTGCCGGACTGGTAAAAGCTCAAGAATATCTGCCCCGCCAGCGCCAGAAAAAACGCTGCCAGGCAAAGACTGATCTGCCCTTTCAGGGTCATCCTGCGCCCCACGCACCCATCCTCCTTCTCTGTGATATTCTGCCGCGCATCTTCCGCCTTATCCGGCCTGTCCGCCGTCAGAGCGAACGCTCCATAAACTTTCTTTTTCGTCCTATTTTAGCACATTTTAGGGCATCTGCGCAATATCATCCTTGATTGTTGGAAAATAATATGGTACTATGACCAAAAAGGAGGGTATTTTTATGTCTCAGCCGATCTCCGTTTCCGTCCAGATGGATGCTGCATCCTTCCACGATTTTGCCGCCTTCGACCTGCTGCGCCACCGCAAGGCGTGGCACCGGCCTCTGGCGTTCACGGCCATTTTGCTGGTGTCTGCCTGTGTCTGCCTGTCGCAGGTGGGCCAGAAAGACGGCGCAGCCCTGCTCACGGTGGTTCTGGCCGTGGTGGCGCTGGGCGTGCCGGCCGTCTATTTCTGGACGTTCTTCCACTCCCTGAGCCTCCAAATCAAAAAGATGGGCCTGCCCCGCCCCTTCTACCGGCTGCTGCTGGACGACGACGGGCTGTCGGTCTGGATGGCCGGCGAGCAGGACAAGCCTGAGGCAAGCCGCAAGTATGCGTGGCACGATATGCATCTGGCCTACCGCACCCCCAACGCTATTTACCTCTATGTCCAGCAGAATCAGGCCTATCTGCTGAACGACAGCCTCGACGCCGCATGGAGCCTGCTGCAAGCCTTCCTCCCGGCAGAGCGCCTGCATGATATGCGATAAGAACGTCAAAAGCCCATCGCGCAGCTGTGCGATGGGCTTTTTTCAACCTCTCAGTCTCGCATTCGCTCGACCGCTCCCCTGATAGAGGAGCCTATGCGGAAAGAGATATTTCAACACAAAAACAGGCAGCGCCGTGGAAAGGAGGAGAAAGCGGCGCTGCCTGTGTATGAGAACTCCTAAACATTTGCGGCTGCTAGGAGGTTGTTGGTAGTCTGTCCGCCGCCGTGGCTATTGCCTCGCATAGGTGGGGGACAGTATTTTTTAGGGGCGCGGCACCCGCTGCGGGGCTGCGCATGAATCCTGCCTGCATGGCATTTATGGAAAGTCAAAAGCCGGAGATGGGGGATCTCGTTCTTGTCTTCCCGACTGCACCTTTATTGTACCGGATAAAAATGGAGTTTCTTTGAGTTAGTTTTGAACAATCTGCAAACAAGATGTGGAAAGTCTGAGGGCTTTCTTTTCCGTTCTGCTTGACATTCGGCACAGAAGGATGTATTGTTAAGTTTATTGTAAAATACCCATGAAATTCCTGCGTTTTTAAGGGGAGGAAACACTATGGCCGCACCGGCACAGCCGCAGCAGAAAAAGGCCCTGCTCATGACCGAGGGCAGCATCTGGAAAAGCATCCTGCTCTTCTCGGTGCCGCTCATCCTGGGCAACCTGCTCCAGCAGCTTTACAACACCGCCGACTTCATTATCGTCGGCAACTTTCTGGGCAGCAACGCTCTGGCCGCAGTCGGTTCCAGCGGCTCGCCCATCTACCTGCTCATCGGTTTCAGTCAGGGCGTGGCCGTCGGCGCCGGCGTCGTCGTGAGCCAGTATCTCGGCGCAAACGATAAAAAGGAAACGCGCATCGCCGTCCACACCTCGCTGGCCATCGCGGCCATCCTCGGCCTCATCCTGACGGTGGGCGGCATCGCCGTCAGCCGCAGCCTGCTGGTCTGGATGAACACCCCCGAAGAAGTCCTCGGCGACGCCGTGACTTACATGAAGCTCTACTTCGGCGGTGTGCTGTTCAGCGTCGTCTACAACATGGCCGCCGGCATCCTCAACGCGGCGGGCAACTCCCGCCGCTCGGTCATCTACCTCGCCTGCGCTTCCATCACCAACATCATCCTCGACCTGGTACTCATCGCCGGGCTGAAGATGGGTGTGGCGGGTGCAGCCATCGCCACCGACATCAGCCAGCTGGTCTCCTGTGTGCTGAGTCTCCGCTTTCTGATGAAGGTGGACGCCGACTACAAGGTGGAGCTTTCCGCCATCCGGCCCGATAAGCGGATGGCCTCCCGCATCATCCGCATCGGCCTTCCCACCGGCATCCAGAACATGGTCATCTCTTTCTCGAACGTGCTGGTGCAGTCCAGCGTCAACAGCTACGGTGCCGCCGCCATGGCAGGCTTTGCGGCCTATATGAAGATCGACGGCTTCAACATCCTGCCCGTCACCAGTTTCAGCATGGCGGCGACGACCTTCGTGGGCCAGAACTATGGCGCAGGCAACCTTAAACGAGTGAAGAATGGCATGTGGGTCACGCTGGGCATGGGCGTGCTCTACACCCTCTGCACCGGTGCTCTGCTGCTGGCGTTCCAGAATCCCATCATGCACCTGTTCACCTCCGACGAGACGGTGGTGGCCTTCGGGTGCAGCGCCATGCACTACTTCTGCCCCTTCTACTTCCTGCTGGCCATCCTCCACGGCATGGCGGGCGCAGTGCGCGGCACCGGCCGCAGCGTACCGCCGATGGTGGTGCTGCTCATCTCGCTCTGCCTCTTCCGTGTGGTGTGGATCCAGTTCGCCCTCCCCTTCTTTGCGGGCATCGAGGGCGTGTTCGTCCTCTACCCGGTGTCGTGGGCGCTGGGTGCCGTGCTGATGGCCCTCTACGCATGGAAAGGCAGCTGGATGACTTACGAGCATTCCTGACAGGAACCGGGAACCATTCCATTTTTCCATTCGCCTTTTGGGGACGTCTGTGGTATCTTATAGGTAAAAGAACAGCAAACCCGGTATCTCAGGAGGATTCATGCAGACAACAAAACCCGAAACCGCACAGCAGCGCCCCACCGGCGCACGAATGGCCCTGCTGATGCTTCTTTACTTTATCAAAATCGGCGCATTCACCTTCGGCAGCGGATGGAGCATCATTGCCCAGATGGAGCGGGAGTTCGTGGACGAGCGCGGCTGGATGACCAAGAGCGATCTGCTGGAGCTCATCGCCGTGGGCAAGAGCCTGCCCGGCATCATGGTGGCGAACATCACTCTGCTCTTCGGCTATCAGATGGCCGGGGTGCTGGGCGGCATCTGCGCGGCCATCGGCCTGTGCATCCCCGCCGTCGTCACCCTTACCATCGTGACGGCCATCTACGACGCCATTAAAGATAACTACTGGGTCTGGTCGGCCCTCAAGGGCGTCCAGTGCGCCGTGGCCCCCATCATCGGCGGCGCGGCCATCTCCCTCGGCAAAGATGCTCTGACCAGCGCGATGCCCATCATCATCTGTGCCGTCGCCTTTGTGCTCTGTTACTTTACGTCCATCAGCAATCTGACGCTGGTGGTGGCCGGTGTGGTCATCGCGCTGGTCTGGATGGGGGTGAGCGAACATGGCCATGCTTGAGACCCTCGTTCAGCTCTTCGCCGCGTTTGCGAAGATTGGCTTCACCAGCTTCGGCGGCACCTCCATGATCCCCCTCATCATGGATGAAATGTCCTCCCACGGCTGGATGACGGACGCCGATTTGACGAACCTCATCGCCATCGCCGAGATGACACCCGGCTCTCTGGGCGTCAATGCCGCCACCTTTGCAGGCACCAAGACCGCCGGGATGCCGGGCGGCGTCTTCGCGGTCCTGGGCGTCCTCAGCCCCACCCTGACGCTGACGCTTCTGGCGGCGGCGTTCTTCCAGAAGTTCCGCACCAGCAAGGTCATGAGCTACATCATGAAAATCGTCAAGCCTGTCTGCATCGGCATGGTGCTGGGCGTGCTGGTGGGCCTCTGCCGCCAGACCTACATCACCGAAGCAGGCGGCATCAGCCTGCCGGGCATCGCCATCGGCATCCTCTGCTTTGTGCTGCTCCAGAAGTTCAAGCTCAGTGTGCCGAAGGTCATCGGCATCGCGGCGGTGCTGGGGCTGGTGTGCTTCGGGGTGTTTTAACCTCTCAGTCTCGCTCCGCTCTGGCGAAAAGAAAGCCTCCCGTCTATGCCAAAGCCTCCCCTCGATAGGGGAGGTGGCATCGCGCCAGCGATGACGGAGAGGTTTTTATTATTTTACCGCCAGCGGCGACGGCCTTATACTCACTTCTCCGTGGCAGAGCGCCTCGGTGCGGCCCCCTTCCCGCTGCACGATGAGCCGCCCGGCGTCGTCGATGACCACCGCCTTTGCGGCGTAGCTCTCCGTCCCGGTGCAGACCGTGACCCAGTGGCCCGGCACAAAGCACCGGGCGCGGTACTCGTCCAGACAGTCGAAGGCCGGGCAGAGACCCAGCAGTTCCCGGGCGATGGCCCCGGCCAGTGCCGCCCGGCTCACCGGTGCAGGCCCGCCGGGGTAGAGACTGCCCGCGATGGGCCGCAGCTCCTCGGGCCAGTCCTCCGGGCGGGAGGTCAGGTTCAGGCCGATGCCCACCACCAGCCATTCCAGCTGGCCGCTCTCGATGTCGGCCCCGGCTTCCGTCAGGATACCGCAGACCTTCTTGCCGTTATAATAGAGGTCGTTGACCCATTTGATGCCCAAGTCCAGCCCGCAGAGCCGCTTCACAGCCCGGCAGACGGCCACCGCCGCGCTGACGGTGACGGCCTGCGCCTCGGTCATGGGCAGGCCGGGCCGCAGCACCAGCGAGAGATAAATGCCTTTCCCCGCCGGGCTCTCGAACCGCCGCCCCAGCCGGCCCCGGCCCGCCGTCTGCTGACTTGTCAGCACCATCGTGCCGTGGGGCGTACCCTCGAGGGCCAGCGTCTTGGCCGTGCGGTTGGAACTTTCCAGCTTGTCGTAGAGGTAGATGGGGGCGTCGTACTCCCCCACCGCCTCGGCGCAGAAGGGGTCGCCGCCCGCCAGCCGATAGCCCCGCCGGGGGGCGGCTTCCAGCGCATAGCCCTGAGCCGCCAGCGCGGCCGCAGCCTTATGGACAGCAGCGCGGCTCACACCCAGCTGCTGCGCCAGCTGCTGGCCGGAGATGCATTCGCCCTGGGCGGCGGAGAGCGCCGCCAGAAGTGCCTGTTTTGTGGCAGAGGCCATCGTGTTTTCTCCTTTGTGAGGTTTGATAAGGCCATTTTACCACATTTTCAAAATTTTTCCCACGATTTTGCAGGTTTTGGCCCTGCTTGTTCGTATGGATAGACAGAGCGCTCGAAATGCCGGGCAGAAAGGAGGCGGAGAGCAGCCATTGAATGCACTGGAATTTGACAGGCTGGTACAGAAGTACCAGTCCCTCGTCTATACCATCTGCCGTCAGCTGGTGGCAGATGAGGGCTATGCGCAGGATCTGACGCAGGAAACTTTTCTCTCTGCATGGCGGAGCATAGACCGCTGTCCTGCCGGATACGAAAAGCAATGGCTGGCCCGCATCGCCTCCAACAAAGCCAAGGATTACTTACGCAGCGCCTGGGCGCGCCGGGTGAACACCCCCGGCGACGATGTACTTGCACTTGAGGGCGCACCGCCCGGCAGCGAGCCGGAAGCGCAGGTGCTGGAAGCTCTGGGCGAAGAGGAGCTGACGCAGCGCATCCTCGCTCTGCGGGAACCCTACAAGACGCCCTGCTGCCTCATGCTGCTGGAACAGCACACCGCCGCCGAAGCCGCCCGGCTCTGCGGCAGGCCCCAGAAAACAGTGGAGGCGCAGGTCTTCCGGGCAAAAAAGATGCTGGCCGCGCAGCTGAGCGCCGCCGGAAAGGAGGGCTTTTAAAATGGAATTGTTCCGTGAAGACGGCTGTCTGAGCGACGAAGGGCTGCACGCCCTCACCGCCGGGCAGCTGGACGAGCTGGGACGGCTGGAAGCCGCCGAACATCTCGCCTACTGCGACAAATGCACCGACCGTTACACCGCACTTCTGACCGCCGACGCCCTCACCGACCCGCCCCGGGATGTCCGCCGTACCGTGATGAGCACCATCTGGGTGCGGCTGATGCAGAGCACCTATGGCCGGGCTGCGGTGGCGGGCGTCGCCGCCGTGCTGGCGCTGACCATGTGGCGTACCGGAGCGCTGACCTTCGTCACCGACCACGGCAGCGACCTGCAGGCTCTCCTGCCCACAGTCCAGGTCACCCTGCCGGAAAAACAGCCCCCGAAGATCCTGCCCGAAAAGCTGGGCAGGCCCGTGACTTCCCGCCCCGGCGAGAACATCTATACCCGCGTTTCCTCTGTGCTGGAAAGCCTGCTGAACGCGGCAGAAAACATAAAATCATAAAACAAGGAGATCGTTATGCTGAAAAACGGATTTTTGACCTTCTGCTGCGCGTTTATCCCCGGCGCAGGCCAGATGTATCAGGGTTACATGAAGCGGGGCCTCTCCCTCATCCTCACGGCCTGCCTCATCGGAATGGTGAGCTCACTGCTCAACCCGGTGATGCTCCTGCTGGTGGTGGTGTGGATGTACAGCTTTTTTGACACCTTCAACCTCCGGGCGCAGATCATTGCGGACACCGCGCCGGAGGACGACTACCTTGTCCACTTCGACCCCCGCGACAAGCGGCTGGCCCGGGCTCTGCTGGACAGCCACAAGCTGGTAGGCTGGCTGCTCATCGCCTTCGGTGCGCTCATCGCCTACCAGAACCTCATCATGAACATTCTCGGCGACCTCGTCTACCGCTGGGGCCACTCCTCCCCCGTTTTCCGCGCCCTCTATCTCGTCATGGCCAGCCTGCCGGATGTGGTGGTCTGTGTGGTCCTCATCGTCTGCGGCGTCTGGCTGGTGAAAGGCCCCCATCCGGCCAAAAAGCCGGATGCTTCCAAGGATGTCCCCGAGGATGCCGATTTCTGCGAGTATCACGCCGACGAGCCGGACAACGCCGCTCTGCTCTCCTCTCCTGTGGTGAATGAAAACGAGGTGACGGATGATGGAACAGAACACGACGAATAAACCCCTGCGTCGGGTGGGCACCCTGACGCTGGGCGTCTGCCTCATCGCGGCGGGCACACTCTTCCTGCTGGCCCGCTTCCTGCCCGGCCTGCCGTGGCTGGTCATCTGGCAGGTGCTGCCGGCTGCGGGGCTCATCCTGCTGGGGTGCGAGGTACTCTACTACTCGGCCCGGCCCGGCGCATGCCGGTGCGACTTCGGCTCGGTGATGCTCTGCCTGCTGATGATGGGTGGGTGCTTCGGCGTCTCGACCCTTATGCTGCTGGCCCAGATGCTGGGCCGTGGCTGCACCATCCACCTGTGAACACAAGAAAGCCTGTGCAGCCTCCCGGCCCGAAACCATGCGGACGCAAAATCGGCGTAAAACCCCGGCGGCGGCTTTGGGCCGTCTGTAAAAAAGAAGACTTCTGCTGCGCAAAAAGCGCCCCTCCGGTAAAACGGAGAGGCGCTTTTGTATGTTACAGGTCAATTATGCGTTGAACGTTTCCTCGTTCAGCAGGCCCTCGCTCTTGGCCACGCAGATGCTGGCGACAGCGTCGCCCACAACATTCAGGGAGGTGACGAGCATCTCGATGGGGCGGTTGATGGCGAGGATAAGTGAGTAGGCCAGCAGGGCGCTGTCATTCACGAAGCCCGCACCGGACAGGATGGTGAAGAGGATGACGGCTCCTGCGCCGGGGGCGGCAGGCGTACCCACCGAGGCCAGCAGAGCCAGCAGAGCGACCACGACCAGCTGGGCGGGAGTAACGGTGTAACCGGCGCAGCCTGCGATGAAGACAGTGGCCACCACCTGCATGATGGCGGTGCCGTCCATGTTGATGGTCATGCCCAGAGGCAGGACGAAGGAGGCGATGGACTCATCGACGCCGAAATCCTCGGTGCAGACCCTGATGTTCAGGGGGAGAGTGGCTGCGCTGGAAGAGGTGGAGAAGCCGAAGACGGCCACGTTGGCGATCTTCTTAATAAAGGTGAGGGGGTTCTGCTTTGCGCCCAGCGCCACCACCAGAGGATAGGCCACCAGCAGGAAGACGAAGAGCAGGGCCACCGTGACCACCACATACACCAGAGCGGGCTTGAGATAATCAATGCCGTAGATGGCGAAGGTGCGGGTCAGCAGCACGAAGACTGCAAAGGGCGCGAAGTTTGTGACGATGAAGTTCAGGAAGACCACCACCACGTCGTTCACCTCGCCCAGCAGGCGGCGGAGGGTGGCAGTACGGCTCTCACCCAGCACATTCATGCTCAGGCCCACAGCCACCGCGAGGAAGACGGAGGAAAGGACAGCGTTGTTGCTGCCGAAGGCCGTGACGATGTTGGAAGGGATGACATTCAGCACCACATTCAGGGGGTTGGAACCGGTGGAGCCGGCGGCTTCCGTCAGGCCCTCGATGTGAGCGTTGAAGAGGCCCATGGAATAGGTGGCGTAGCCCACGCATCCGGCCAGTGCCAGCGCCATAAAGGAGCAGAGCAGGAACCAGAAGAGGGTCTTGGCCGAGATGCGGCCCATGGTACGGGTATCGGCAATGCTGCCGATGGCCAGCGCGATGGAGGTGAAGACCATCGGGATGATGACCAGCTGCAGTGCTTTGATGAAGAGCTGGCCGATGATGTAGAAGATGCCGAGCGCACGCTCTGCGCCCTCTGCGGTGATGTCCTGGAAGAGCAGGTCGTTGATGGTCTGCCAGATGCCGCTATTGCCGGAAGCCACGAGCTTTTCGCGCAGCATCATAAAGGCAAAGCCTGCCGCCAGACCGCAAACCAGAGACACTGCCATCTTTCTTGCCAGTGCCGAGCCGCTGTTCTTATTTTTTTCCATACGATTTTCCTCACTTTTGTCCATTTCCCAGTGTGTTTCGTTCACATTCGACCTATCCTACCACGGCAAACTGTTGGATGCAAGGGAAAAATCGGCTTTTCAGGCAATTTTTTCGCAAAAGTACGACACATGAAAATTTAATGTAAAAATTACATTTTGGATAAAAAGACAAAAAACCTCTCCGTCACGCCTACGGCGTGACGGAGAGGTTTGATCTTATGTATTGTCTGCGCCCAGCTCTGCGGCTTCCAGCACCTTGATGCCTTCGGCCTCGAACGCGGCGCGCAAAGTCTCGGCAAAGCCGGGGCGCGGCACCTTGTTCTTGACGCAGAGGGTGATGATGCCATGCAGGCTGGTGCATTCCAGACCGATGGAAGCGCCGTCTGCCGGCACCCAGGTCTGGAAGTCCTCGATGTACCGGGTCAGCTCCGGGCTGGACGGAGCGAAGGGGTCGCCCAGATAGCTCACCCAGAAGTCCGCCGGGAAGCCGCTGATGTACTCGCCCATCTGGAAAATGCGCTTTTTGATGCTGAGGCTGGCTCTCTGCTGGTAGACCCGGTAGACCCAGCCCATCTGCTCCGCAATACGGAACAGTTTTCGCTCAGCGGAAAGGTTCTCTTTCAGGTCGGCGTCCACGCCCACGGCCACTTCGGCCAGCGGGGCATCTGCCGTCAGCGGCAGCTTGCGCTGGAAGGAGGCCACGCAGTTGTAGAGGGCGTTCGGCGCGCCCAGCGCGTCGCGGGCGTCTGTTGAGTAGCTGTAGAGCACCTCGTCCTTGTCCAGATACGCCCGCACCGCCTTACAGAGCAGGGCCGTAAGGGTACTGAAAGGCTTGACGCCGCAGCGGAGGGCGGCGTCCACAAGCCCCGCCTTTTCCAGCCGGATGCGGCAGCAGGTGGGCGTCTCTTCAAAGGTCTGCACCACGGGGCGCTGCATATCGTTGGCCACCTGACTCTCGGGGTACTTTGCAAGGATGTCCTCGATGTCGTAGGCAGGGTCCGTCTCAAGGGTCTGGCCCTCGAAAGCCGTACCGTACTGCAGGTTGCAGTAGAACTGCAGCACCATGGTCATGAAGGGTGCTATGCCCCGGCCATCGGCCAGAAAGTGGAACCAGTCGAAATAGACGGCTTTCCCCTCATAGCTCAGGGCAACAGTAAAGCCGTTCTCGTCCGGAAATTCGGGCTTTGCGCTGCCCTGCCGCACCGGGCAGGGGGCGTCCGACGGCTCGAGGTGGAGCAGCTTTTTCTCCCACACCGGCTTCTGGAAATAGTAGGGTGCCTTTGCCCGGGCCGCATCCAGAGCCTGCTGCAAAAGCGCACCGTCCACGGCATCTTTCAGCGTGACCTGATAGCGGCAGTTGACCATGTTTTCGCGGTAATAGTAAACGATACCCTGAAAAACAGAGCGCTGTTCGGCATCCATTCCTTATTCCCCCGCGTGTGCGGCCAGATAGTCGGCCAAATCGCTGACGGTGACGAAGTTGCGCAGCTCCTTTTCGGGGATGCGCAGGCCGAAAGTCTCCTCCAGGTCGGCGACGACGGTCAGGATCTCCATGGACGACAGGTCCAGATCGTCCATCAAGACGCTGTTCTCGTTGACATCATCGGGGGAAATTTCTGCAACATCTTCCAGAATTGCAAGGATCTGGGACACGATCTCGGTTCTTTCCATAGTTTGAATCTTCCTTTCGTAATTCCATTAAAGGCGGCTGCGGCTCTTTTCCAGTATTCCGCAGCCTGCCCGGTTTATTCTTACTTGCGCAGCAGCTTGCCGGTGCCGGTGCGGGGCAGAGGCTCGGTGCTGAACTCCACGGCGCTCATCCGCTTGTAGAGCGGCAGGGTGCGGTTGGTCTCGGTGATGAAGTCGCGGACGGTCTGCTGGTCGGCCTCGCCGCAGTAGATGACGGCACAGATCTTCTTGCCCTTCTCCCTGACGATGCATTCCTTGACGGCCTCGCACTTGGACAGCAGATTTTCCAGTTCTTCGGGGCTGACGTTCTCACCGTTGTCGAGGATGATGATATTCTTCTTGCGTCCGGTGATGTAATAGAAGCCGTCCTCGTCCACACGGGCCAGGTCTCCGGTGTGGAACCAGCCGTCGGCGTCGAGGACTTCTGCGGTGGCCTCGGGGTCCTTGTAATAGCCCAGCATGACGCAGCCGCCGCGGATGCAGATTTCGCCCGTCTCGTCCAGCTTGTACTCGGCGTGGTCGTCGGGCTTGCCCACGGCGCGGATGTGCTTTTCGTCCTGCTCGTAGTTGATGATGCCGTCGCCGCAGGTCTCGGTCATGCCGTACACCTGAGTGATCATCATGCCCTGCTGTGCCAGCTCGGCCAGCATGGCGCCGTCAAACATGGCAGAGGAGCCGCAGGGGTTCCAGACGCCGTTCAGGCGGGCGCGGCGGCCCCGCTTGACGTCTTTGTAGATGGCCTCCATCAGCATGGGAGCCACAGCGATGGCATCGCTGTGCATCAGGCCGAGGTCGCGGTAGAAGTCGCGGATGTCGGCGGAGAGGTTCAGCGCCCAGCCCTTGCAGGCCCAAACGAAGAGGCAGATGAACGTACCCAGATGGAACAGGGGCAGGATGGCGAAGTTGCTCAGGACGTCGTTTTTGTCCTCGGGCATATGCTCGTGCTTATAGTCCAGCATGGCGTCGCCGAATTTGACCTGGCACTCCACAGTGGTAAAAAAGTTACGCTCCGAGAGCATGACGGCCTTGCTGCGGCCGGTGGTGCCGGAAGTGAACATCAGCACCATCAAATCATCATGGCCCACGCAGTCAACAAGCTCTGCAGGCGCGCTGTCCTTGAAGGCGTCCATCGGGCGGAGTTTATCGCCGTAGGCGGCCTCGATGTCGGGGCGGCAGCCATAGTCGATGCCGTCGTTGACGATGAGGGAAGGCTCGGCAAGGCCCAGCTCATATTCCAGCTCGGGCCAGGTCTTTTTCTGGTTGATGGTCACGACGACGGCCCCGGCGAGGATCGCGCCGAAGCTGTTGACACCGTACTCATAGCAGTTGCGGCTCATGATGCCGACACGCTTGCCCTTGATGTCGGGGATATTCTCCTTAAAATAAGTAACGGCCCTGCGGATGTCCTGCACATACTGGGCGTAGGTCTTTTCCACCACAGTCTTGCCATCGGCGGCCACATAGCGGAAAGCCACTCGGTCGGGGTACTGCTTCGCCATAACGTTCGTGATGAGCTCATATACAGTATTTATCATTTTTGTCGCTCCTTGCTGTTTTTCTTTATTGCAGCGAAACGCCGGCATTTGACATATTCTGCCTCAGAGTAATAATACCTGTTTCGGCAGAGAAATGCAACTACGCGGCGTATCCTTTTCACTGTTTCTTCTTACTTGTTACTTGCGCAGCAGCTTACCCAGAGCGTTGCGGGGCAGGGGCTCAACGGTGAACTCCACGGCACTGATGCGCTTATACAGCGGCAGGCTGCGGTTCACCTCGATGACGAAGGCTCTGACCTCTTCCTGCTTATCCTCAGGGCAGTAGATGACGGCACAAATTTTCTGGTCCTTTTCCTTCACGATGCACTCGGTGATGGCCGGGCAGAGGGCCAGCTTCTTTTCCAGCTCTTCGGGGCTGACGTTCTCGCCGCTGGCGAGGATGATAAGGTTCTTCTTGCGGCCGGTGATGTAATAGAAGCCTTCCTCATCCATCCGGGCCAGGTCGCCGGTGTGGAACCAGCCGTCGGCGTCGATGACCTCTGCCGTGGCCTCGGGGTCCTTGTAGTAGCCCAGCATCACGCAGTCGCCCTTGATGCAAATTTCTCCGGTCTCGTCCAGCTTATACTGAACGTGGTCGTCGGGCTTGCCCACGGCACTCATGTGCTTTTCGACCTGCGTAAAGTTCAGGATGCCGTCGCCGAAGGTCTCGGTCATACCGTAGCACTGGTTGACGACGAAGCCGTTCTGGGCCAGCTCCAGCAGCATCTTGGGGTCGAGGGCAGCGGAAGAGCAGCACAGGTCCCACAGGCCGTTCAGACGGCTGACGCGGCCACGCTTCATGTCGTTGTAGATGGTCTCCACCAGCATGGGGGCCGAGGCCATGACGTCGCTGTGCATCAGGCTCAGGTCGCGGTAGAAGTCGCGGATGTCGCCGCAGAGGTTCAGGGCCCAGCCGGCAGGCGGGTAGGACATGACGCAGACGAAGCAGGCCATGTGGAAGAGGGGCAGCAGGGTCATATGGCTCAGCGGCAGCTTCTGGCCTGCCGGGAGGCGGTTGGTGATCCAGTTCTCTGCCACCTCCGAATAGGTGTGCAGGCTGGCGCACATATTCCGCTCCGAGAGCATGACGCCCTTGCTGCGTCCGGTGGTGCCGGAGGTGAACATCAGCATCATCAAATCATCGTGGCCCACGCAGTTGGTCAGTTCGCCGGGGGCAGTATCCTTATAGCAGTCCATGGGGCGGAGCTTCGGGCCGTAGGCGGCTTCCAGCTCGGCGCGGCAGCCGTAGTCGATGCCGTCGTTCAGGATGAGGGCAGGCTCCACGAGGCCCAGCTCATATTCCAGCTCCTCCCAGGTCTTTTTCTGGTTCAGAGTCACGAGAACGCCGCCGGCGAGGATGATGCCGTAGGACGCCACGCAGAATTCATAGCAGTTCCGGCTCAGCAGAACGATGCGCTGGCCCTTGATGTCCGGCACTTCGGCCTTGAGATAGGCCACCATCCGGCGGATGTCCTGCGCATACTCGCGATACTTCTTCTCCACGACGGTCTTGCCGTCCTCGGCCACATAGCGAATGGCCACATTATCGGGGAACTCCTGTTCCATGCAGCGGGTCACCATGTCGTATACGCCTGCAGGTACTTTGATGTATTCAGCCATCGGTCTTTCTCCTTTTTTGTCAAATTTTCAGTTCTGTACTTTTTTTCATTCACTTTCCAGAGTCATTCCGAATCTCTGGCATTTCGAGGAAAACTCTGGCACGGCTCCTCATGGCAACAGTATACCGCAAGCAGAGCGCAAACGCAAGATTTAATTGCGCAAATATGCAACTTGAGCTTGCATTTGATCTGTGCAGGCAGATGTAATTCTTTCCTTTTGTTGCGATGCGCGAAAAGCTGTGATACACTTTTTTTCGTCAGGACGAAACTTCGCCCGGAGGTCGAGTCCTTATCAAATTGACAGCAAGCCCAAAAAGCATTATACTGTTTATATCATTTAGCAAAAAAGCTCCCCGCTGGGCTTCATATTTTTATTTATCGCGCCTAAAACACGGCCTTCCGGGGCCTCCGGGACGAATGGCGCACAAGGAGGACCCTTTTCATGGAAGGCACCAAGCCCCGCACTGTAAGCAGCCTTGGCATGTTCGACCTGCTGAAAGGCATCGGAATGCTGGCCATCGTCTTTGCCCACACGGCAGAGCTTTACCCCCTCGGCACCAACGACGTCACTCCTTTCGCGTTCGCGCTGTTCGCTTACCGCGAAGCGCTGATGGCCGCCTTTTTTATTGCCAGCGGCTACGGCTTCCGCAAGCGCTCCATCCACAAATGCATCGAGCAGCAGCTCAAGACCCTGCTCAAGCCTTACCTTTATACTGCACTGGCCACCACGGTGCTCCACGCTTTCATTCACCATGCAGCTTTCGGCTCGTGGGATGCCGCCATCTCAGAATCGGCTAAGGTCTTAGGCGGGTTCCTGTTAGGCCTACCCCACACGGCCACTTACTTCGGGCAGCAGTTTTTTTCCTGCGGACCCATGTGGTACTTAGTGGCTCTGATGCTGGCGTGGGTGCTCCTGGACGTGCTGCTCGAGATTTTCCCCGAGCGGTACATAACCCCCGCAGTCGTCGGCGTCACCCTGCTTGGCTGGGGCGTCACGCTGGTGTGGGAGGCTCCCTTCTGCATCGCACAGGGCATGGTGTCGCTGCCCTACCTTTACATCGGCTATCTGGCCAAGAAGCGCCGTCTTTTTGAAACTCCCCTTTCCGGCAGAGCCAAAGCCGGACTTATCGCGTCCGCGCTGGGCGTCGTCGCGGGCGTTTTGCTGACCCAGAGCACCGACTGCGTTTCGCTGGGTGAGTGGACGATGGGGCCGCTGAGCATCCTGCTGGATGGCGCAGTGGGCTACGGCATCATCCGGCTCTTTTTGAAATGGCAGCGCCGAGTGGACGGCCCCATCTCCCATGCCATCGAGTGGGTGGGCCGGCGCTCGCTCTTCATCTTCTGCATCCACACTGTGGAGCTGACGGCCATCCCGTGGTATCTGATGGCTGCAAAGTATGCTGACCATCCGGTGCAGGGGATGCTGCTGCAGTTCGTGTTCTCGCTTGTGTCCATCTTCGCCGTCACCGAACTTCTGATGCGCCGCAAAGAGCTTGGCCGGAAGCTTCGGGGCGGCAAGCCTGCGGACAAGCCCCGGCAGCGGAGCAAGACCCGCCGCTATGCGGCAAAACACTGAAATTCCTGCGCTTTGGTATCCATCCATTTTGAGGGTAGACTATAGTTACTTTTGATGCATGGGCTTGCAGCGCGGGTTGTACGCCTTGCGATAAATTGGAGGAGGCCCCGGTAATGATGAACGAAACTCCTGAAGCGGCTCTGCGCAGCCGCATTGCGGACCTTGAACAACAGCTCAAACTTGCAGACGAAGGCACTTCGCGGCTGGCCCAGCGCTGCCTTGAGCTGGAAAAGCAGCTGCAGACCTTCTATGCTGCCCACCCCCAGAAAGAGAGGCAGACCGACTCGCCTGCTCTGGTGCAGCCGCTGCTTTACTATGATGCCGGGTTCGGCTTTTCCCAGAAAGACACCGTCAAGGCCCCGGACTACGAATACGACGAGCTGAACGGCATGGTGACAGCGACCTTCGAGCTGCCGGAGGCCGCGTTCAATCTCCGTCTCGACCCCGGTGAACTGCCTTGCTGCATCACCGATTTCGTCTTCTCGGATGACCGCATCCTCTGCCGCCCGGTGAACGGTGTGCCGCTCCATGGCGACGGCATCCTGTTCCTCAACAACGACCCGAATTTCATGCTGGAAGGTCTGAACCGTTTCCCCGCCGGGATGAAGCTGGGCGTGAGCTACTGCTACTTCCCGCTGGAGCCGCTGGCTGACGACCCATTGTTCGCCGCCGTTCTCGAGGGCGTACAGTATTTCCAGAAGACCCGCGTCTGCGAGCAGAAGCACCTCGACCAGCTGGAAAAAACTACGGCTGACCAGAAGCAGACCATCGAGGCCCTGCAGAAGAATCTCTCCGAGCTGCATCAGGCCAACGCCGAGCTGAGCGCCCGGAGCAAAGCCTACGAAAGCTCGCTGGAAAACATCCTCTCTTCCAGCAGCTGGAAACTCACGCTGCCCCTGCGCCGCCTGCTGGGGCTGTTCCATCGCAGCCATTGAGCCTGCCTGCGGAGAGGAGGATACAATGTACAGCAGTTATACCACTCTGCAGCGGGCTCAGCTCGCCAAACAGGAATATCTCAACACCCAGGAAGTTTTTCTCGGCGTCTATGCGCCGGGGCGGAACGCCGCCCTGAAAGCTTCCCTGCAGAACCAGCTCCACCGCAAATTTTTATTGACGGACAGCCTCCGCCCCGAAGCCCTCGGCAGCGCCGTCGGTGTGCTTCTGGTCAGGGAAGACCTTTTCCTGATGCCCACGGCTCTGTCCTGCTTTGCGGACGCACTGCGCAGCGGCGCAGACTACGTCACCAGCGACGCCGTCTTCGGCTACTCAGGCGCCACCACCCTCTACCACAGTCAGGGCTTTGCAGCCTGCCCGGGCTGCGCCCTCGTCTCCCGGGAGTTGCTGCGCCGCTGTCAGGTGGAAGCCCGCGACCCGGAAAATCCCGTCGAACTGCTGACGCTGGCGGCGAAGCTCAGCCGCAGCCACGTCTGCCTCCCGCTGGCGCTGGCCCACTATGAGCGGGACATCTGCGCCGAAGACGTCTGGTCTGTAAAGGGGAAGCGCGTCTTTATCATGAGCCACCTGCTGGACATGACCGGTGCGCCCATCGTGCTGGTGAGCGCCGTGCCGGTGCTGCGCAGCATGGGCTACGAAGTGGTCGTCCTCGGCCCTGAGGACGGCGGCTCCATGCCGCTTTTCCTCGAGGCGGGAGCTACCGTCATCACCCGCAAGGGCTGTGTTCAGTCTCCCCTGCTCTGGGGGCTGGCCCTCTGCGCCGACCTCGTTCTAGCCAACACCGTCGTGGAGGCCCGGGCCGTCCGCGCCCTGAGCGGTGCGCGGGTGCCGGTGCTCTGGTGGCTCCACGATGCTTTTGCAGGCTACCCCCACATCGCCCACCAGATCCCCAGAAAGCTGGGCGAAAATATCCGGCTCTACTCCGTCGGCAGCCACGCCGCCAACGCCATGCACTCGGTGCGGCCGGAGTTCAACATCCGGCCCCTCATCTACGGCCTGCCGGACTACGCCGCCGAGAAGTTCTCCCACTACGATTTGAGCTATGCGGGCGGGCGGCCTCTGTTCGCCACCGTGGGTTCCTTCGAGAACCGGAAAGGCCAGGACATCTTCTGCAAAGCCATCCGGCTGCTGCCGCCTGAGACCATGAAGAAGGCATCCTTCCTCTTCGTGGGCAAGGCCGCAGAGGCTGAGATGATGGACGCCGTGCGGAGCCTGACCGCTGACTGCCCTGACAACGTCTTTTACGTCAAGCGGCTCACCCGCGACGAGATCAAGAGCCTGATGGCCCAGTGTACCTGCCTCGTCTGCGCCTCCCGCGACGACCCCATGCCTACTTTCGTCACTGAGGGCCTCATCTTCGGCAAGCCCGCCATCGTGTCGGAGCACACCGGCACCGCCGGGCTCATCACCGAGGGCGTGGACGGTTTCGTCTACGAGGACGACGACCCCGAAAAGCTGGCCGAGCGGCTGGCCTGGGCCATCGAGCACCCGGAAAAGCTGGCCGCCATGCGCCCCGCCTGCCGTGAGCTTTACGAGAGTCATTACTCCAAGCAGGCGTTTTCTGACAGTTTACAACAGGCTGTAAAGGAACTCACCGGCGAATAAGCTCCCCGTTCTTTATCACTCTGCCGAAACTGAGGCAAAAAATTTGGCAGTTGTTCACAAACACACCTCCGGACTGTGATATACTCTCCTAAGAGTTTATCCCAGTCCGTTTTTGTTGAAATTCGAAAGGAGTCCCCGCATGAGTTCGTCCGCCTCCCCCGCCCCTTCGCGCCGAAAGACCCTGCTCTCGCTGGGCGTTCTGGCCCTGCTGACCGGCATCGTGGTGTTCATCTTCCGGGAGCACTGGACCGAGATCTCCGAGGCGCTGAGCCGGCTCACCCTCGGGCAGGGGCTGCTGGCACTGGCCGTGGGCCTGAGCTACCCGCTTCTCGAGGGCGTATCCAGCTGGCTCATCGTCCGCAGCCGCCTGTCCCATTTCCCGCTGCTGCAGGGCATCGACAATGCATGGATGGGGACCTTCGGCAATGTGGTGGGCCTCGGCGCAGGGTCGGTGCCGTTTCAGACGTGGTATCTCCACCGGCGCGGGCTGGACGTCGGCCCCGGCGTGGGGCTGATGACCCTGCAATACGTCTTCCACAAGACAGCCGTCCTGCTTTACGCCACCGTGTTGCTTCTGGCAGGCCGACCCTGGATGGCGGCCCACTCCGACGGTGTGCTGCGGTATCTGCCCGGGGCCTACGCTGTCGTGGCGGGCGTCATCGTGGGGCTCATCGCCCTCTGCGCCCTGCCGGTGGTGCAGCGTCTGGCCCGGTGGCTGCTGCATTTTCTGCCCGACACGGGCCGCTGGGCCGAGCATCGGGAAAGCTGGCTCAAGCAGCTGGACACCCTGAGCACCGAGAGCCGCCATCTGCTGGCAGACAGGCCCCGCTGTGCCGCCATTCTGGGCGTGCATCTCGTAAAGCTGTTCCTGCTCTTCTGCCTGCCGTGGATGGGGCTGCGGTTCATGGGGCTGGATACCGGCCTCACCTTCTGGCAGGTGCAGCTCCTGACGTCGCTGACCCTCTTTGTCTCCAACGCCCTGCCCAACGTGGCGGGCATGGGTTCGGTGGAGACGGCCTTCCTGCTGGTGTACAGCAGCTTCCTCCCCGATGCTTCGTCCATGAGTCTGCTGATGTTCTACCGGCTGGCCAGCTATTACGCCGTCTTTGCGGCAAGCGCCGTCGGTTTTGCGCTGGCGCAGCGGCAGCTGAACCGCGGATGACTTTGTGAATGTTTTATTTCATTTTGGTAACAGTTCTTACTTCATTGTGCATTTTGCGCACAAATCTCTTGATTTTTTAGGCAAAGCAATGTATAATAAGCTTCTGTTGGCCGTCCATCACGGACAGTCTGATTCAAAAATCAAGGAGTACATTTTTCATGAAACTGAACAAGATCTGTGCTGCCTCTGCCGTTCTGGCACTGGCTGTTGCTCTGACCGCCTGCGGCGGCTCTGCTTCCACTGCTGCTTCCAGCACTGCCTCTTCTGAGGCCGCTTCCTCCGTTGCTGCATCTTCTGAGGCTGCATCTTCTGAGGCTGCTGCTGAGAGCGCAGAGTACACCGTTTACAACACCACCGGTTCTACCGTCTCCGAGCTGTACCTGTACGAGGCAGGCTCTGAGGACAAGGGCGGGAACCTGGCTGGCGAGGCTGGTCTGGCCGACGGCGAGAATGTCGTCATCACCCGCGATGTCGAGGCCGACAAGCAGGGCGACATGACCTATGTTCTCGAGTTCACCACCGAGGACGGCAGCACCCAGAGCTTCGAGACCCTGCACTACGAGACCACTCCCATCTCTCTGAAGAGCGTGGACGCAACTGCTGGCGCTACCCCCATCGCATTCGCTGCTCCTGAGCAGTAAAAATCAGCTCATAACAAAGAAAACGGCAGGTTCATTGAACCTGCCGTTTTCTTATTCTATCAAATTCAGCCCTTCATGGGGACAAAGCCCACGAGGTCCTTCACGACCTCGCCGCCGATGATGAGGCCCACGACCGACGGGACAAAGGCGTTCGAGCCGGGAACAGAGCGGCGGATGGTACACTTGCGCTGGGTACCCGGAGGGCAGATGCAGTGGTTTTTGCAGCTGATGGAGTCATCCTCGATGGGAGTCATGGCAGGCTCCCTGGAGTAAACGACTTTCAGGTGCTTGATGCGGCGCTTGCGGCACTCGGTGCGCATGACCTTGGCCAGCGGGCAGACGGAAGTCTTATAAATATCCGTGACCTCGAAGCGGGTAGGGTCCATCTTGTTGCCTGCACCCATGGAGCAGATGATGGGGACGCCAGCCTCCTTGCACTTCATGACCAGCGCAATTTTACCGGTGACAGTGTCGATGGCGTCCACCACGTAGTCGAACTGGCTGAAATCGAAGCTGTCCTGCGTCTCAGGGCCAAAGAAGGTCTTGTAGGTGGTGACCTTGATGTTGGGGTCGATGTCGTGGACGCGCTCTTCGGCCACATCCACCTTGAACCTGCCCACTGTCTTGCGGGTGGCGATGATCTGGCGGTTCAGGTTGGTGAGGCAGACTTTGTCGTCGTCGATCAGGTCGAGAGCCCCCACGCCGCTGCGGGCCAGCGCCTCGACGGTGTAGCCGCCCACGCCGCCTACGCCGAACACGGCTACGCGGGAATCGTGCAGTTTGGTCATTGCTTCCGCGCCCAGCAGCAGCTGGGTGCGGGAATACTGGTCTTGCATATCATTTCTCCTTTAGGTTCTGCTTTTTACATTCACGGGCTTGCCCTTATCCCTTCGCCACCTGTGTAATGGTGCCGCCTCCGAGGACGACATCGCCCTGATACAGCACGACGGCCTGCCCCGGGGTGGGGGCGCGCTGAGGCTGGTCAAATTCCAGACGGAAGCTGTCCGGCCCTGCCGGGTAGACGGTGGCAGGCTGTTCGGTCTGATGATAACGGGTGCGGGCCGTCACCCGCAGGGGGCCTTTCAGCTCCGGGATGGCGATCCAGTTCACTTCGTTCGCATAGACGATGGTATCGAACAGCTCCGACTCCGGGCCGACCGTGACGGTGTTGGCCTGCATATCCTTGGCGCAGACGTAGACCGGTGCGCCCATGGCGAGGCCCAGGCCCTTCCGCTGGCCGATGGTGTACCGCACAGCGCCGCTGTGGGTGCCTACCTTTTTGCCGCCGACGTCGAGGAAATCGCCCGCCGGGTAGTGCTTGCCGGTGAAATCCTCCATAAAGCGGGCGTAATCGCCGTCCGGCACGAAGCAGATGTCCTGACTGTCGTGCTTGCGGGCGTTCACGAAGTGCTGCTGCTCGGCGATGGCGCGCACTTCGCTCTTGTGCAGACCACCCAGCGGCAGGCGGACATGAGCCAGCTGCTCCTGCGTGAGGTTGTAGAGCACATAGCTCTGGTCTTTGTTCTCGTCCAGACCCTTTTTGAGCAGCCAGCGGCCCGTGGCCTCGTCCTGCTCCACCCGGGCATAATGGCCCGTGACCACATGATCCAGCCCGTGCGCTTCCGCCCAGCGAAGCAGGTGATCGAACTTCATATATTTGTTGCAGTCGATGCAGGGATTGGGCGTACCGCCGGCCTCGTAGACCCGGATGAATTTGTCGATGATCTTTTCCTGAAAGTCTGCCGTAAAATCCAGCACCTCGTAGGGAATATCCATCGCATAGGCCACCTCGGCGGCGTCCTCAATGTCCCGCTCCGAGCAGCAGGTGTGCAGACCCTCGGTGTTCACGGCCTCGTTACGGGTGAGGCGCATGGTGACGCCGGTGCAGTCGAAACCGTCCCTCTGCATGAGCCATGCCGCCACCGAGCTGTCCACACCGCCGCTCATGGCGATGAGCGCCCCGGGGCGGCGGGAAGTGTTCTGTGTTTCTGTCATTCTGTTCCTCTTCCGTTATAACATACTAAAACAGTAGTATAATACTACCGCAGCTTCTTTCTCTTGTCAAGACGCAGAAAATTTGGCCGCAAAGGCCAGAAGTTCCGCTTTTTCGTTGGGCAGCCGCCCGGTGATGACCTCTTCCAGCAGCGCTTCCAGTGCGCGGCGCAGGCCCGGCCCGGGCGCGACGCCCGCTGCCATCAGATCGCGGCCATTCACGGCCAGCTGGGAGACGCGGCAGCAGGCGTTTTGGGCGGTCAGCGTCTCGGCCTCTTTTTGCAGGGCGGTAAATTCATCTTTTCTTTCCGGTTGAAGAGCGCTCCAAAGGGCAGTCAGCTGCTGCACGGTGTGGAGGCCGTATTTGCCAAGAAGTCGTTTGGCTTGAAGCGACAGCGTAGGAGTGCAGGGAGCTTTCTCCTTCACAAGTGTTGATACTCCATCTATCACAGCATTGGAGCATTTCAAGCGTTTCAGCGCCTTTCGTGTTCCATCCTCCCCCAGCGGCAGAAGCAGCGCCGCCCAACGGGTGGTCACTTCCTCTGCTCCTGCCGGAAGGGCATCTATGATCTCACGGGCTTCCGACAGGTAGTCGAGTGGCAGTTCCGGCAGGACAAAGGCCAGCACTTCCGGCTCCAGATACGCCCCCGGCTTCGGGGCAGACAGAAGCTTGTCCATCTCTTCTTCGATGCGCTCCACCGACACGCAGTCGAGGTGGGCGGCCAGCTGCTTCGCCGCCGCTTCGGTGGCCTCGTCGATAACAAAACCGAACCGGGCCGCAAAGCGGTAGAGACGCAGGATGCGCAGAGCGTCTTCTTCAAAGCGGCGCAGCGGCTCACCGACGGCCCGCACCACGCCCCGGGCCAGATCTTCCTGCCCGCCAAAGGGGTCGCACAAGCCCTCTTCGGCGCTGTAGGCCATGGCGTTGATGGTGAAGTCCCGCCGGGCCAAGTCCTCCCGGACGTCGGGTACAAAGGCCACGCTGTCGGGGTGGCGGCCATCGGAATAACTGCCCTCGGTGCGAAAGGTCGTGATCTCGTAGAGCCTGCCGTCCCGCTTCACAGTCACGGTACCATGCTGCAATCCGGTGGGGATGCACTGCTTTTCTCCGAACAGCTCCATCACCTGCTCCGGGCGGGCGGCGGTGCAGAGGTCCCAGTCGTGGGGCGCAAGGCCCAGCAGACTGTCCCGGACGCAGCCGCCCACGGCATAGGCCGCAAAACCTGCCCGGTGCAGCGCGTCCAGCAGGGCGGAGGCGCCGGGTTCCAGGACGATGTTCATTCTTCGGCCTCCTCATATTGCAGGGTGATGCTTTTGCCGTCATAGCCGCACTCTGCCGCCGGGAAGAGGCTCTGCGCCTGGGCCAGCTCTTCTTCCGGGTCGGTGATCATGGGCGAATAGTGGACGAGCCAGAGCCGCTTCGCGCCCGCTTTGGCGGCGAGAGCTGCGCTCTGCCCGAAGGTGCTGTGGCCGTACTGTTTGGCCTGCGCGGCCTGCTCCGGCAGAGCATAGGTGGAGTCGCAGAGCAGAAGGTCAGCACCCGCTGCGGCCTTTTCCAGCGCCGGACAGGGCGCGGTGTCGCCCGAGAAGACAAAGCTCAGCCCCTGCCGGGCCGGGCCGAGGACGGCTTCCGGCTGGATGACACGTCCACCGTCCAGTGTGATACTCTCGCCGTGCTGGAGCGTCTTCCACTGCTTTACCGGTACGCCCAATGCCCGCGCCTGTTCGGGTGAGAACCGTCCGGCCCGGGGCAGATCGAGTCGGTAACCCTGACTGACGACACGGTGGCGGGTCGGCACCGGCGTGAGCTTCGCGCCCTGGGGCCAGCCGCCGAATTTTTCGCAGAGCGCTGCCGGGGCGTCCAGCACCTCAGCATAAACCGGATACGGCAGAGGCCCCGTCAGCACCCGCAGTGCCGCCCAGACTTCGCCGAGCCCCTTCGGCCCGTACAGCGCCAGCGGGCGGGTGCGGCCCTGACAGCCCAGCGTCTGCAGCAGCCCCGGCAGGCCGAAGATGTGGTCGCCGTGGTAATGGGTCAGGCAGACGGCGTCCATCTTCATCAGGTTGACTCCGGCCCGGCGGGCGGCGGTCTGGGTCCCCTCGCCGCAGTCGAACAGGAGGCTGTGTCCTCCACATTCGGCCACCGCCGCCGTGAGGGCGCGGTCGGGCAGGGGCATGGTGGCCGCTGTACCCAGCAGTGTAATGGTCAGCATAAAGTTTCTCCGTATCACAAAAAATCTCGATGGCTATAGTGTACCACACTCTTCGGCCCGGCACAATCGCACAGCCGCACCCTGACAGGCATAAGATGGCCCAAACCACAAAAGGAGGGGTCTTGTATGCGGCGTCAGCGGCCCGGGCATCGCATTTTGTCGTTCCACCACCGGGGGCTGCTGCTTCTGGTGGCGGCAGTGGCGGTGATGCTCTTTTTTCTCTACGGCTGCATGGCCGGGGCGGTGTACAGCCCCCGGGGACGGCTGGTGTTCATCCCTCTCGCACAGGTTTCAGGTAGTAGTACGACTTCGCTTTCCGCTTTTATCTGGAAGAATCGGAGCTGCCCACCGCATGGTACAATGTGCGGGCCGATATGAAAAACAAGCCTGCTCCCCTGCTGAACCCCGGCATCCTCAAGCCCATGACGACCAAGGAGCTGGACGGCGTTTTCTGCGATGAGCTGGTACAGCAGGAGCTGGACGACACCACGACCTACATCCTCAGCCAGCTCTACCACGACGGCCTGATGGAGGCCACCAGCGTGGAGCAGACCAGCGTCTTTGAGGCGGCAGAGCACTGAGCCAGACAGTCATTCCGCAAACAGCAAGCCAGCCGCCCTGCAAGGTAACAGGGCGGCTGGCTGCTATATTATGCAATTCAGGAGAATGGAAGAGAGAATAGCGTTTTTATGCTTCCGGGGGACGGAAGGTTTGCCGGAGAATCACTCGCCGCGGACAGCTGCGAAGCCTGCCTCGAGGTCGGCGATGATGTCGTCGATGTGCTCGGTGCCGATGGACAGGCGGATGGTGTTCTGGTAGATCTGCTGCTCGGCCAGTTCGGCATCGGTCAGCTGGCTGTGGGTGGTGGAGGCCGGGTGGATGACAAGGCTCTTCACGTCCGCCACGTTGGCCAGCAGAGAGAAGATCTTCAGGTTATCAATGAAGGTAAAGGCCTCCTCGCGGCCGCCCTTGATGTTAAAGGTAAAGATAGATGCGCCGCCGTTGGGGAAATACTTCTGGTACAAAGCGTGATCCGGGTGATCCGGCAGCGAGGGATGGTTCACCTTTTCCACCTGCGGGTGGTTTGCAAGGAACTCCACCACCTTTTTGGTGTTCTCCACATGACGCTCAATGCGCAGGCTCAGCGTCTCGGTGCCCTGCAGCAGCAGGAAGGCGTTGAAGGGGGAGATGGTAGCGCCGGTATCACGCAGCAGGATAGCGCGGATGTAGGTGACAAAAGCGGCAGGGCCTGCGGCATCCGCAAAGGAGACGCCATGGTAGCTGGGGTTCGGGGCGGCAATGTTGGGGTAACGGCCGCTGGCCTTCCAGTCGAAGTTGCCGCTGTCCACGATGATGCCGCCCAGCGTGGTGCCGTGGCCGCCGATGAACTTGGTAGCAGAGTGCACCACGATGTCTGCGCCGTGCTCGATGGGACGGATGAGGTACGGGGTGCCGAAGGTGTTATCAATGACCAGCGGCAGGCCGTGCTTGTGGGCGATGGCGGCAATGGCGTCGATATTCGGGATATCACTGTTGGGGTTGCCCAGCGTTTCCAGATACACAGCCTTGGTGTTGGGCTGGATAGCGGCCTCCACCTGTGCAAGGTCGTGGGCATCCACAAAGGTGGTGTTGACGCCGAACTGGGTCAGGGTGTGAGCCAGCAGGTTGTAGCTGCCGCCGTAGATGGTGTTTTGTGCCACGATGTGGTCACCGGCCTGTGCCAGTGCCTGAATGGTGTAGGTGATGGCGGCTGCACCGGAAGCGGTAGCCAGTGCTGCCACGCCGCCCTCCAGCGCTGCGATGCGCTTTTCGAACACATCCTGCGTGGAGTTGGTCAGCCGGCCGTAGATGTTGCCTGCATCGGCCAGACCGAAACGGTCGGCGGCGTGCTGGCTGTTGCGGAACACATAGGACGTGGTCTGGTAGATGGGCACCGCACGGGCATCGGTGGCGGGGTCGGCCTGCTCCTGACCGACATGAAGCTGCAGGGTCTCAAATTTATATTCAGACATTGTTATTTGCCTCTCTCAATATACTAAAAGTATTATTGTTGTGTACAAAAAATCCCGATGCGTTTTCAAAGGCGCACCGGGCAGTGTGGTCTACCGGAGCTGCTGCTGTCACATTCGGGTGCACATTCGCGCAGCCGAGGGCAACATACAGTACACATCCGATGCCGGTGCCCGGTTGGTATGCATTCGCCCACAGCGATAATTCGCGTGCAGCAGTTCTTTCCAGATCAGCTTCATCTTTGTGCCCTCCTTCCGGTAAAACTTTTCCATCCCTCTATGTACCACCCGCCGGAGAACCTCTGTTTCATTTCCCTACAAGACTGGTGGATTGGATGTTTGCATTATATCCCGTTCTACCTAGTTTGTCAATAGGTTAATTCCACTTTTTTCAAGGATGTATTTTTTGCATGATAATTTTGCCCGTACTGCCACCGCCCGACAGCATTTTGTACAGCGACCCCTCTGAACAAAAAACGAAGCCCGGAACGTCTGCGGACGCTCCGGGCTTCGTTTTCTCATAAAATGGTCAGGCCTGCTTTGTCTCTTCCGTCCGGGTGGAAATGCCGAACAGCACAAAGCCGATGACAAACAGGATGGCAATGGAGCCCACACCCACGTTGGCGCTGCCGGTCAGCTGGCTGCCCACACTGACAATCATGGTGCCAAGGAAGGATGCACCCTTGCCGCAGATGTCGAACAGGCCAAAGTATTCGCCAGATTTTTCCTGCGGGATGATTTTGGCAAAGTGGCTGCGGCTCAGTGCCTGCACACCGCCCTGGAACATACCCACCACCACGGCCAGCACCCAGAACTGCCACTGACTCTTCAGGAAGAAGGCAAAGACGGCAATGCCGGTATAGGCCGCGATGCACACCGGGATCAGGGTCTTGGACGCGTATTTCTGGCTCAGGCGGCCAAAGATCAGCGCCGAGGGGAAAGCCACGATCTGGGTGACCAGCAGCGCCAGCAGCAGACCGGTGGTGTCCAGCCCCAGTGCCGTGCCGTAGGCGGTGGCCATATCAATGATGGTATACACGCCGTCGATGTAGCAGAAGAACGCCAGCAGGAACCAGAACACCTGCTTGTCCTGCGGCAGATGCTTCAAGGTCTGCCCGATGCGCACAAAACTCTGGCGGATGGCGTGCTGCTCCACCTCCACATAGTTGATCTGGCGGTATTTTTTCAGCAGCGGCAGGGTGACCACCAGCCACCATACGGCGGTAATGACCAGCGCGATGGACAGCGCGGTCATCTGACTAAGCCCCACCGCACTGCTGCCCAGCACCAGCGCCAGACAGACCACAAAGGGCACGCAGCTGCCGATATAGCCCCACGCGTACCCGCGGGAGGACACCATGTCCATCCGTTCCGGGGTGGTCACATCGCCCAGCATGGAGTCGTAGAACACCAGACTGCCGGAGTAGCCGATCTTGGCAATGATAAAAATGACCAGAAAGGCCAGCCATGTGCCCGCCAAGCCCATGGCGCAGCAGCCGATGACGCCCACGAAAAGGCAGAGCATGAAGATGGGTTTTTTAAAGCCCTTGGTGTCCGCCAGCGTGCCCAGAATGGGACCCAGAATGGCGGTGACCACCGTGACGATGGAGCTTGCGTAACCCCAGTAGGCCAGATAGTCCACCTTGCTCACGCCACCGGCCTCGGCCAGTGCATTGAAGAAGATGGGCACCAGCGTGGCGATCATCAGCACAAAGGCCGAGTTGCCCACATCGTATAAGATCCATGCCCGCTCCAGCGGTGTCACCTTGAATTTTTCAGTTTTCATCGTATTTCCCTTTTCCCCTTGCACCGCCGGGCGGTGCAGTTTTTAAAATTCCCCAAAGGTATGGTCGTAGGCAGCGTCCAGCGGCTCGTCCGTGTCCAGCTTTGCCACATACTCTAAGATCAGCCGCTTTGCCAGCGGCAGAGCCTTGGCGTACAGCGCATCCAGCTTGCGGTTGCTCTCGGTGCACTGCGGGTTCGGCTGCGGGTTTGCCACAAGGCCGTGCATTCCATCGTACTTGCCCAGCACCTTCATGCCGGTCAGCACCACCCAGCGCTTGACCGGGTTCGAAGCCTGCAGCACCTTATGCACCAAGATCATCCCCTTCAGGGCTTCCAGCGCGGTCTGCTCCGAAATATCCTTGTAGAATGGCGCAATGACCCGGGCGTTCTCTGCGCTGGGGTGGATATGGCTGGCGGTAAAGAAGGTCAGCGGGTCATAGCCATCCCGGCGCAGCAGCATATTGTCGAACTCGGTCTCGATCTCGCAGTGAGTCACACCGCTCTCCCGGGTAAACTGCTCCACAAAGGGGTGGCAAGTGCTGTCCAGCGCAAAATGGCACACAAAGCCCAGCGCGTAGGCCAGCGCAGCCTCGCGGTCGGCTTCCTCGTGCACCACCCGCCGTGCCCGGTCAAAGAACGTTCTGCCCGGCTCGTCGTGCATGGCGTTGCCCAGCGCAGCGACCGTGGTGGACTTTTCCGCATGGTAATAGAACAGCAGGTCCGGCCCGTGCAGGCCGATATCGTACAGCTCCCGGTGCGCCTCCAGCTTTTCCCGCAGCGGCGCGGGCAGATGGTCCAGCACATTTGCGCCAAAGCGGCGGTGTGCGTAGGTAGAGGGCATTTCTCATTCCTCCTTCTTGCAGTGCCAGCGCCCGCCGCCCTGTTCCGGCTGCACTGACCAAAAATTCTATCGTTTCCAGTATAGCAGAAAGTTTGCCGACCTTCTACCCTTTTGTGTCTGTTTTCTGTAAAAAGTTTTAATAATTTTGCTGTACCTCCCGCCAAATAAAAGAGGCTTCCGGAATGCCCGCAGACATTCCGGAAGCCTCTTTTCGATTATTTCAGGTTCACACGCTCTCATAGCCCTGCGGCATCTCGCTCTTGCGGTCGCGGGACATCAGGTTGCGCAGCGCATCGCTGGCGCTCATGCCCTCCTTGACGATGGCGTTCACCGTCTGGGCAATGGGCATTTCCACATGGTACTTCTCAGCCAGCTCCATGGCGGCGGGCAGGGCGTTGATGCCCTCCACCACCATGCCGACCTCTTTCACGGCCTGCTCTGGGCTTTCGCCCTTGCCGATCAGGATACCGGCGCGGTTGTTGCGGCTGTGCATACTGGTGGCGGTGACGATCAGATCGCCGATGCCGGCCAGACCCGCAAAGGTCTGGACATTGCAGCCCATGGCCACGCCCAGTCGGGCGATCTCGGCAATGCCGCGGGTGATCAGGGCGGCGCGGGCGTTATCGCCGTAGCCAAGGCCGGTGGAGATGCCGACACCCAGCGCGATAACGTTCTTCATAGCACCGCTCAGTTCCACACCCTTTATATCAGTGTTGGTGTACACGCGCATACAGGTGTTGCTGAACACCTCCTGCACCACCTCGGCAGCTTCCAGATCCGGGCTGGCGGAAACGATGGTGGTGGGCAGATCCAGCGCCACCTCCTCGGCGTGGGTGGGGCCGCTGAGCGCCACCAGACGCACCGCCCGGGGGCCGTTCTCGTGGCTCAGCTCATCGGCAAGGATCTCGGTCATGGTATATAAGGTATCGGGCTCAATGCCCTTTGCCACATCCACGATGATCTGGCCGGAGCGGATATAGGGCCGCGCCTTGGCCGCCGTGGCACGCACGAACACCGACGGCACTGCAAACAGCAGCACATCCTTGCCGGTGCACACTTCCTCTATGCTTTTGGTAAAACGCAGCTCCTGCGGGATGACCATTCCCGGCAGATTGGGGTGCACCCGGGTGGTGGAAAGGTTGTCCACCTCGACTTCAATAGCCGACCACACCTGCACATCGTTGCCGCTGACGGTCAGCATCCGTGCCAGAGCCATGCCCCAGGTGCCTGCACCCAGAACACCAATACTAAACTTTTTCACGTTCGTATCCTCCGTGTCTGCACCGGGCAAGGGGCAAGCCCCCTGCCGGTGGATTTGCGCCGCGCCGGGCCGTTGCCCCGCATCCGCGCACTACTATGTCCATTGTACACGAAAGCGCCCACAGCGTCAAGCATCTGCCGCATTGCACAAATATTTAACAAGTTTATGCCATTTTTCGGTCACATCACACGTTTTGTACAAACCGTTTGCGCTGCGGGGCATTTCATGCTATTATAGTATTCTGGTAGGTTTTGTAGGGATTGGTGATTCAGTCTCTTGACTTTGACCCTACTTTAAGGTATATACTGCTTTGGTCGGCAAAAGCTTTGCCGGCTTGTGCATTTTTTAGCTTTGAGGAAAAAACGATGTTTGAAGCACTTTTAACCAACCGCACGGTCAGCGTGCTGGTGGAGGCGCTGCCCCGCATCCTGACGGCAGGCCTGACCATGACCATTCCGCTGACCCTTCTCTCCTTCTTTTTTGCCATGATCATCGCGGTGGCGGTGGCGCTGGTGCAGTACGCCAATGTGCCGGTGCTGCGGCAGATCGCCCGGTTCTATATCTGGGTCATCCGCGGCACGCCGCTGCTGGTGCAACTGTTCATCATCTTTTACGGCCTGCCCAGCGTGGGCATCATGCTGAATGCCTTTCCGGCGGCGGTCATTGCCTTTGCCTTCAACGAGGGTGCCTACTGCGCCGAGACCATGCGCGGTGCGCTGGAAAGCGTACCGCAGGGGCAGCTGGAGGCCGGGTACTGTGTGGGCATGAGCTGGTGGCAGATCATGCGCCGCATCGTACTGCCGCAGGCGCTGCGCACCGCTGTGCCTGCGCTGTCCAACTCCCTTATCGGTATGATCAAGGACACCTCGCTGGCGTCCAATATCACGGTGGCAGAGCTGTTCATGGCGGGGCAGCGGGTAGCCGCCCGCACCTACATCTTCCTGCCCATCTACTGTGAGGTGGCTGTGGTGTATCTGCTGTTCTGTACCGTCATCACCAAGCTGCAGGCGCTGCTGGAACGTCAGCTCAACGCCCGCGGCTTCCAGTAAAAAGGGGGGTGCACACCTATGGCTATGCTTGAGATCTGCAATGTGCAAAAAGCCTTCCGCACCTACGCAAAGCCCGGCTTTTTCCACCGCCCCGGTGCGCGGAAGGTCACCAGTGAGCTGCCCGTGCTGCGCGGGGTAGACCTGACCGTGGAAAAGGGCGATGTAGTGGCCATTCTGGGGCCGTCCGGCTCCGGCAAGACCACCCTGCTGCGCTGCTTGAACTTTCTGGAGACTGCCGATGCCGGGCAGCTGGTGTTTGACGGCGAAAGCTTCGACCTTGCCCATGCCAGCCGCACCGACATTGCCCGGCTGCGCAAAAAGACGGCCTTTGTGTTCCAGAACTACAACCTGTTCCGTAACAAGACTGCCCTGCAGAATGTGACCGAGGGGCTGATCGTGGCGCGTAAGCTGCCCAAGGAGCAGGCGGATGAAATCGGCATGAAGATGCTGGCCAAGGTAGGCCTTGCAGACCGTGCCGACTACTACCCCCGCCAGCTTTCCGGCGGACAGCAGCAGCGAGTGGCGATCGCCCGCGCCCTTGCCGCCGACCCGGAGATCATTTACTTTGACGAGCCCACCAGTGCCCTTGACCCGGAGCTGACCGGCGAGGTGCTCAGCGTGATGCGGCAGCTGGCCGAGGAGGGCATGACCATGCTGGTGGTCACCCACGAGATGGGCTTTGCCCGCAACGTTTCCTCCAAGACCGTATTCATGGAAAACGGCGTGGTGGTGGAGCAGGCACCCTCTCAGCAGTTCTTTGCATCTCCCAAGGAGGAGCGCACCCGGGCCTTCCTGCGCAGAATCGCCCATACGGAATAAGACCACTTCTCTTTTTGCATTTTTCACGACAGAAAGGAATTTTTACTTATGAAACGCAGAACCTTTATTTCTCTGATGGGTGTTATGGCCGCCGCCGGGGTGCTCAGTCTGACCGGCTGCTCCTCCAAGGACACCGCCGCCAGTACTGCCAGCTCCGCAACGCTGAATAAGCTGGACAGCGTCCAGAAGAGCGGCAAGCTGGTGGTGGCGTTGGAGGGTGCATGGCAGCCGTGGAGTTACCACGACGCCTCCGACACGCTGGTGGGCTATGACGTGGAGGTATCCCGCGCCATTGCCGAAAAGCTGGGCGTGGAGCCGGAGTATGTGGAGAGCGACTGGGACAGCCTGTTTGCCGGTCTGGACGCAGGCCGCTACGACATGGTGTGCAACGGCGTGGAGGTGACCGAGGAGCGCGCCAAGACCTACGCTTTCACCACCCCCTACGGCTACATCCACACTGCGCTGGCGGTGCGCAAGGATAACGAGGACATCCACAGCTTTGAGGACCTGAATGGCAAGACCACCGCCAACAGTCTGGCTTCCACTTACATGGAGCTTGCCGAGAGCTACGGCGCTACCGTGCAGGGCATCGACACGCTGGAAGAGACCATCCAGCTACTGACCGCAGGCCGCATTGACGCTACCCTGAACGCGGACGTTTCCTTCTACGACTACATGAATGTCCACCCGGACGCAGACTTCAAGCTGGTGGCACAGACCGCCGAAGCCTCTCATGTGGCCATCCCGGTGCTCAAGAGCGAGGACACCGCCTATCTGGACGCGCTGAACACCGCCATTGAGGAGCTGCGCGCCGACGGCACCTTAAAGACCCTGAGTGAAAAGTACTTCGGACAGGATATCTCTTCTGAAAACTAAGCTTTACATACATCCCTGCACCGCTGTGGAAAACCCGCAGCGGTGTTTTTTTGCGTTCGTCTATTGACTTATGCAATATTATATGATATATAATATTATAGAAACACACCATATCG
>ERZ772876.664-NODE-664-length-43098-cov-22.795693_pt1 | contig 43098 bp, 36 predicted proteins | sample MGYA00580584_ERZ772876 | MGnify/ENA primary metagenome ERZ772876 (study PRJEB29015, sample SAMEA2737728) | human gut metagenome | biome: human gut; feature: human-associated habitat; material: faeces | place: China | collected 2012 ... | reverse complement strand
GCACGTGATTTGTAATCTCGGGGTCGTTGGTTCGAATCCGACAAGAGGCTCGAAAGAAAAGCAGATGATACGAAAGTGTTACCTGCTTTTTTCTTTTTGCCCCGCAAAGAATCCTCTAATTTATTTAAAATCTACACATCGGCTTGCCCTTGAATCCAACTATATTTGTACCTTTGCATATTATTTCTAAGAAAGATGGCAGAAAATAGAGGTTACATGCAACGATACGCAATGCTGTTCGGTACCTATATGGGAGGTTTCTGGATATTGAAGTTCATACTCTTTCCTGTGGGGCTGTCGGTTCCTTTTTTACTTTTCCTTTTCATGGGACTCACGCTATGCGTACCTTTTATGGGATATTATTATGCACGGATGTATCGTAATCAGGTATGCGGAGGCGGCATCAGCTTCCTGCATGCATGGATATTCACCGTTTTCATGTATATGTTTGCTGCGCTGCTTGCCGCCGTGGCACACTACATCTACTTCAGGTTCATAGACCACGGATATGTGATAAACACGTGCGAAACGATGGTAGACACGCTTGCCCAAAGCAACATGCCGGGAATGGATTCGTACATCGCCACCTATCAGGAAGCTCTGGAGACAGCCCGACTGCTCAGCCCTATCGACATTACGCTACAGATGATATCGTCCAATGTATTTTGGGGTTCGATACTGGCTTTCCCCACCGCCTTGTTCGTGATGAGACGCAAGAAAGACGACGCTCCGGCAGAGTGACGGAACAGCAAAAAGAAATGTTATTTCAATTGTAAAATAGAAAAATCATACATCAATGGATATTTCAGTTGTCGTACCACTATATAATGAAGAAGAATCACTCCCCGAATTGTTCGCATGGATTGAGCGGGTGATGAATGCCAACGGCTTTTCATACGAAGTGATTTTCGTTAACGACGGAAGTACCGACCGTTCGTGGCAGGTTATCGAGCAATTGCAGGCACAAGCTCCGGACAAGGTACGGGGCATTAAGTTCCGCCGCAACTACGGGAAGTCGCCGGCATTGTTCTGTGGTTTCGAACAAGCACAAGGCGACGTCGTGATAACCATGGACGCCGACCTGCAGGACAGTCCCGACGAAATACCCGAACTCTACCGCATGATTACCCAGGAGGGCTACGACCTCGTATCGGGCTGGAAGCAGAAACGTTACGACCCGTTGTCGAAGACCCTCCCCACCAAATTGTTCAATGCCACCGCCCGCAAAGTATCGGGCATCAAAAACCTGCACGACTTTAATTGCGGACTGAAGGCATATCGCAAAGAGGTTGTCAAGAATATAGAGGTATACGGCGAAATGCACCGCTACATCCCCTACCTGGCCAAGAACGCCGGCTTCAAGAAAATCGGCGAGAAAGTGGTGCACCACCAGGCACGCAAATACGGAAAGACCAAGTTCGGGCTGAACCGTTTTGTAAACGGGTATCTGGACTTGCTTTCCCTTTGGTTCCTTTCCCGGTTCGGCATCAAGCCCATGCATTTTTTCGGATTGCTGGGTTCGCTGATGTTCATCTTCGGCTTCATAGCCGTGGTCATAGTGGGTGTCAGCAAGTTGTACTACATGCACCATGGCATGCCTTACCGCCTTGTGACGGACTCTCCCTACTTCTACCTCTCGTTGACCTCCATGATTATCGGCACGCAACTATTCGTGGCAGGATTCCTCGGAGAGCTGATTTCACGTAATGCCCCGGAACGAAACAAATATCAAATAGAGAAAACCATTTAACGATGAAAAAATTAGTCAGACTTGTCATACTCGGAGCTATCCTTTGTCCGATAGTAAGCATAGCTATCTCCTGCTCGGAAGAGGCCGACTGTTCCATGACAGCACGCTCCATGGTGAATTGCATTCTTTATAGAGTAGACCCCGAAACCCAATACGTGGAGAACGACACGCTCGACTCGCTCACCGTGACAGCATACGGCACCGACTCCATCATCATCAACAACCAGAAGAAGGTACACGACATCTCCCTGCCACTGCGCTATACGGAGGATTCCACCAAGCTGATATTCAAGTACAGCCGGACCAAGAGTGACACGATGGTGATACGCCACACCAACACCCCCTATTTCCTATCAATGGATTGCGGCTATCAGATGAAGCAGGCCATCACAGACGTAACGTGCACCCGCATCTCTCTGGACTCGATATACATCAAAGACAATGAAGCAGGCATCTATGGAAAGGAAAATCTTAAGTTATTCTATTAGTCTGGCACTCTGCCTGCTGATGTTCCTCCCCCTACGGGCGCAGAACGGGAATCCTACCGCTCCCCCCCAGGGAGCACCTCCCAAGAAGGAGAAGAAGGACGCGAAAGAAGAAGTGCACTATCCGTTATACAACGGCATGTCCGTCGGCTTGGACTTGTGGGGAATCGGAAGCTCCGTATTTGGAGGAGATTTCCTGAGTTCCGAAGTGGCCGTGGACGTAAACCTCAAGAACCGCTTCTTCCCTATTGCCGAACTGGGATATGGCTCCACGGACACCTGGAGTGACAAAGGCATACACTACAAAAGCAACGCCCCCTACTTCCGCATAGGAATGGACTATAACACGCTATACAAGAAGCAGCACGGACACATGCTACTCGTAGGCTTGCGTTACGGTGTAAGTAGCTTCAAGTATGATGTAGACGCCTTGGGACTGGACGACCCGATATATGGTGGCATCGTAGGCAATCCGAATCTGGACGACGAGATATGGGGAGGCAGCCTGCCCTATAACCATAAAGGAATGAAAGGCTCCATGCAATGGGCGGAATTTTGTGTCGGTATCCGGGCGCACGTCTGGAAGGCATTGTACATGGGCTGGTCACTACGCTTCAAGTTCAAATTGTCTGCCTCGGCCGATGAATACGGTGACCCGTGGTATGTGCCCGGTTTCGGGAAATATGGCTCCAACACGATGGGAGTAACCTATACGATAACTTATAAACTACCTCTTTAAGCGACTTATGACAGGGTTAGAGATTTGGCTACTGGCCGTAGGACTTGCGATGGATTGTTTCGCCGTTTCTATAGCCAGCGGAATTATATTGAAACGCGCCCGGCTGCGCCCTATGCTGGTGATGGCCATCAGCTTCGGCTTTTTCCAGGCTTTGATGCCTCTGCTGGGATGGATAGGCGCCAGTTTTTTCAGCCACCTGATAGAAAGTATTGACCATTGGATTGCATTCGGTATCCTTGCCTTCCTGGGCGGACGCATGATAATGGAATCCTTCAAGGACGAAGATTGCAAGCACGAGTATGACCCTACCAGCCTGAAGGTGGTGCTCGCTCTGGCCGTGGCAACCAGCATCGATGCATTGGCGGTAGGTGTTTCGTTTGCATTCCTCGGTATCAAGCAATTCTCGGCTATTCTTTCCCCCATCGGCATTATCGGTTTTGTATCATTCGCCTTGTCGATGGTCGGCCTGATGTTCGGCATCCGTTTCGGATGTGGCATAGCCCGCAGACTGCGCGCCGAACTTTGGGGAGGGATTATCCTCGTCATCATCGGTACCAAGATATTGGTAGAGCATCTCTTCTTTTAATTAAAAAGTACAAACTCAGATAGGATATGGAAAAGAAAGTACAACGGAATTTTTTATGGATTGCCCTACTGGTACTGGGAACCATCTGGATACTTGCCCGCCACAACCAAGTCACTCCTTATCAGACGGATAACGGACTGATATTCGGTACGGTATATAAAGTGACTTATCAATGTGACCAAAATCTGAAGGCGGAGATAGAAGCGGAACTCAAACGTTTCGACGGTTCCTTGTCCCCTTTCAATGACACGGCGACCATTACGCGCATCAACCGCAACGAGGACATTGTGCCCGACACATTCTTTACCAACGTCTTCCGACGTAGCATGGAAATCTCCCGGGAGACCGATGGTGCCTTCGATATCACCGTTGCCCCTCTTGCCAATGCCTGGGGATTTGGCTTCAAGAAGGGTAACTTCCCCGACTCTGCCATGATAGACAGTCTGCTGGAGATGACAGGATACGAAAAAGTAGAATTGTCCGATGAAGGGAAAGTGGTGAAAACAGACCCGCGTATAATGCTCTCGTGCAGCGCTGTGGCAAAAGGATATGCAGTAGATGTCATAGCCCAACTTCTGAAGAAGAAGGGTATCCGCAACTTTATGGTCGATATAGGCGGAGAAGTGGTTGTTCACGGGCAAAACCCTCAAAATGGACTTTGGCGCATCGGTTTGAACAAGCCGATAGACGACTCACTGGCAGTGAACCAGGAACTGCAAGCAGTGCTGCAAGTCACGGATTTAGGCATGGCTACATCGGGCAATTATCGCAACTACTACTATAAAGACGGAAAGAAATATGCGCATACCATCGACCCACGTACCGGCTATCCGGTACAGCACAGCATCTTGTCCGCCACCGTCATCGCCAAAGATTGCATGAGTGCAGACGCCTATGCCACGGCATTCATGGTGATGGGGCTGGAAGAAGCAGAACGCGTGGCGGATGCACATCCGGATATCGACGCCTGTTTCATTTATACGGATGAAGAAGGAAAGCTTCAAACGTTCTTAACAAAAGGAATGGAGAAGTATATGAAATAATGTGCAAATGCGATTAACCCATCATTTATAAAATACAAAATATACCGCCAGTACCAGACATACAAAAGCGGCAAAATGATTCCAATGCAGCGTTTCCCCCTTGAAAAGAACCGTTGTAAACACCGTAAAGATTATCAAAGTGATTACTTCCTGAATCACTTTGAGTTGCATCAATGAGAACGGGCCTCCATTGCCTAAAAAGCCTATCCGATTGGCCGGAACCTGACAAGAATACTCTGCCAAAGCTATTACCCAGGAAAATAGCACCACGGCATACAACGGCCAGTTGGAGATGACTTTTGTCTCTTGTAGCTTCAGATGCCCATACCAGGCAAACGTCATGAAAATATTAGATACAATCAATAGCAAAATGGTATAAAATGCTTTCATATATTTTTTAATAATTAATGGTTAATGTTTTATGATTGCAGGCAGCAATTCCTCCTGCACATTCGTCATACTCCCCCATAGACTATAGCGTGCCTCAGGATTCATTTCCTCCAACTGTTTCAGAATGCCTTTCATTGTACTACGGCTGGATTGTGACTCATACGGACAATTCTTCACCTGCTTACGATACCCCCTCACTTGCGCCAACTCCATCAAATCCGCCTCATGTACCAGACACATCGGACGGATAATCGTCATATCAAACTTCTTCATTACCAGCCGAGGAGGCATGGAGCTGAACGCTCCCTGATAGGTGATATTCATCAGCAAGGTCTCCAGAATATCATCCATGTGATGGCCTAACGCGATTTTATTGCATCCCTGCTCCTTGGCTACGGTAAACAATGCCTTCCGTCTATTCCAAGAGCAAAGAAAACAAGGAGACTTGCGGGTATCTGTCGTGGCATCAAACTCCGTTTCAAAGAGAACAAAAGGCACTCCCCACGACTCTACGTACTCCCTCAGATAGTCCACATCACTTTGATAAGGTATATTCTTCATCACTACATGTACGGCGACAACGGAAAAACGGGGTTTATAGACACGGGCACGCCGTGCCAACAATTCCACCAGCGCCAAAGAGTCCTTGCCTCCCGAAAGCCCGATGAGAATCTTATCGCCGTCCTCTATCAGCCCATATTCCACCACACCTTTGCTAAACCGCTTGTCTATGCGGCGCAACATCTTTTCTTCTTCAGTAAATTGTGCCATTGATACGAGTTATGAGTTATAAGTTATGAATTATAGCTCTTCCGGTTGCAAAAGTAAGGCAAAAGAACGATTTAAAGAAGAATTAACAAAATAGAATTACGGAAACCAGCTTTATTCACGATAAATTTGTATTTTTGACCTTCTGAACAAATCAGCATGTATCAATATGAATAAAAAATATATCCTTTTCTTTCTATTCGGCCTTTTGAGCATAACAATTTCCGCACAAAGCCTGGCAGAAGCCAAAGCCTTGTACGAGAAGGGAGAATACGAAGAAGCCAAGCCCGCCTTCAAAAAACTCGTCAAGACACAACCTGGCAATGGAAATTACAACCTATGGTACGGTGTATGTTGCCTGGAAACCGGCGAACCCGCAGAAGCCTTGAAACACCTGGAAAGCGCCGTCAAGAGACGCGTCCCCAGCGGGCAACTCTATTTGGCCCGGGCATACAATGATCTATATCGGTTCGAAGAAGCCATCGAGACTTATGAGACCTACATTTCCGACCTGAGAAAGAGAAAACGCTCCACCGAAGAGGCCGAACAATTATTGGAAAAAAGCAAATCCAACTTGCGCATGCTGAAAGGCGTGGAAGAGGTCTGCTTCATCGACAGCTTTGTGGTAGACAAGGAAAAATTCCTGGATGCATACAAAATCAGCCCCGAATCGGGCAAGCTGTTCATGTACGACACCTACTTCAATGATTCCGGTAAGGAAGGCGGAACGGTATACGAAACGGAGCTGGGCAATAAGCTATATTATAGCGAAATGCAACCGGACAGCACCCTCAGTATCCTTTCGCGCAACAAGTTGCTGGACAAATGGAGTGATGGCAGCTTGTTGCCCGGAAGCATCAATGAGGCCATGAATGCAGACTATCCCTATGTACTTACGGACGGTATCACTATCTACTATGCTTCGGATGGCCCTGGCTCGATGGGAGGATATGATATTTTCGTCACCCGTTACAATACGAATACCGACTCCTATCTGATGCCGGAAAATGTGGGCATGCCGTTCAATTCGCCCTACAACGACTATATGTACGTCATCGACGAATTCAACGACTTGGGATGGTTTGCCTCCGACCGCTACCAGCCCGAAGGCAAAGTGTGTATCTATGTATTCATTCCCAACTCATCCAAGCAAGTGTACAACTACGAAGGGATGGACCCGGACAAGATGATATCATTGGCGCAACTTCACTCTATCAAGGACACATGGACGGACACCGATGCGGTAAAGGGCGCCCGAGAAAGGCTTCGGACCGCTGCCAACGCAAAGCCGCAGACCACCAAGAAGCATGATTTCCAATTCATCATTGACGACCACTCCACCTACTACCAGCTGGACGATTTCCGCTCCCCGCAGGCCAAAGCCTCGTATGGCAAATACAATCAGCTGGAGCAGAGCTACAAACAACTGCAGGAGAAACTGGAAGATATGCGTTCGGAATACTCCCGAGCCAACAAGCAGGAAAAGGACAAGATGTCCGCCGCCATCCTCGACCTGGAGCAACGTGTACGGCAATTGTCCACTGAGATGGAGCAAACTGCCATTCAAGTGCGCAACCTGGAAAAACAAGCCACCAAATAAAGACAACTATGGATATACTCATTATCGCCTCATTGATTATAGGAGCAGTAATCTTGTTCTTAGTGGAATTATTCGTAATTCCGGGCATCAGCGTTGCCGGTTTTCTGGCAGGAGGTTGCATCATCTTTGCCAACTACTATGCCTTTGCCTATATGGGCACCACGGCAGGTGTCATTACGCTTATCATATCTGCCCTGGCTTGTATCGGCTCGTTGGTATGGTTCATGCGCTCCAAGACACTCGACAAAATTGCATTGAAAAAAAACATCACCTCCAAAGTAGACCGTAGTGCCGAGGAAAAAGTCAAGGTAGGCGATATAGGCGTAACCACTACCCGCCTGGCTCTTATCGGCTATGCCGAAATCAACGGAGACATCGTGGAAGTAAAGTCATCAGACGGCTTCCTGAACGAAAAGACTCCGATTATCGTAGACCGTATTGCCGACGGAGTCCTCTTAGTGGAACGGCTCAAGCAGTGAAATTTCTGAAATCAACCTATTATTTATAACTAACAATTAATATTTAATCTCATGGATCCAAGCACAATGTATTTAACCGCCTTCCTCATTATAGGAGGCATTATTTTCCTGGTACTTTTCTTCCATTATGTACCGTTCTTCTTGTGGCTGTCCGCCAAAGTATCGGGAGTAAACATCTCGCTGGTACAACTTTTCCTGATGCGCATCCGTAATGTCCCTCCTTATATCATTGTGCCCGGCATGATTGAAGCTCATAAAGCAGGATTGCAAAACATCACGCGCGACGAACTGGAAGCGCACTACCTTGCCGGAGGTCACGTAGAGCGGGTGGTACACGCACTGGTATCTGCCTCTAAAGCCAATATCGAGCTGCCGTTCCAGATGGCAACCGCCATCGACCTTGCCGGCCGTGACGTATTCGAAGCCGTACAGATGTCCGTTAATCCCAAAGTAATTGACACCCCTCCCGTGACGGCTGTTGCCAAAGACGGTATCCAGCTGATTGCCAAAGCCCGTGTAACGGTACGCGCCAATATCCGCCAATTGGTGGGAGGTGCCGGAGAAGACACGATTCTGGCCCGTGTAGGCGAGGGTATTGTGTCTTCCATCGGTTCGTCAGAGAATCATAAGTCTGTATTGGAGAATCCGGATTCTATCTCCAAACTGGTATTGCGCAAGGGGTTGGATGCCGGAACAGCATTCGAAATTCTGTCCATTGACATTGCTGATATTGACATAGGTAAGAATATCGGTGCCGCCCTGCAGATAGACCAAGCCAATGCCGACAAGAACATTGCTCAAGCCAAGGCAGAGGAACGCCGCGCCATGGCCGTAGCCACAGAGCAGGAAATGAAGGCAAAAGCCCAGGAAGCCCGTGCCAAAGTTATCGAGGCAGAAGCGGAAGTACCCAAGGCCATGGCCGAAGCATTCCGCAACGGCAATCTGGGTATCATGGACTATTACCGGATGAAGAATATAGAAGCCGACACTTCCATGCGCGAAAACATTGCCAAACCGACGACGGGCAATACCAGCCAGCCGTTGAGCAAATAACTCGAAAAGTAACTGACAGAAACGCCGGAACCGGTGAACAAGAATCGGTTCCCGGCGTTTCTATTTATAAACAAAAGATTAAAAGCTCAATCAAATGAAAAAATATTTCGCCTCTTCCGAACTGATCATCAATGAAGACGGTTCTGTATTTCATCTTCACGTAAAGCCCGAATGGCTGGCAGACAAAGTCATCTTGGTAGGTGACCCCGGACGGGTGGCACTGGTTGCCTCCCATTTCGAGAACAAGGAATGTGAAGTGGAAAGCCGCGAGTTCAAGACTATCACCGGTACTTACCAAGGGAAACGTATTACGGTGGTTTCCACCGGTATCGGATGTGACAACATCGATATCGTGATGAATGAACTGGATGCCCTGGCAAACATCGACTTCGAGACGCGCGAAGAAAAGCCCCGCCTACGTAGCCTTGAGCTGGTACGTATCGGCACCTGCGGCGGCTTGCAACCCTACACTCCGGTGGGTACATTTGTATGTTCTGAAAAATCCATCGGTTTCGACGGTCTGCTCAACTTCTATGCCGGACGCAACTCCGTGTGCGACCTACCCATGGAGCGTGCCTTCCTCAACCATATGGGATGGTCCGGCAACATGTGTGCCCCTGCCCCCTACGTCATTGATGCAAGTGCTGAACTGATAGACCGCATCGCACAAGACGACATGGTACGTGGCGTAACGATTGCCGCCGGGGGCTTCTTCGGACCTCAAGGACGCGAGTTACGCGTGCCGCTTGCCGACCCGCATCAGAACGAGAAGATTGAAAAATTTGAATACAACGGCTACCATATCACCAACTTCGAGATGGAAAGTTCTGCCTTGGCAGGCTTGAGCCGTCTGATGGGACACAAGGCCATGACGGTATGCATGGTCATTGCCAACCGCCTGATAAAAGAAGCGAACACGGGATACAAAAATACGATAGATACTCTTATCAAAACAGTACTCGACCGTATCTAAGTATCCTTCAAGAAATGCTCCTCCCTTTCCTTCAGCCAATCCTAGGAGTAAGGTTTAGTAATGACTTCATCACATCCTGCCTGACGTGCCCGTTGCTGGTCTGTATAGTGTAGCAATGTCCTGCTATACCCACAATGGGCACAGAGGCGGATTAGGCTTTATAAGCATCTATCCATTATCGATTTGCACAAAGTTACGATAAAAGCCCATAAGTTGAATCACCATCTCTCTTTTTTGTAAAGAAACCATTATCTTTGCTGAATAAAAATAAGCCGGATAAAATGAACCAAGATACCATTTGTGCCATAGCCACCGCCCAAGGGGGAGCCATAGGATGCATCCGTGTCTCCGGACCGGATGCCATAGAGATAACATCCCGCATATTTACCCCTGCCCGGAAGGGGAAGAAGCTGAAGGATGCCAAGCCATACACACTTACCTTCGGTCATATCCATGAAGAAGAAAACATCATAGACGAAGTACTTGTAAGCTTATTCCGTGCCCCCCACTCGTACACGGGCGAGGATAGCACGGAAATCATGTGCCACGGTTCGAGCTATATTCTTCAGAAGGTGTTGCAACTGCTCATCGGTAATGGTTGCCGCCTGGCCGCTCCCGGTGAGTACACGCAACGGGCCTTCTTGGGCGGCAAAATGGACCTAAGCCAGGCCGAAGCCGTGGCCGACCTCATCGCCTCCACCTCTGCCGCCACTCACCGCCTCGCCATGAGCCAAATGCGCGGTGGGTTCAGTAAAGAGCTGGCCTCACTACGCGACCAATTGCTGCACTTCACATCACTCATAGAACTGGAGCTGGACTTCAGCGACCACGAAGAACTGGAATTTGCCGACCGCTCCGAGCTGTGTCTCCTGGCAGACGGCATAGAGCAGGTAATTTCCCGTTTAGTACAATCCTTCAGTGTAGGCAATGCCATCAAGAACGGTGTGCCCGTAGCCATCATCGGCGAAACGAACGCTGGTAAATCCACCCTGTTGAATGCACTACTAAACGAGGAACGAGCCATTGTAAGCGACATACACGGGACAACCCGCGATGTGATAGAAGACACAGTCAATCTTGGTGGGATAACTTTCCGATTTATTGATACGGCAGGTATACGCAAAACGAACGACACCATCGAGAACCTAGGAATTGAGCGAACCTTCCAGAAATTGGAGCAGGCGGAAATCGTGCTCTGGATAGTTGATGCCACGAATGCCGTCTCACGGATACCACAACTAACTGCCCAAATACTTCCCCGTTGCGAAGGGAAACGGCTCATTCTCGTATTCAACAAGACCGATCTGGTGCAAGATGCCTCAACCATCCCCAACTCCAGTTTCACCGTGGCCGCTACTAATGTGCAATGCATCTCCATCTCTGCCAAAGGACGTACCAACCTCGACAAGCTTCAGCAAATGCTAATCTCTGCCGCTAACCTGCCCATGGTTACCCAAAACGATGTCATTGTCACGAATATACGCCACTACGAGGCTTTGACCCATGCCTTGGAAGCCATCCACCGGGTCCAACAAGGACTAGCAGAAAATCTATCCGGAGATTTTGTTTCACAAGATATCCGCGAATGCATTTTCCATCTAAGCGATATTGCAGGGGAAGTTACGAACGATATGGTACTTGGGAATATTTTCGAACATTTCTGCGTCGGCAAGTGATGGCTTGTAAACAGCCGTAACCAACTATAATCATTTAGAATAAAGTCGCTGTATATCAGCGACTTTATTGTTTTAACACTTTCCAGTACGTATTTGGAAGTAACGGTTTTTATCCATATTTTTCTATCATATTTCTACCGCGACAGAAATTCACGGTTAGCCCGAATGTCACAGTGACGCATTAGTTGACGTGTGTTGACAGTGGTTTACATGTGTTGACAAAATCCGGGAGAAATAAGGCGAAATTATCCCCAATGTAAAGGAGAAAAATATGGAAGTAAGAAAGATTTGTCAATGGTGTGGAAAGCCATTTATAGCTCAAAAGACAACGACCTGTTATTGTAGCCACCAATGTTCCAATCTTGGCTACAAGGAGCGCATCCGAGAACGTAAGCGGCAGTTAAAACGGTCGCAAGAATTATTGCAACCTCGACAAGCTGCCGAGGGACAGGATTTCTTCTCTTTTGCCCAAGCAGCGAAGTTGATGGGTGTAACCCGGCAATACATATATAAGTTGGTAAAGGAATCCAAACTTCGGGCTTCACGCATCAGCGGCAAGAAGTCGCTCATCCGCCGTGCGGACATCGAACTGATGATGAAAACCAAACCTTATGAGCGCATCATGCCTAAAGAGGACTTCGACATCACCGAGTATTACACTGCCGAAGAGATTGCCGATAAATATAAGGTCAACGCCAAATGGGTGTGGACTTATACACGGCAGCACAAAGTCCCGAAAGTGCGCATCCGCCAGTTCAACTATTACAGCAAGAAACATATCGATGCTGCCTTTGCCAAATACGAGGTGGATTCCGACCTGACGGAATGGTACACGCCCGAAGAGATTCAGGAGAGGTACGGCATGACACGTGTCGCCATCCGTTCACAAGTGTATCGGAACAACATACCATCTAAGAAAGAGCACGGACAAATCTACTATTCCAAGCTCCATTTCGACCTCTCGAAAAGTTCCGAACAGGAGAGCAAGACGGAATACTACACCGTCAAGGAGGCGATGGAGAAATTCAAGCTATCCCGTGATTCGGTCTATGGTATTCTGCAATTCCATCAGATTAATCGTGAAAAGAACGGACGGTTCGTCAGGTTCCTGAAAGTGGAGTTTGACAAGGTAATGGGTGTCCGTAAGTAACCAATTATAGACTTCCGTAAATTATTCCAAAATTAATCCCTGATGAAGGATTTCTGTATGGTTACATTACAGAGATTTGCCGATAAGTTAATAACAACCATAAAAATATGTATTATGCATGAGTGTAAAACCGTAACGTTAAGGACACGTCCTTTAAAGAACAGGATGCTGTCTTTCTACTTGGATTATTATCCGGGTTATCGAGACAAAGAGACAATGAAAGTTATCCGCCATGAGTCGCTTGGTATTTACGTATATGCCAATCCGAGAAACAAGCGTGAACAGAACTTCAACGAGGTAATGACCGAGAAAGCCGAAGCCATCCGTTGCCGCAGGTTTGAATCTGTGGTGAATGAACGGTATGATTTCTTCGACAGGTACAAACTCAAAGCCGATTTCTTAGAGTACTATCGCAAACAACTCCGTAAGCATGACCAGAAATGGGAATTCGTCTATCTCCATTTCAGAAACTTCGTACATGGCAAATGTACCTTTGAGGAGATTGACATCGACCTATGTAACAAATTTCGGGAATACTTGCTGAGTGCCAAGAAGCTGAGACGCAATGGACCCATCACACGGAACTCCGCATCAGGATATTGGTCTACTTTCAGAGGATTCCTGAAAATCCTCTACCGTAATGGAATGATAAAGACCAATGTCAATGATTTTTTGGATAAGATTGAAACGGAAGATGTGGTCAAAGAGTATCTGTCTGTAGAAGAACTGTATAAACTGGCTGAAACACCGTGCAAGAAGCCCATTCTGAAAATAGCATCGCTGTTTTCGTGCATGACCAGTTTACGTATCAGTGATATTCTCGCCCTATGCTGGGAAGATATTGTAGACTACTCGGCTGGTGGGAAATGCGTACATATCATTACGCAAAAGAACAAAGCGGAAGACATCATTCCCATCAGCGAAGAAGCATTAGGATTGATAGATTACAGTTCCGAGAAGAAAGGTTTGGTATTCAAAGGGCTTATGCGTAGTTGGACGCAAATTCCGATGAAAGAGTGGATCCGTTCTGCCGGAATTACTAAAAACATAACTTTCCACTCGTATCGGAGAACATTCGCCACGTTGCAAGCTGCGGCAGGAACGGACATCCGAACCATACAGAGCATAATGGCTCACAAGAGTATAACCACCACGCAAAGGTATATCAAGGTGGTGGATGCCAACAAACGGGAAGCCAGCAAGAAAATTACCCTGACAAGGAATGGCTGACAACCATTTTAGATTCCATTTGTACGGGTATAGTATGATTTTTAGCCCGAAATCATACTATACCCGTTATTTTTTACCAATATTGGGCGATTTGTCATCACCAATTATAAGTATCTGGAATACGGCACATAACTTTGCGGCATAATCATTCCAAACATTTACAGTATATGACAAATAGGACTCAAATTCGTACTCAAAGGATAAGTTTTGTTCTTGCGTTGTCGGTAATCACCTACGCAACAATAAGTACTTATCTTTACATTTATCACGAGATCAACACAATGAAAGCAATGATACCTATAATACTCGGAATAGGGGTAACAGTTCCAACATGCGGTCTGCTGCAACGATTTTTCCATAGATGGCTGACGAAGAATCCAATCGATTTTTCTTTTGGTTGGCAATCTCCGATTATTCTTGACTCTGATTTCGAGATAAAAGACGATTGTGCAAATGAAGCTCAAACCATTGAACAAACAAATGATTCAGTTATAGATAATTATGATACACTGTTGGAGAACATCAAAAAGAAAGAAGCAGAAAGACAAGTAGAAGTCATGAATGCTATTCGTGAATATGTAACTATTAAAACCGCACCCTATCTGTCTAAAGAAGCTATTGCAATCCTCATTTCCAACATAGAATATATGGCTTGTGGTAGATATGACTTATACAAACCGATTCGCTCCAATATAGATAAGCCGTTGAAATCTCCGGGACTACGCCATTTGGCATGGAACATCGGTGAACGTTTGGGTATATCCCTACTTCAAAGAGCAACTTTTATAAAAGCTTCATTTCCTCATGAACTCACAAATGCAACCATTGAATATCTAAAACTTAATTTGCGCGATAATGTTTCAAGCCAAATTCCTATTGACGTACCCGATAAAGGCGGCTATCGCTTCCATTTATAAACAGATAATAGTAACTCAAAATAAAAAACGTATGCAGATGAAATAATTAATCCGGTCTGTATTGTTCTGCAAGGTTTCATTGAGTTGGTTCGCAGCATGTTAAACGATTAAAACACTTTTAATATGAAACAAGAAGAACTGACATTCAATGACCTGCCGGCAGTGGTAGGCGAACTGTGCAACCGGATTACAAGCATGGAAAATCTGCTGACGGAAAAACTTTCCAAGCAGCACGTAGTCAAAGAGGACACGCACGTACCCATGACCGTGCAGGAGGCTTGCGCCTATCTCAAAATGCCGTTATCGACCTTCTATTACAAGGTCAAAAAGGATAACATTCCGGTTATCAAACAAGGAAAGCATCTCTACATCTATAGGGACGAACTAGACAAATGGCTGGAATCCTCCCGAAAGAATCCGGCTCCGCAAAATTTCGAGGAAGAGAATGAAGTTGTGCTCGCTTCCCATCGCCGTAAACCTAACACTAAAAATTGGGAATGATGGAGAAGGCGGACAATACGATTCCTTCACGTGAGGAGTTGGCAGCTTACATAAAAGAGTCAGCCGTGAGCGTGACGAATACCTACGAACAGTCGCCTGTGGTGCTGATGGTGGACGATGCAGTTATAGGCACATTAGGCAACTTCAGTGCTTCCATAGGTAAGGCTAAAAGCAAGAAAACGTTCAATGTCTCAGCCATTGTCGCATCGGCATTGAGGGGCAGCACCATTCTTCATTATCGGTCTGCATTCCCCAAAGACAAACGGATGGTGTTATACGTTGACACGGAACAAGGACGGTATCATTGTCAAAACGTATTAAAGCGCATTTTACGTTTGGCGGACTTACCGGAAAACAAAGAGCCAGACAATCTGGTTATGCTGGCTTTGCGCAAATATTCTCCCGATATGCGATTAGCTATAGTTGAACAAGCTATCGGCACAATTCCTAATTTAGGATTGGTGGTCATAGATGGCATTCGGGATTTTCTATACGACATCAACTCACCCAGTGAATCCACTGACATTATATCTAAATTCATGCAGTGGACGGATGACAAACAGATACACATCCATACTGTCCTGCATCAAAACAAGAATGATGAACATGCCCGTGGTCACATCGGCACTGAACTCAATAATAAGGCGGAAACCATCATGCAAGTCGAAGTGGATAAAGAGGACAAGTCCATAAGCGTAATTGAAGCTGTGCATATCCGCGACCGTGAGTTTGAACCGTTCGCTTTCCGCATAAACGAAGAGGGTTTGCCTGAACTGGCAGAACCCTACCTGCCCAGAGAAAAGAAGATAGGACGCCCGACCAAAGAACCATTTGATCCGTACAAAGAAATTCCGGAAAATGTACATCGCGCAGCATTGGATGCCGTTTTTGCGAATGGCACTATCGATAATTATGGTGATTATTTGGAACGGTTGAAAGAGGAGTACGGATTGCAAGGTGTAAAACTCGGTCATAACAAGGCGGTCAAGGTTGCCACCTTCCTCGGCAACAAGCGGATGGTGATAAAAGAGGGGAAAGAATATAAAATCAATCCCGAATGCCATTACTGAGTTCAACTTTACTTTATTGTCGGGGCGTATATATAGGAATAAAGCAAAGTAGGCAAGATAACACAATGTGAGATAGTCATACTTTCCCCTCTTTTAGAGATATATCTTCCTATCCGAATGCCGATTCCATATCCACATCCGATATGGCTTGCCGGGAAGTATCAACAGGTAACTGTTGCAAGATATGCCAAGGTATAACCTCACTGCATTCCGGTTGTACATTGGCGCTCTTGCCTGCTCAGTTCCTTCGCCGGTGCAGTACTCGCAAGCTCGCACCTATTTACCATTATAGAACAATTTATATGAAAGAAAATACTGAGAATTCATTGGGTTTCTCTAACGAAACAAGATGCGTCTTCATCGGAGCGAAAGTCACTCCCCGTCAGAAAGAGCATATAAAATCATTGGCAGCACAATGTGGTATGACGGTAAGTGATTACTTGCTTGCCCGGGCATACAATTATCAACCGCAAGCGAGGCTTACAAAAGAAGAAGCGGCACTGTTGCAGAATCTGGATAACTGTCGGTCAGACCTTGTTAAATATACCTCCGCACTTCACGGAATGTCCACAAAGCAACGCATGCTAATGTTTAATCAGATTCCGTTTATGGTCGGATGGCTCAAGGAACTTGGCAATGTAGCCGAAAGCGTTTGCCAGTTCCTGAATGCGGTAAAAGAGCATAACAAAATTCCGTCTAACGCTAAACATGAAGAAGAATGATTGCAAAAGCAAAAGCCATATCGCACGGAATAAACGACCTTCGTTACATTACCGGCGAATCACAGCACAAGAAACATCCGGAGAAAATCTATCGGGTATTGGACAATCTGTTGCCATCCGAACCGGACGCTATGGGGGTATGGAACTCCATGCAGTTGACCCTATCCCAACATCGGCCTATCAAGAACTCTGTTATCAGAATCGAGTTGAGTCCGTCGCCTGAGCATACCCGGTTCTTCGACATTGAGGACTGGCAAAAGCTTTGGCAGGATTTCGCTGAGGAATTCGACAAACAAGTGATTACCGGCAAGGACGGAAAAGTCCGTTCATGTCCGACTAACTTGGCTGGCAGCAAATACACGGTTTGGCTTCATACGGAATCCGAAGGCGGAGTTCCACACCTTCATGCTGCGGTTTGCCGCATGGATGAAAACGGCAATATCAACAACGACCATAACATTCATCTTCGCGCGCAACGTGCAGCGGAACGGGTGGCAAAGAAACGAGGCTGGACGACTGCAGCACAAATCCGAAATTCCAATGTCCACCAAGTAAATCGTGATTGTATGAATATTCTTAAATCAATGCAATCATGGTCATGGGAAGAGTACAAAAATGCTCTTATACGGAAAGGCTATGTCATACATGAACGAGAAGACAAGCAAGGTATTCTCCGTGGTTATGCACTCGTGCATGGGAACACCAAATACAAGGCTTCTGAATTGGGAATCGGCAGGAACCTAATGATCTCGAAACTTCCTGCGACATGGAATAAGTTGCATTATAAGTCAGGTGTTACCACCTTGAACAGTAAACCTGAAGATATACAGCCGAAACATATTCAAAAACCATCGGCATCCAATGCCACCAGATATAATACTTATCGTTCTGATACAGTTCCATATACTCTTAACCATGAAGGTAAGGAACTCCGATTATATATTCCGGAAAAAGTGTTCGACTGCTTCAATGACGAGTTTGATTACAGGTTCGTTTCCAACTGTCAGGAGTTTACCGATATGGCTGTGGCTATTTTTGTCGGACTGCTCGAAACGCCGAATATAACAACTGGTGGAGGTGGCGGAGGTTCGCAAAGCGACCTTCCGTGGAGAGACAAAAACGAAGACGATTTACAATGGGCTCGCAGATGCGCTCGTGCAGCCAGTCGCTCTTTAGGAAAGAAGCCGAAAACAGGACTAAAACGATAAACTCATGAAAAAGAAATTTGATTTTTCCGCAGAAATGAGTGAAGCGGAATCCATAAAAAACACTCCCAAGAATGAATATCTGGAGGAAGAAAAGCGGGTGCTTGATATCAACGCAAAAGAACTTGCCAGCCTGAATGACAACGTATATAAGCTGAGAACAGAAGTTGAAAATCTGTCTGGCTCTATACGTGAGTGCAAACCTATTATTTCTGAAGAAATGCATAAATTGGCAGTAGAATTTGGTGCGACCCTTCTATGCAATTTTCTCAGCCAAATTGAGAGCAAATGCAAGGAAGCCGTGCGGAGAATGAAGAAAGCCGACAATGCCATCCCCATCCCGGCTACCGCATTTTACATCACCATTATAATACTGGTTGCCCTATCTTCTTTTTTCGTCTGCATCATTGTGGCAAATACAGAGATTTTACACTCGGCAGTGATTTGGAAGGCTGTGACTTGGTGTTCTGCCATGGCTGTTTTAGGAATCGCGATAACGATTTTACTTCCCAAAGTGTTGAAATAGTCATTGATATATTCGGTGCGTAAAAATACGCAGTCCACTGCATAAAATGTAAAACAGGCAAATTATCAACTAGTTCTCAGTTAGTTGTAGACAATCAAACAAGTGAGAGAATGGTACCAAATCATCCTCTCACTTTAATCATTCATAATATCTCATTGCCCATTCAACAATAGTTTCAGCTGCTGATCAAAGTCGGACATGATTTCACGATCTTGAATGATTCGGAATTTTTCATATTCGGCTACAGCTTTCTCTTCTGCTTGCTGATGAGATATTGTTCCCTTATCTATCAAAACTTCAAGTTGATTGAATTCGAGAAAACGATTTAAAGCTCGCTTCCAATCCGACATTGTCATAAGCACATGATTTTTGGCTTGAAGTTCTGCATAGTCCAGATACTGAGTGGTAAGCAGATTTAATTCTTCTACTTCCTTTTCTGAAAGATAATTCTTAGCAACAGTCACATCACTCTTGATAACCCTGCCATTGGGCGCATTTTTCCAAGTTGTCAATCCCATGTGTGGACGCTCTGCATCAGAACGATGATATACGATTTCAGCGGCAGTCTGACCAGAAACAGCATAATGCATGATATTCTGAACAGTCTTGAAAAAAGCAAGTGTAACTTCTGAGTTTTTGTCATAATCAACACTACACTCACTGTAAATATCAGTTACCTTTTGATAATACCTGCGCTCAGAGGTACGTATCTCACGAATACGTTCCAGCAAATCATCAAAATAATCCGCTCCAAAAACGTTTTTGCCTTTCAGACGTTCATCATCCAGAACGAAACCTTTCTTCAAGTACTCCTTCAAAACACCGGTAGCCCAGATACGGAACTGAGTTGCCTCATAACTGTTCACTCTATAGCCAACGGCAATCACTACATCAAGATTATACATCAAGACTTCTCTAGACCATTTGTCCGAAGGTATTCGAATTTTTCTAATTACATCGGACAAATGGATTTCCCCACTTTTATCAATTTGGTCAAGATGATAATTGATAGTAGGAACTGTTACCCCAAACAACTCTGCCATTCTCTGCTGAGAGAGCCAAAATGAATCGGTATCGAAGATGACTTGCACTTGAGCTTTTCCTTTGACACCACGATAAAGAATGATGGTTGACTCCATGCTCTTTTCCATAACCTCGGGTGTCATGGTTTGCGAAAAGTAATCTCTTGCCACTTTTACCATCGCCTTTTTTGCGTCAGCATTCATGGCAACAGCCATACACGCCACACGAGATAGGTTCAAGGAGATGACTTTGCGTGTCGCACCACTTCCTAGTTCTGCCATTTCCTCCATTTCGACAAAATGCTCTCCTAATGAATATCCTTTTTGAGATACCCACGCCTGAGCCTTGGCAAGCACACGCTCAAAGTTCCAATATTTACCATACCCCATCACACGTGCCAGCTTTCGCGAGTTCCACCACTCTTTACCCTCGCCATCCACTTCTCTCAACTGATCAAAAGGAGATAGCAGTTCTGGGATATTATTTGAATTATCTTTCATATTTCTATGTTTACATTTTAGCCTACTATACTCTTATTTGTTATTGTTGCATAGGACATCTCCTCCGCTATAATAATTCATATTTCCTTTTGTTATTACAGATTATAGAACTTTTTTATTTAACAATATGAGCTAATACTTCTGCAATCCTATTTACATCTTCATAGGTATTATTCTTATCTAATGAGATGCGTATAGTACCTTTCGCAAAAGACTCATCCAAATCTATGGCTTTTAAAACATGAGAAATCTGAGTATTCCTACTATCACATGCAGAACCTGTTGATACACATATTCCACATAAATCTAGACGATGCAATAACGACTCACCACTAAATCCATTAAAGGATAAACTTACATTTCCTGGAATTTTTACTTCAGCACCATTCTTATGAAATACAACATTCAATGATAATAACTTTTGTATAAGGGCATTTTCTAAGCCTTGAATATATGTCATATTATCTTCTAACTGAGATGTATTCTCTTCTAACGCTATTGCCATTGCCACTATTGACGCAACGTTTTCTGTACCTGCTCGCAAAGAGTTTTCTTGTGCGCCACCTGATATTAACGGATTAATTTTAAGCCCTTCTTTTATATACAAAAAGCCAATACCTTTTGGACCATTAAATTTATGAGCAGAAGCAGATAAAAAATCAACATCTAAGTCTCGTACATCAACAGGGATATGTCCAACAGCCTGAACTGCATCTGTGTGAAATAAGGAATTATGATCGTGTACAATTCTTGCAAGTTGTTTTATTGGCTGTATTGTACCAATTTCGTTGTTTGCCATCATTATAGAAACCAACGATTTTTCAGAAAGTAAATTATTTAGAGTTTGAAAATCAATCATACCTGTATTATTAACAGGTATATAAAAAACTTCTTTCCCAGCTGAAGCAACATCTATACAAGCATTCAATATAGCATGATGTTCTATTAGTGAGGTATATATTCTACTACACTTACATCCCTTAATAACCCAATTATCACTTTCCGTTCCGCATGAAGTAAAAAAAATCTCATTAGGAGAAGCATTAATACATCTTGCTATGGTTTCTCGCGCCTCTTTTAATGCTTTTTTAGCACTACGAGCAAAAGAATAAGGCTGTGAGACATTGGCGAAATCAGTCAACTGAAATCGCATCATTGCCTCACACGCAGCTTGACTCATCTTGGTCGTAGCCGCATTATCTGCATAAATGAGTCTTTTCATTTGTTCAACTAAATAGTTTACAACCTTCTTCTTTAAATTCTTCTATCTTATCAAGAATATCTTGTACCGTACAACCTAAGTAATCAGCCAAACAGTCCATACAATAATAATTCTCAATATCTTCACCAAGTAGCTTTTTATTGATACCAATGGTGTCTTTGTCTAGCGGTCTCTTACCGCAAGCTAAACATTCCTTAACTCTCATCACCGACAGGATTTATAGAAAATTTAGGCATTTCTTTTCCCTTGTATTCAACGTCAAGCATACCCATTTGTCTTAGAACAATTTCTCGCATTCTGAAAGCAGGGCGCAAACAATACTGGTTAAATTCACGAGGCTTAACATCTTCAGCAGTTCTAACATGAGGGAATAACAGTTTGAGGTATGCGGTTGCAATACGTTTTACAGCTTCAGTGTTTCGTGTATCCGAATCGGCTGGATAGTCAACCAGACGGTCTACAATGGCACGATATGAAACATCATCTCGCAACATGTGCATAATGGATGTGAAATACTCACTGTTTAATGCCCAGCCACAGATTTTCAATCCCTCGTTCATACGAGGGATATCCCAACCTTTAACAAAACCATGAATACGGTCAATTAAGGCACTATTATTCTTTAAAAAAGATGGCAATCCGGCAAACATATTCTTCCATTCATCCATGTCCTCCTGGTCTATATTTCCCAGCATTACGACACCAGCTTCTGCTACGTCATTCTTGTCACCTATCTTAACTGTACCTTGCTCCATGTATCCAAGTAGTGTTTGTACCATCTCATTTGGATTATCGAACTCTACTTTGGAGATTTCATCGAAAGCTATAAAGTCATGATAGAACACAAGTCCCTCTTCCCTACGAGCCAAATCATAAAACAACTTGGCACGTGTCATCTTGCCACCACAAAGATATCCATAGCGACTTATACCGCCAAATACATAGGATTTACCTGTACCCTTTGGTGCAAGCTCTATGAGGTTTACTCTCTTTTCTACAAATGGAAGAAGACGTGTTAGCATGGCTAATTTTTGAGCTTCTGTTTCATATCCATCTGCATTGTAGTCGATAGCACCCAAGATAACATCAATCCATTCTTGAACAGAAAAGTTACGACGAACATCCTTGTAAAAGTCAAGGTCTATTTCGTAGGGACAAAAATTGGCAAAAGAGACCAATTTGATTTTACCTGGTGTTTTGCCTTCTGGATAGCGATAACCTAATTCTATAATTCCCCAATTTTCCTTTGCTTTTACAAGCTCATCCTTGCATTCATCCCAAACTCTATCCTCTATCAGAGTCTCCTTATTGTTGAGACCGAAATCAGGGAGAGAAAATGTAACATCTTGAGTTTTGATATCAATATCAATTGAAATTCTAGTGAGAAGCTTTACTGTCTCACCTTCTTTCACTATTCTATTTTTGATACCAGTCCACTGAACTTTTGAAGGAATGTATTGATGTATGAAATCTGTCATTTCTGTAACATCAAAATGTCCATCTTCATCCTCAAACATTTTGAGAAGCCAGTCGCGGAGGAATGCAGGTAAGCTTAAGGATTTAAAGAAATTGCTTTCTTTCAAATCCTTATACACCACCATATCTTCAAAATATTCTCTTAATTTATCTTGCATAATATGAATTCATTTAAAAAAACTTATGTTCGTTAGCACCTTCTTTCTTCATCTCAAACGATATGCCTTTTGCAACGAATGACTCGCCGACAAGGACATCGAAAGTATGCATGCCTGCTTTCTTGATATCAGGTAAAGCTATCTCATAGATATACTGTTGACCATCCACCAATTGGGCGCTGTAATAGTATTTGCCATCTACTAAGATAGAAACATCATCCAGAGTCTTACTCAAGTATATCCTAATCTTCGCAATTTTCTTAAAACTTGAGGTTACAACCTTCGAAGTATTATCTAATTTGCATTCTATAGCTTGACCACGCTTTGTTACTTCTATAATAGGCACAAGAACTTCTTCCAAAGAAGCTCCTCCATGAACTTCCACGTTAGCCTTACGACCGCCCTTGAATCTATCATAGTTCAATAGAATGTAGAAATCGTTTTCTTCAATTGTACAATCAGGTTTAATATCAAGATCTGACTTAGGGCAACAACGTCCTGAATGTTGACCTTTTTCTGACATTTCCCATTTGTTTTCTGATTCTGCAATTACTGCCATTCGACTTGAGCCATGGTCAGAAATTATGAAAACCTGTTCAAGACCACCTTGTTGTAAGTCACAGTCTATTCTAGATATCACTTCGTCAATGATTGCAAGTTCTTCTACCAAATGGATTGGTTGCCTTACCTTTTCGTAATTATAGTCGAATTGACCATCATGCTTTAGTTCGTCAAGGCTTTTAATGCTTGTACATGAACTAAATTCATCAACAAACTCTTTGTTCATCGATGTGATAGATGGTAAATTGCAATAACCGATTTTTGCAGAGAAGTCCAGTCCGCGCTTGTAACATTGTTCTTGTATGTAAGCAAGAAATTCAACACCTAGAGCATCAACAAAATAGAGATGTGATTTTTTCTTCTCCATCTTGTCTATTACCTTTGCTCTTGGAGGCATGTCGAGAAAGCGTTTTTCTAAAACTTCCTGTTCTGCCAACTCAATGAAATGTGGAGTCATCGTATTTATGACCTTTGAATATTTATATTGGTCAAAATACTCACTAAATTGACTATAATTATATGGGGAAAGATATTCGGCAAGGGCTGGATAGACCTTCTTCAACACATCTTCTAACTCTTCCCGGCTATGTCCTACGACAAACCGACTAATACTCTTTATGATGGTTTCTTTTTCAATTTTTGTGTTGTCTGTCAAGTAATAGAGTGTCTGCAATTCCTTTGCAGTTACTTTTTTACAATACGATATTATGAAGCTTGAATCCATCTCGTAGCTAGACAACAACTCCTTACGCTCCTTGTAGTACTGTTGGAATGCTACATCGTTAGCATCTATTTCCAAGAGATAGTCATAGAGCCAAGTCTTATATTCTTCTACCGTATTGGATTTTGCAATCACTGCTGTAAGGTATTCATTGCCTTTTGCACCATGAAGTTTTTTGATTATAAACTTTATCCACTCCACGAAAGCGTTTTGAATAGAAGCCGCACCTTTGGGCAAAACCATTTTTAGGAGGTCGGGATTTTTCTCAATAGCACTCCATTCATAACCCTCATGCTGCAGAATTCTCAACAACTCAGTCCATTGCTCTTCTGTACCGAAGGCCCTGCTCAATGTCCTCAGCTCCGTATAGAAGTTAACAAGTGCCTCATGCGATGAAGACACCTCACGAATATCTAACAACGTATTGGGAATATCACCCTTTGTCAATTCCGTTATAACAAATATGTCTTTGATGTCGTGTTTCTCCAACATAACAGGAAGTTCACGTAAAGAATGAGCGACAACCATCTCTATCAAATCATAATTGAGTGGAATACGCTTAGAGATGAAGAATATCTTTGAAAGATTGGCATCATCCGATGCACCAATAAACATGATTCTATTCGTGTCAAACAATCGACGGTCGAACTTCTTCATGAACTTTTGGCATGCATGCGTAATAATAATCAATTTCCCCTCTAACTGTATATCCAATAGAGCACGCAACTGTGACTTCAGTTCGTTTTCTCCATGAAGTTTCAAATAAGTCGATATTTCTGTCAAGAAAACAACACCATGTTGGGTCTGAACTTCATTCTTTAGTTGATCCATCATCAAGAAACCGCCATCATTGACAAACTTACTGGCCTTTAGAAATATATGACCAACATTGTAATAGCTTTCCAACTGACACAATTCAGTAGTGGCAGCCACATCAACCATTATCGGTTGATGGCAATCGTTACTTAAATATTTGTCTATTTTAGTGCAAACTTCCTCGCGAGTCATAGGTTTTAATTGTTTTTGATTATTTCTACACCTACGTTCTTATTGTTCTTGATAAGATCTTTGAGGTATTTCTTTACATCCTCGGCACTCATCTGGTCAATCTTTTGGAAGGCGATTTCGTATCCATCCTTGTTATACTTAGCCTCGGCCATCTTATTCAAGGTTGATTGAACAGATGGTGAGCCAAGCCAATGGTATGGCACATCAGTTACGTGACTTCGCAAATAATCCTTTACCTCAGCAATGTCTGATAGCATGACCGCATTATCACGAATAATGTTTTTAACAAACATCTTATCACGCTGTGAAGCATCATTCAAGGAGTCAAAGAACTTCGCATTCTCAAGATATGTGATAGCATCGGAAATATCCTTTGCTTCAGCTTTGTTTGAATTAATTGTTGCAAAAATCTTACGACATGCTGTCACTTCCTGTTCAGTCAACATTGCAAAGATAGGCATCGTGAATTGCTCAGACCATTGGTACGGACTGGACGTATTTGTCTTCTCTCGCCAAATGTTTCGGAGCTTCATAGAGTTTAATCCTTTCTTCTGCTCTTCTACCATTTGAGCCACTAAGTTACTATAACCGACTTTATCCTTGGTAAAGCAACCCATAGGCATAGCACCATACACTTTGTCTTTGTCTGCATCGCTAAGACCGGTCAATTCGAAATCGCAAACTTTCTTAAACACGTCGTTCTGACGATTGTTGTAAAAGTCTACGAATTTTGCACCAAAAATCTTCATGCTATCTAAGAAGGCTTGCTTGTGCTGTTCTTGGAGTTGGTCTGTTGTACAAATCTCATAGATGTATTCCAATAATACATACAGGTCATCAACATCGTTCTTGATAACACTGAAAGACAGACGCATATTGTTTACCTTACCACTCCAAGCGCGAAGTGCATCTTTATACGACTTGCTAGTACCAACACATTTGTTGCTTTCTTCGATAATTTGGTACTCCAAGATAACTGAGTCAATCACAGCTTCTGCCGTTTCCTTACGCCATACCCAATTGGCTGCATCAACAGAGAACTTACTGCGAAGCACATTAATATATTGATTACCATCATTAACCGCATTCGCAAGCTTAATCAACTCTCCATCCCTGTATACATCGAGGAAAGCCTTGATGCCAGCTTGACATTTCTCTGCAGTGAACAATTTCTCAAGGTCTGACATAGCAGAAGCATTCTTTAAACTAATCTTGCCAATCTCAATTGCGATATCATTTTCTGACATGTCAGTCTCTTCCTTCACATTATTTGCAAGAAAACCATAAAACATAACAAGGCGTTTGACCACCTCTACATCTGTATCAATAGATTCCCCCTCGATAATATAGTCGAGCGTCCAAATAGGGAATGAGAGTTCACGCATTTTGGCACGCACTCTTTCCCTTGCAGCTTCTACGGAGGTGCATTGCGACTTTGATATACCAAATGCTTTTGAAGTAATGTCAATGAATGCCTTCACCTCTTGTGGCATCGTAACAATATATTTGTCACGATAACGTGGGTTTGGTGTCTTTTCTTGTTGGAGAATCTCATGAATCATCTCCTTCATCTTTTCAAGAGTAAGTTCATCACTAGTCGTATCGTCACTCCAAGTGTATTTACCGCCACAGTATTCTTTCAGCAAGAAACCAAGAATAAAGGCAGAAAGATTGCATGGCATAAACCCATAGGGAGCTTCTGACAGAGTCTCGAAGATCGTTCTGATAGAGATTCTACCATCCCGTCTTAATTTAGTTTTCATCAACTCTTCCAATCTTGCCTTTATGACAGAGATGTTGAGCGAAGGGCTTGATATCCAATAATCCGGTACTTTCCATGCACCATTAAGTGCGACCTCCAACTTGGTGTTAGGATTGGAAGATCGGAAGGTTCCTGCAATTTCTTCTTTCAAACCACATTCTGCGCCCTGACGAGCTGCTCCAAGAGTCCACATGTTAGCTATGACGTTGTAACACTCAAGACCATTGGTGAAAATCTTTCTATTATAGGCACGTAGCTCATCCATTAGAGCATCCTCTGTTGCCAGTGTTTCTCCATTGATACGTACCTTCGAATAATAGACAAATTCTCCATCTTTAATATTCTTACGCCAGTTCTTCAGAATATCGTTGGCATAGTTAGAGTTCTGTGTAGACTGATCTTTGTCTTTACCGGAGTGGTAATCAGCCTTGGCCTTAAACTCTATCCATTCTGCGAATTGTTCCTCACCAAGCAGAGTCTTACTACAGTCAATGAAGATAACAGGCGTATCTGGATTTTCGTTTAGTTTTGTGGTTATTTTCTGGCTAAGAGCCAATCGCTCAGACGAATCTTTGGCGAATGTAACGACACCATAGAGATGTTTTTCATCTCTTTCAGCCTCGTTCATGCATTTCTTGGCTGTTTGTTCAAAATCGGTAATACCGGCATATACCAACTTATATCGCAATTTTAATGCTGCTGGCAATTCTATAGCCTCGTCCAAAGCACCATCTGTTATCAATGATGAGGTGGTCTTGGTCTGGTATTTTTTCTTGTGCTTTTCTATCTGATCTTCGGACATTTCACCAATCAGCACAGAATACACATCGTTCTTGCCAACAATCTTCTTATAGAGAATCTTATCTCTTACAAGTTTCTCTGCAATGTGTGAAGCCTTACCTTCAAGATCTGAACCTTCAAATGCACTATTCAGATTTTTCTCGTTTGCCAAGAACAAATCTACACTATCTCGAACCTCAAACGATATAGCCTGGAACAAGAGAACTGCTTTTAGAACTCTCTTTTCATCCTCAAGCAGATTCGCACGACTTAAGCGTGGATAGTTGTCTAGTATCTGACGGATACTCAGTGCAAGAGACTCTTTACCCATGTCATAGAAGAAGTTCCAAAGCATGTCAATGGTCAACAACGGATTGTCATCAAGTGGACCACAATTTTTAATAAACCATTGAAAAGCATGGGTGTCATCACCACGGTCGTTCTTGATAAAATCGAACATTGAACGCTGGTTTGAGTCGAATGACGTAGAGATGTATTTTAATAAACTTGCAGCATAAGGATGAATAGGTAGTATTCCCCTCATCTGCTCATCATTCAGTTTGGTCTGTTTGCCGACAATCACACATGAATTTACCGTACGGTCGCATAGGTCGGGAAGAATCTCCTCTGTCCACTCCTGATATATGACAGGATCGCTGTTCTTCTGCATAGCGGCTCCCATCAATTGGAATGCCATGTTTTCAGGAAGTTCTATAACACAACGGGGGCGCACGAAACGACCAAGAATCTTGTTCTTCATCGTATCTTGTGCACTGAAGAGTGCCTCGCTCTTGTGCGTTACGGGTATGAAACAGAAATGTTCTGTCTCGCTGAGTTCCAGCATGGTTTGGAAGCCAGTGAGTGCTGTCATGTTGTTTTGAAAGTATTCTGTGAACTCATCCCAAATGAACACAATTGCATTGAGTTTATTTTGTCTAATGGTTTCACGAATCCATTCACATAGTCCCTTATCATCCAAAGTAAATGCCCTTATTTGGCGTTCATTGGCTACCTTAAATATCTTGCGAATGAGCTCACGTAGAGCATCCTCTGTGTACTCTTGAAGATCTTTTATAATCTTGTCTGCGTCGCTACCACCAAAAAGGCTTGCATAAGGACCCGTTACTAGTCCATTGAAATATTGCTTGTTGTACTCATCGCTCAGATACTTAACAACCGCATCTTTCATCGCTCCATGTGCGGCATTATCAATGCCCGCATCACGCAATGCCTGTTCAATACTCTCCTGGATGGCAATGAACAAGTCATTATCACCTTTGATGCTTGATGAGGCATAGCGATGAACCGTGATAATCTTGCCTTCACTCTTTACGTACAGAAACTTCTTCAGCAAGTCCTGATCAAGGTTGAATGTCTCAAAATATTCTTTTGTCTCTTGTTCTGTAGAGTCAAGAAGATGCTTCAAGGTGAGGACAGCATGTGACTTTCCTGTGCCATATGCTCCCTCCACCCATATATTCTGCTTTTGCTGACGATTAAGCACACTCACGATGTCCTTTATCAGTTTGATAAAAGTTTCGTGAGGATAGAACTTCTTCCAAAGTTCTGGGTTACTTTTGATAACATCAGGATTGACTGCTGGAAAATAATCAGGGTCAATGTCAAAGTAGTCTTTATATTTATTGTCCATAGAACTTATATATTAGAACAAGTCAAGTATGTCTGCAGCAGTCTTATCTTGACGCAAGTTGATGTTGTCAAGATCTAAAGTAAAAGTAACCGAAATGAATTCAGGATAGTTGGTTGCAAGACCTTTGAGCAGACCAACCATCGTTTCTCTGTCCAATCCGAATATCTGAACAGGACTAACGCCATCACTCTCAATTGTTGTATCCATCAATCGGGTCAGGGTAAACTGATGATAGTCTCCACAAGCTTCTGCAAATTTGTATAAGGCATACAAGATAACTTTTGAATCGGCATCTTGCCAAGCACTGCGACAGAAGGACAAACCACCTAAGTCTTTAGAAGCTTTATCGCTGGTTCCGAAACCAATCTTACCTAATGGCAAAGCTGAAATTCGCTTAAGAGTGGGAGGTATTGCCTTGAGCGCACTTTCTTTGATATCCTCCATGCCCGACAAAAGGGAAACAATTTGAGTCCTCGAAATTACGGAGTCAAACTCAAATGTTTTTACGAACCACCCTACCTGTGGTGTATAACTCAAATTGATGAGCATTAAGCCCCATATAGAAAGGTCTTGCAGCTCAGAATTAGCTAGTTTCTCACCCAAAATGGTCCTGTTGCATTTATCATCAATAATGCCTGCATCTTTCAGAAAGCGATTGAACATCGGTTTTTGGGCACTACCCAGACTGTTGTTTTTGTTAAAGTCGTCTCCAAGTTTGACAAATTCCCGGAACCACTCCATTTTTGGACCATGAGCTGCATAGCAGTCCAATGTTCTTTTTTTATCCATGTTACCTAATCCTTTTGATAGCCACAATGATTTGTATACCAAACAACCAGTGTCAATGTCTAAACATTGACCACATCTTGTACAATTGTCGGAAATTGAAACTTTACCATTTTCATCAAAAGACAAATTGCCGAACTTGCAGTTCGCTTGACATACTTTGCATGCCACACAATAATGGCTTTTTCTAAAAATCTTGCGGAGATTCTTTAAAAAAAGCACATTTCCTGTAGTAGCTTCGTTTGAGACTAATATTGTTATATAATTATTTTCAAGTTCAATTACTCTTATGATTTTAACTTCTCCCTTGTTGATGATTCGAATCTCGTTAGTGTTGTCAGTCGGCAATATCTGACCAAGTGTTTTTAACCATTGCTTCCACGAGTTTTCGTGATTTTTAAATGTTATCGACAGATTCCTGCCTATAACGACTTCGTCATAATCCTTTAAAGCAATTTTAAGGTCACGTCCATTTTTCCTTGCCTTCCAACCGTTGTTTTCTACATAGCTGATTTTCTCTGGAGTGCCGTCTTTTTCACTACAATTTAAGTCAAATATCATATCAGTCAATGCCTTAGTTTGATCTGGATTACATCTAAAATTCAGATAATCATTCCTATTAGTAGACATAGGACAAACCAAACATCCAGCTCTAGTATTTCCTCTTTTATAAACCTCATTTAATTGTAGTCTGTCTCTGTTTGAATATATATAAAGATATACTTCTGCCGAATTCCAATATAATATAGGATTACAACTATATTGACCACGATGTTTGGTACCATAGGAAATATAGCTGTATCCGCTTCTTCTTACGCTTTCATCAGCCCTAACTCCTACAAAGGCCATCTCTGTGAAGTTATCTTTACCGAGAATATCTTTCAATAAAAGAAGCTGTGGTGTCGTTTTATGTACACTACAACACCACCGGATAGTTGACGTCGGTGGACCGAATTTTTGCCATGATTCCGATGGCGAAAAGTGAGATTTTGCAATATAAAACTCTATACCATCTTTTTTACAATTAGCCATTGTCTCATCGACAATACGGTGCGTCTCAGGTAATTCCATACCCGTATCGCCAAAAATTACGACGAATTTATTATGAGGCAAGGCTCGCTGAACTATATCTAGAGTTACAACACTATCCTTGCCACCGCTAAAAGACACATGGAAGACATCAACTTTATCCTCAAATTTAGAGTAGGTATTAAATACATCCTTAATCGTTGTAGCCGTTAAATTCTCCATTATAACCTTGTTTTTGAGAACCATCATATTCACGTCAACTGGCTTTAATGGTTTGTTATTTGGCTCTGGTTCGTTGATGATGATAATTTCTGGCTTAGTAAAAAATGAGCCACCCTTTATCTGTGCTACAAGTTTACCTCTATAGTAGTAATTGTTTGCTTCTGCCCACATATATGGGGCATCATCATTCTCATCGTAATTCCAATAAGCACCAAAACCGTATATATCTAGCTCTTTTGAGTAGACGGGACGTGGTTCTTTGCTGAATGCTTGTGGAGAGCTATTCAGCAAGATACCACCAGTTTCCTTATCGTAAGTATATGAGTACATATTAACTAAGTTTCATTTTTTCTGCTTTTCTAATCACTTCATTAATCGTATTTAGTCTTCTCCTCTCAATATATCCATTTTGAGCAAGGAAGTCTAATGATGATTTCTCATCAAGTGGAATATCAGCATTAGTAAGTGCTAATGCCATTATATCTAAATAGTCTGTAAAACATGAAATTTTGCGAACAATAGCTCCAGCAACGGAGGTCTTATTGAAAGCCTTGTGCTTCAGTCTAAACATTTTACTATAAGAATACAAATAACTTTCCAACAAATATGGTGTCCAACGATAGCCACATTCAGGAAAGGCCGTAAAAGTATTCACATCCAAAATACTAATAAATTCATTTTGGCAAAATCGAGATATAGCTTCGTCAACTAATTCTGTATCGAAGGTAATATAGTCTTTACCAACAAAGATATCCTCCGATACACGAACATTGTTTTCAGCCAAAGCTTCGAAATTAATAGGCACATTGAAATCGTTTGCCATAACTTCCACTTCACTAATATTGAACGACTCTCGACCTCTGCCTAAATTGATAAAAGCATCATAAGCACTAACAGGGTTATCATAATCACTGATAAAGCCTCCAATGATGTGAAATTTATCGGACAACAAACGAGAGAGTGCCGTACGAATACCAGTCTGTGTAAATTGTATATTGTTTTCTATTATGCGTGGAGCAATTTCGGGTATCTTACCAAAGAGTTCAGAAAATGTAACATATTGCATAGAAGCAATCTCTTTTGAGAGAAAATCAACGATTTCTATTTTATCAATATCCTCAAGTTGAAAGTTATCAATATGAAATCGTGTCTTCATGCTTGATAGTACAAGTTTCTGACGATTACTAGAAAATGCCTCTATTACCTTTTCTCTTGGTAAATATGCAAGTGCAGTAGAGACCTCGTCTTCAGTCACACAACCACCCTTAGATTTTACATAATCAACAACTATTTGATTAATATCAACACTTACGGACATCTTTTGTGAAAAATATTCTTCGCCAAAGTGATACTTATTCTCTGTGTTATAAAATTCAAGGTAGTAGTGCAACATCTCACCATCAACCATTATTTGCCCTAAAAAATGTGTACTAAATTGTTTAAAAAGCACATTGTAATATATACATACAATACCATTAGCAAACTGATTTTCAATATAATCAAATAGAGATTGCCTAGTAGCGTCATTAATCATTCTACTAGGCACATACACAATACCATTATATACGATGCCCGATTCTGATATTTTCAAGTCCATCTGGCCGTCAAATATATTTATATTTTTGCCATATTCCTTTGTATAGTACATGGCAAAACGCTTGCGTGCAATTGGCGAGTTAAGTCGATATCCTTTAGAGAAATTCTTTTCCAGTATAGTCAACACTTCCTCATCTACACTCTCGCTTATGATTTTACAAGCATGCGAAATTGTGTCTATATTGGACTTTGATAATGGATTTTCTATTGACGTTTCTACAATAAATGCTTGACACGCATTATACTCCACATCTTTTGCTTCACTTACAAAAGAGTCAATTTGCTCGTCCTCATACGATATGTAAGAATGCATTACATTTGCGTTAGCATCCGGAAATATCTCCTCATCAGGGATTTCTGGATACAACAAATTTGCATCTGATAACATTGTGTTATAAGTTTCTCTTTCATCTCTACTAAGCAAATATATTTTGCAAAAAGTCTGAGATAAATGGTTGCCTTCTACTAGGTTTCCGTTGCTATCAACACTTCTTTCTAATGACAATAGTTGCAAGTCCATTCCTGCAACATTGCGATATTTCTCATTTATAACAATACCATCTAATACCATTCTATTACGTAATCTCTTAGATAGATTTACAATGGCCTTGTCACGAGAGACAACACCATCCCTCACCTTCTCGAATGTATCTACGAGAAGCGCGGCCTCATGCTCATTCCAAACGACTCTTTTGAATGGTATTTCCATTGTTTTTGCTATAGTTATTTCAATTATTAAATAGTTATATTATAATCAAATCACGTGTATCATCCTCAACCGACTATCCCTGTTATAATGCGTTCATCCAATACCCCGGCAAACATATCCATTTCTCTTTTGGATAGCCCCATTCGGATTGCCAATTCTCGCCAATTTTTCACTGCATCAATTACCTCCGAGACAATCTTTTCAGCAGTTTTTCGATTGAGCATATAATCCTCGCAAGCACCAAGCAAAATATTCAATTTCGCTTTATTGGAATCAGCGGAGATAAGCAGACTTTGATATTCATTTAGCGTTGGATTCATATCGTATGCAGGTGACAATGTCCACCCTCTTGCAGTCAAAAGAAAACCGTGATTGCGGAAATGGTCGTCACTGTTGCCTATGCAGATATTGAACGCTACACGACGATAGAGTTCCTGCAAATTACGTTCTACATCTGTACAATTCTGGAGGATAAAGTCAACTATATCCAGATAGCCATGTCCATTTGTTGCATTATCTCCATCTTCCAATCCTAACAAGGTCATTGCTGATGCAAAATGAATCCGTTTGCCTTCTTGTGTTCTATCAAAACGCTTTGAGAGCAATGTATGATATTTCTCTCCTGTAGCCAGCACTTTGGTCTGTGCCGCATTTATACCTGCCTTTATAGCAAGCAAATGACTGAAATGTTCCCAAAGTCCGGCATCGTAATCGTCTTTGCGTGATGGAAACTTTGCAACATATAGAGTTTTATCCGTGTCTATCACACTGGCCTTAGGTCGTGCTCCACCCAATGACGATCCAGGCTGAACAAGTTGAGCAACCCATTTCCTATCAGGAAGAATATTGTTTTCTTCACTCTTTTCTATCTCTGTACTGGCTGCTATTAATTCTCTAATATCTGTCAATGGAGGTATCCGCAATGACTCACTCACATTGATAAAATCTCCATTAAGGTTTTCCTTGAAACGAAAGCCCCCCATTCGGGAAAAGTCATCAATACCAGTCAGGAAATCAAAAGAAGACAATCTACGAATCAGTCTTTTTTCCTCAGCAGCTTCAATCTGTTCACGACGCAATAACAAAGTACGCCCCCATCGGTCAGGCAAAGCATCCGAGAAACATCCGAATATATCTTTACCCGGTTGCGTATATTGTTGCCCCGGATAATTATTTAGGTCATCACTCAAAAACAAATCTCCATGCTGCGCCAACCATTCCTTGCTAAAAGTAAAACAATAGCTATCTGAGCCACGAAGAGATTCATAGCCTAATTCTCCTATGAGTTCTATCTCTTTAAGCCAGTCAAAATCGGCATATACATACAATTTCTTCATGGCTTATTCTTTTTTAGAGGCTCGCTCCCTTGTCTTCAAACTCAAATCCTGTAAGGCTTTTCCCATTTTATCTTCTTTGGCAAGCCATAGTATATCTTCTTCAAGTTGCAAGGCATACAAAACACGCAGATATATACCGATAGACACGGTTGGCGCACCTTTCTCTATTCGTGACACAGTCAATGGAGAACAGGTAGCACGCTCTGCCACCTGAGCCACGCTCAGATTCCTACGCAAGCGAGCCAGCTTAATCTGCTCACCCACAATCTGCATCTTCTGTTCCAGTTTTCTGGGCAACTTCGTACCCATCGTATTTTTCGCCATATCTAACTCATCATATAGTATGCAAAGATAATTATTTTTATTGATTTAATGATGTGTTACATGCCATAATTTTCATTCGTCATCTTCATCGAGATAAGTCCAGTCTTTAGTAGCATATTCTTTTTCAAACTCCGCCAAATCTTCCTTGACACGTTCGCGGAAGCTCTCTTCGCTATCATCTCCACTCATCATCCAATCTACACGAGTTGCATATATTTCTGCTATACGAATTTGCCGATAAGCCTCTTTCATAGCATTTATTGTCTCATCGGACAGTTCCAACACATCCGCTTCATCGGGATAGCGGTCATAACAACAATGGTGGATTGAGTATAATACTGGAATTTGTTCACCGTCAGAAGTGTTGGACATATTTCGCTTTTTCGATTGGAAAATTACCCCATCATCAAAGAATCGTCGATCAGCATACTTTGGTTCTGCCTTGACTATAGTTTTATCTAACAAAAGAAAAGATTCTGCATCTTCATAACTGGCAAAACTCATGTAGTCCTTATAGCTATGGTATGAGCTAAGGCTATCCTTCTCGTAAATAGTCCAATAATCTTCACAAATTTTCTCAGGCTTAGGTCGTAAAGCTCTTGCAATGTCACACTCAATAGAATTAGCTATCTCTCCGAAGGCAATCATATGCCGATTAAAATATCCACCACTCATATGTTATATAATTTAATCAATTCTATTTCATCAACTCAACAACATTCTCCGGCAACATTGCATTCCCAGCATCATCTTTTGGAGCATTCTTAAGAAACAGCATCGGAACTATGGTGTATTTCTTGGCAAACGGCAGCAGATTAGCCTTGCGGAGAAGTTCAGTTGTTAACTGTTTACCATTCTCCTGAGTTGTCCATTTACATTCACCGACCAGCAGATACTTTTTATCAAGCGACTCTGCCATCACATCGAATTCGATCTGTTCAGGTTTCCTATCCTCATTGAGAACAGAACCCCACCAGCGTTTTGCCTTGCCATAAACCACTCCATTGACAAGATTTCCTGTTACGGCATCCCGACATAATTTTTCCCATTGCATACTCACATACTCCGATAAATGAGCAGTCAAAGCCTGTTCTATTGGCAAACGACGACCAAGCTCGATGAACGAACGATTAGGTACGACAAACTGATAATAAAATGCCATAAACGGATCGGCTATCTTATAGAGACTCTTTTTCGCATTCTTTTCATCAATCCCGAACGGAACATCTTTTTCCAAAAAACCGAGATTGATAAGTTTCTTCAATGGACGCGACAGATTGGTTGCCGGCTCATTGCATCGTGCAGCAATTTCAGAAAGGCGATTTGCACCAGTACCGATATAAGACATTATTGTCGAAGTCTTGACTATATCCTTAACATCATCCTGAAAAAGTTTTACCGGTTCTTCGTAAAGTGTTCCATTCACAGAAAGTATATTGCGCCACAGGGCATCATCAAGCGAGTTTCTATTTTCCCTCAGTTCCCAATAACGCGGTACACCACCCCATACGGCATACTCTTTAATGGCATTCATCGCATTAAGACTTAAAGCCTCTTGAATATACGGCAAACGTATCGGTGCAAGTTTCATGATCTCATCAGCACGACCATAGAGAGGTGCAGTAGAATCAAGAAACAATCCATACATCATATTTTGTGACGAACCGCAAAGCACAAGATTATACTTCAACAGCTTTTCATCAACCAGTTTTTGTAGCACAGACGGCAGTTCAGAAGATTGCTCTACAAGATACGGAAACTCATCCAAACATAAAGTAAAACGCTTGTCTGTTCGATAATTGACCGCGCGAAACATAGATTCCCAATCCGGATATGTCAGTTTGTCAAAATCCGGGAACACCTGTGCTATTACTTTTGCAAGCAATACTCTCTGATATTGCCCTTCAGAACGGTCAGCAAGGAAGTAAACATCATTTTCTGACAACACCCTTTTAATGAGCGTTGACTTACCCAGCCGTCTGCGACCGTACATCACGACTAACGAGGATTTCCCTCTCGCAAGAGCATCTTTCAGTCGTGCTGCTTCATCTATTCTATCAACAAATTTCATACGCCTTATTTATTATGCAATGCAAACATAATGTTTTTACAGCATAACACAAAATTTAAAACCATGTTTTTACCCCAACAGAACAAATTTCAACTTATGTATAGGAGAACATGCACTCTATACCTTTTTCGAAGCTCGTTTCCTTGTCTTCAAACTCAAATCCTGCAAAGCATTTCCCAGTTTGTCTTCTTTAGCCAGCCACAGAATATCATCGTCAAGCTGCAAGGCATACAACACTCGCAAGTAGATTCCGATTGCTACTGTCGGTACACCTTTCTCTATTCTAGACACGGTCAATGGAGAGCAAGTGGCACGTTCCGCCACTTGAGCCACACTCAGATTCCTTCGTAGGCGAGCCAATTTAATCTGTTCTCCTACAATCGACATCTTCTACACCAATTTTCGAGGCAGTTTGGTTCCCATTGTATTCTTTGCCATATTCAATACATCATATAATATACAAAAATATCGATTTGTATTTGTTTAATGATATATTATCAACAAAATATAGTAATGCCACACAACCAGACATACACATAACCTATTTTCAAGAGTCCTTAAAGACTAACTAACATTATATTATTCGTAAGCGCAAATACATCCATCAACAAACAAAATATTATTTGTTAGATTAAATAAGTCCTCTTACAATATCATATTAAAAACTCGTTTTGCTTACCTGCAAAAAAACGACTTTACTTTATCCCTGTACTCGTATATACGCTCTTTAAAGTAAAGCTAAAAAAGGGAAGAAAAGAGATGGCTCCGCCAAAGCCGAACTATACCTACCGACTTTTTTTCGATGCAAAACATATAAACAACAGAACACAAAGGTCGAACAAAATCAATCATAGCGCAAGATAAGCATCTGAGAATCCAGAATACCGACATATTCGATCTTGATTTTCTCAGATTCTTTTGGTAAAATAAATCCAACGCCCTTTCTTTGCGAACAAGGTGTGTCGTGTCTTGAAAGGACATTTCTTGTCTTTCCACCCATCTCTTTGATTATAAAAATCTTAAATCTTTATTTTTTACAAAACGAGTAATTTACCAGATCTTTATCTATTTTTAACACACAATATTGCGTTATTTACTTATTAATAACAAACGTTATTCTCAATATGACGGAAAGCGTTTGTATAAAATGATTGTACTATTTGCTAGGAGCTAATAAATTCAAGCTCTATCACATTCCACAATCAACTAAAACACAAAGGTTCGAAACTGTTTATGAAAAACTAGTATAATCGTAGAACTTGGGAGTATATCTTTACAATAAACAACCAAACAGTATCGCAGATAAATACCAGAAAGATTCAATCTACATATCATCAAGTGTGTTATTGCCATATCAATGGCTTAGGAGTTAGAATAAAATGATTCAACCCAATCTAAGAATGATATAGATTAAGTTGAATCATTTTAGCAATACATATATCGCATTTTTCTTATATAGAATTCAATATCTTTACGAAAACCTTGAGATAATTATTTTCATCAGTCCATTAAAATCTAATGGATTCAAATCAAATACACTTTGTGGTACTCTTACTTTATAAGAGCCATTCAAGCGAATATCATTTTCTCCCCCTCTGAATGCATCATCTGTACGTTTCTTCAGATCTTTTTCAAGATAGCCAATATTATCACGGCACTTAATATTTGAATATATTTCAGATAAAGCAACTAATTCATTCTTTTCTGCTCTTGAACGATCAAAATGGTACATATTGACACTTATAAGAGCATATCGCTCTGGCATTTTCACAGCACACTCAAACTGTGTTGGTGTCATTTCTACCGATTGCTCACTTTCCCAACGAGACTTGACCTCTATGTAATATTCCTTATATCCTTGTTTACTAAGTATAAAATCCTGACCATTTTGTTGATTGGAAACTGTTATACCTTTACAAGCAAGAGCATCTTCCAAATAGACTTGGATGTTATTCTCCATATATTTTCCAAGCATTTTAATATACGCATCATGTTCCATATTACGAATTGTGTTATCCAAAGCATCCAGCACTTTATTAGCATCTTCACGTTCCGAAATATCAGCCATTCTCTCCATCAATGCAGGATTCTTTTGTTTTAGCATTTTGTTGATAGCCTTTCTTTCTATGTCAGATCCTAAATTATATCTAATTGATTCCCTCTGATCATATATATCCTTAAAAAGTATTCGCCATTGTAAGCCCTCAGAAGACTCTTTCTCTGTTAATTCTATAATATCTAGCAAAATAGTATCCTGATAATTATCAGCACTCAATTTGTTCTGTATTTCTTTTGCGACAAACTGAGCAGTACATTTATATGTATCATATGTATAATTGGGATAATATGATTCAAAGTATTCATTCACACACTTGCTTTTCAAATCTTCTCCAAGTACTTGCTGATAAAAATAGAACAATTCATCGTTTACTTTATCTTTTTTCTTTAATTCCTCAGGTTTATGTAAATCTCCATTCATGTCAGGATAGATAGCATATTGAGTACAGAAATTTTTATAATCATCCCCTCGGGCTTGCTCTACAAAGATATTCAAATCATCAAAATTTTCTTTTACCCATTCAGAGCTCTTAAGCTCAATTTTCATCATCTGATTTTCAACAAGAGATACGAAGATTTGTCTATACAAATCAAAATTAGACGCATCGTCAGGGCATGCTGGAATATGTTTCTCACAATACTCAATACCTTCAAATTTACAGATAACGGGCATCAATTTATTGCGTTTAGAATCTCCTCCAGTTATTGTAAACGATGAACATAATGCAATCAGATGTTGTTCAAATTCACCGTTGTAGAATGTTGGCTTTTCTGCATTTTTCCAGCACTCATCTTCTTTAGATTTAACGGTTGCATTTAATTCCTCTCGTAAATTAGTCCTATTGTAACTTGTCAAGTCAATTATATCTGCATAATTTTCATGAACAAATTTTATACAAATATTACAGTTAAGATTTTTAACAAGATTATATAAATCTGTTACTATTGGCTTAGCATCTCGTAATTCACCTCTCTTCATTAGAATTCCTTCTCTATTTGGCAAAAGGGCATATTTATCAAAGAAATCACTATGACCAGCTGCCACAATCATTTGTAGCATATCATGCAAATTTGTCCCTTTATGCAAACTAACATATTCTACTATTTTTTCTAGTGTTAGAAAGTTTTCTGATTTTGCAGGATTCCATTCTGCAATAATTCTTGACCACTGAAGTAGTTCTTCCTTACAAGGAACAGAGGCCTTTCCTATTGCATAAGGATATATGACTGACAGATAATCAATATCTGACTGTTCTGAAATAAATGCTTCCAATGAAGATTCTAACACTACAGGATGGTTTTCATCATCCATACAAAAACGCTCTCCTTTTATATCTATCAGTCTTAGCTTTGAAAATTCACGAACCCAGCTTTCCTTTAATTCTTTATAATATTTTTCAGTTTTATCTTCGCTATATCCTTTGTCTTTAATATGTAGAGATGCCATTTTAATAGTATTCGCCCATGTGTGAACATTTGCTTCAAGAAAGTTCCACAACACCATTGTCATTTCATCTAAAATCTGCTTATTTTCCATAGCAGTTTTGTCTGTAGCGTCATTATCCTTTGGCACAATTATATTATCACGAGACTCTTCAGGGGTAAAACGATGAGAATGGAATAAGAAATTTACTCCAAAATGATTTGGACCAATTAGAGGGAAATGGACAGACAATCTTGGAATATCACCCAAAGAACAAACCTGTGTTTCCGACTCCAACGGTAATATTATACGGCTGTCTCCATTATGCATTTCTAAATAGAAACAATCAAAATTTGTTGTGCTTTTACCAGCTTCTGTAATTATTATACGTTTGCACTGCAAATCTTTTACTGAACAAATTTCATCTTTTTTCGTGAAAGTAATATTCTTTGAGCGTGTATTGTCTTGGATTGAACAAGAACCGATATTATCATTAAAAGTCAAAACATATGGCATTAGCTTGATAGCTTCATCTATAGCGGTTTGAGCTATAATTTTTCGCTCTTCATTTAGTTCATAGCTTAATTCTGTCCATTCTTTTGCTTCCTGTTTTTGTTCCGCATCCATCAATTCATTAACTCTCATTATCTGTTCTGTCATATCCTCTATAAATAGAGGTATATTATTGAAATTTTCACGATTTATTAGAAAATCATTTATATCAACGTAAGCTATTGGATTTTCACTAATAAGCATACTACCGTTTATTATGATTTTCCTACCGAATTTATGAGTAGTCAAAAATCCTGTGCCATATTGACCTACAGTATCATCACCTTCTTTTTCCTGAGAGCTTACTTGTTTGACCAATGAACATAAAGAATCATATGTGAATGATTTCCCTTTGTGAGCAAAAATAAAAGTATCATCATTCAAAGTGATGCGGATTTCCGCACTACAACCATCTTTCGACAAGTCACCAGCATTCTGAAAGAGTTCCCAAATAGCACGATTCCCACTGGTAGATCCATTTTTGCGGATACCATCTCGTATTTTTGTACAATGGCTTTTCACATTCTGACGAAGCTCTCGCTTACGAGCATCATCTTTTCTTAATTTAAGTTCTTCACTTGTAAGTATTGACATTTTATATAATATTTAGAATGTAGCTTTATTATTCCCAATTGATGCATCTATTTCCATAGATGTATTGGTAAATTTAGGTTATTATATTTATTCAACCAAATGATTATATTCATATATTTCTCCTTAGCCATAGATTAAATAATAATATATAACAAACAACAAGCTACCCACCTAAAAAAATGCAGTTAAAACAACTTCACTTTATCCCCGTATTCGTATATACATACATTAAAGTAAAGCTAAAAAAGGGAAAGAAAGAGATGACTGCGCCAAAGCAGAACCATACTTGCCGACTTCTTCTTTTGGCTGCAAAAACAATCCGAAATCTTAACTCAAAAGCGAAGCAAGATTCTCCCCTTATCAAGCCACAAAAACAACCCCAAAATCCATGAATCCATCTCTGATTTTGCAGCCCCATTCGGCGAAATAATCACCGATATGCCTTATCTTTGCGAACTGGAGGTTTCGGAGCAAAAGAGAGCCATTTTCCTCTTTTTCCCTCCGTTTGAAGACAAACTAAGGTTAAAAGTGTTAAATCTTCGATTTTTGACGAAAAACAAGTAAATTTTTGAGCAGTCTATCTTTTAAGCTATAAACTATTGATAATCAACTGGCATAATATGCTGCATCGGCAAGTAAAACTAATCATATATACCCAGTTATCCCCAAAAC
>ERZ772876.663-NODE-663-length-43112-cov-8.743317_pt1 | contig 43112 bp, 53 predicted proteins | sample MGYA00580584_ERZ772876 | MGnify/ENA primary metagenome ERZ772876 (study PRJEB29015, sample SAMEA2737728) | human gut metagenome | biome: human gut; feature: human-associated habitat; material: faeces | place: China | collected 2012 ... | reverse complement strand
TTCACACGCAGGAGGTCACTGGTTCGAGTCCAGCAGTCTCCACCAAAAAAGCCTTGAAACTCAACGGTTTCAAGGCTTTTTCTTTTTGCCTGATTCCGGTTTTGTTAGTAACGTGCCTGTAACAGCCGCTACGATCGTATCGGGGTCAATATGGGTGTAAATGTTTGCAGTAGTAGAATAATCTGCATGTCCGAGAACTTTTTGAAGGATTTCTGGCGGAAGACCTTCCTTTACCGCGCGCGTGGCGTAAGTGTGGCGCGTGGCATGAGGGGTCTTTTTTTCTATCCCGAGGCGGGACAGCAAGGGGTAATAATCGCGCTTTCGGTAATTTTCGGGGGAATGCTGGCCCTCATAGCCGGAGAGCAACAGTGGCCCAGTCGCTTTGGATGCGAAATACGCAAAGTAAGGCTTGCCCTCGCCCCGAATCGGAATTACACGGTTACGCCCGGCTTCCGTTTTCTCACCGCCAATCACGTAGGTCTCGTGATAAGATGCGACGGGCAGGGAAAATAGCTCACCGATGCGCATGCCGGTCGATAGAAGCATGAGCACGATCTTCGCTGCGTCGCTGCCGTTGGATTCCAGCTTTTCAATATCTCCATCAGTGAAAATCTCCTTTTCCTTTTTCACGTTTTCGGGAAGTTTGATGTAATGCGCAAAATTTGTCACGCAAATCTCTTCCCGCATGGCCCAGTTTGACATTTGCGTCGCGAGCTGCTTGTATTTCGAAACGGTGGAGTGGGACTTGCTCATATGCTGGTCAATGACCGCTTGGAAATCTGCTGCGCGCAGATCACGAAATTTTTTGTTATGCAGCGGTGCAAAGACATCAAATGCGCGGTCATAAGATTCTACCCCGCTTGAGCCGATCTCGCGGTAGTGCTCCGCTTTCCACGCATCGAACACCTCGGCAAAGGTCATATTGTATCGCTCGTCCAGCGGCTTGCCGGAGAGCCGTTCCAGCGCTTCCAGCGCGTCGGTTTTCTTCGGGTAGTATCCGATGATGACCCGATTCTTTGCGGCGACCCATGGGCGCGACCTGCGCCCTGAGAGCTTATATACCGTGCCGGTTCCGTTGGCGCGCTTGAGCGCCTTGCGCTTTTCCGGCACTTGCTTTTTGCCGCACATAGGACAAAACAGCGCGCCATCCGGCAGCGCTGCTTTACATTTGATGCAATTCGCCATGTCACGCCCTCCAAAATCCATAGTCAACGCAGTGCAGGTCGATATACAAGCACCATGCGGCCAGCAGCACCACCGCGATGAACAAAAATAAAATCACGCCGTTGCGGATACGGACGCCGCGCCGCATGATCTCAATCGTGTCCGCTTTTGCGTCCACGTGGCGCTCCAGCTCATCGTTGCGCGCTTGCAAAGTTTCCTCGGTCGGCGTCAAGTGTTCGGTAATTTCGAACACTTCATCAAGGGATATGCCGAGCACCTTGCAGATCGGCGCGACGGTATAAATGGACGGGGCTTTCGACATTTTGGAAAAGAAGTTCTGGACGGTGGACAGCGGCACGCCGGAAGCGTCGGAAATGTCCTGATAGGTCAATTTCAATTCTTCTTTGCGGATTCTGCACACTTCTTGAATATTCATTTACATCACCTTAACTTTTCCGGTTTCCGCCTGTTTGGGGTGTCAAAAGTGGGCCTGTCGAACGCGGTCGAATGCCGTCGTGTTGCAAGGTCTTGGTATTGAAGTGGTAAGGTAAAGCGCGATATGGTCAAAACAAGCAGCGGCGACCGCTCCCCGCTGCTGCTGACCCGCCCTCGTCGGTGTTGCAGAGACGGCGAGGGCGGGGTGATTGCCAACATGCAACTATAACGATTTTTATATTTCTCCTGCTTTTATAACAGATAACCACTTATCGCTTTTTTCGTTATAAACTTCCGGCATTCCGAACTCAGATGCGGCTTTCGATGTTGCATATATAACTTTATAAAGGTCAATCCCAAAATCAGATAAATTCCTGCTGCAATCTACAGTTACGCGGTATTGATTGAACTGCCCAAAGCTTCCAGATATGCCAGCTCGATTGATTAAGAAATCAAGGAATTCCCTGTAGCGAATCCAAATGTTTTCTTCTAAATACGTGTTTTCCATTTTGCCAGCATCCCATGAATTTGTTTTGAAATACCATCTTAGCATTGCAAATCGGTATTCGTCCGCTATTACTTCACAATGAGTTTTGGAATTTTCACTGAGTTTCATTCCTTCAGGTAAACTGTTATCTACCCATTCGTTTAAGTTACTAATTACAAGGAGACACCCGTCTATATATTGTTTTAGGCTGTCGTAATTCTCGTATGATGATAGTTTCTCTTGCCAGAAAATCATTACAATTATGCAGATGGCCAATGCCATCGCTATTGCATATTGCATAAGCAAATTCTCCTTATTTTCCGTGGTGAATTATCGTGCAGATCAATGCTATGATTTTTTTAAATCTCCGGCGGCGGAAATACGCTTGCTTTTCAAAGTAATTCGGGTCAGTATACAATCCCACGCGCAAGACCTCCTAATGCTATTTTCTATGTTGAAGCCATGAGCTTATGAGAGATAATAGGTGAAACAACTTGAACGGAGGATACATAGATGAAAGACATCGACAGCGAAATCTTACAGGCGTTCCGCGATCTCAGCGACGAACAGAAACGAATCATTCTTGATTCTTTAGCGCCTGCAACTGTGCCAGCAGCATCTTCTTTTGATCGTCCGTAAGCGCGCGGACATATTCCATCAGCTGAGATTCCATCGGGGAAAGGCCGTCGCCCTTCGGGGCTGCGGCTTCTTTTTCTGCGCAGTCGTCCCCTATTAGATCGGCAACAGTCACGTGGAAATAGTTTGCCAATTTTTCCCGAGTAGTATCATTTGGCATTTTCCCCTTTTTCCATCCGGTCGCAGCAGCATTTGAAAGGCCGATTGCTTTGGCTACACCTGATGGGTTCAGACCGTTTTTAGTGCAGAGGGATACGAAATTTTTGTAAAAAGTAGTTAATTCCATAGGACGTTTTTGAACAGATCGACGAAGATAGAAAAGTTAACAATTTTGCCTTGACTTCTAACTATTCTAACCGTATAATTTGGACGTGGAGTTGAAAAAGGGAACATAAAACCAGACCCCGACGATTTATTCGTCCGTGTCAAGCTCTTATGTGGTTCGGCTATCTGCATAATAGCACGGTTAGTTAACTTATGCAACCCCAAATTTGACTGCGGCAGGGAAAGAAAACCGCCCCGATGCGTGAGCATCAAGGCGGCTGCGGGGCGAAAATGTGCGAGTAGCTTCATCTTTTCTCCTGTTAGCTGACCTACTTTCGCCGGTTAGCTAAGGCGATGGCGGCAAGAGAACGAACGTCCTTGTCCTTGTGATGCATCAACTTGCCAGCAAGCGACGCGAGCTCGGACGAAGTATGTGCTGCGTTTCTCATGCGATCACCCCCCTTTATGGAGATAACCCCGCGAAAGCAGTATAGCAAACTTCCCTGCCACAGTCAACAAAATTAACAGAATGAAAAGGGAGGAATGGCTTTGCTTGAAGCATGGACTGGCCGTGCAGTCGGAAAGATGCACACCAACCGCATTTCGTTTGAAGAAGTCGCGGCTGAGATGGGCGTGACAAGAGCCTATATCAGCATGATCTTGAACGGAAGGCGCAAGCCGCCCGATGCGCGAAAGCGAGTGGAGGGCGCAATCGACGCGATCATTGAACGACGCGCCGAGGATAAGGAGGGCACATGAACGAGCTAATCAAGATCACTTACAACAATGACCGCCCTGCGGTCTCTGCGCGAGACCTGCACGATTTCCTCGAAGTGAAGACGGCTTATAAAGACTGGTTCCCGAGAATGTGCGAGTACGGGTTCACCGAGGGAGAAGACTTCTGCTCATTTTTGAGCGAAAGTACCGGGGGGCGCCCTGCACAGGACGCAGTGCTCACCATCGACATGGCGAAAGAGCTTTGCATGATCCAGCGCAATGAAAAGGGCAAGCAGGCTCGCCAGTATTTTCTTCAAATTGAAAAGGACTGGAACAGCCCGGAGAAAGTCATGGCTCGCGCGCTGCAAATCGCAGGGGACAAGCTCAAGCGGCTTGAAAACAAGGTCGAGGCCGACGCGCCAAAGGTGCTTTTTGCCGATGCGGTCAGCGCAAGCAAGACTTCAATCCTCGTCGGCGAGCTGGCGAAGCTGCTGAAACAAAACGGCGTTGACGTCGGGCAGCACCGACTGTTCCGTTGGATGCGCGAAAACGGCTATCTGATTCGCCGGAACGGCACAGACTTCAATATGCCAACGCAAAAGTCAATGGACTTGGGGCTTTTCACCGTTAAGGAAACGGCGATCACACATTCTGACGGCACGGTGACAGTGAGCAAGACCACGAAAGTCACCGGCAAAGGCCAGCAGTATTTCATTCAGAAGTTTCTTGGCGAGGAAGGAGCACGCAAATGAAGACGATACAGACGATGGACTTGAACGAGTGCGCGGCGTATCTGAGAGAACACGGGCTGAGCATTTCGAACGAATCTCTGGCAGCCGGACTTGAGCAGCGGGTTTACCCCTTCGGCGTGTGCATCCGCGGCGGCAAGCGCAGAATCTTCCAAATCTACACTCGACTGGTGAACGAGTGGATCACGGAACGCGAGGTGGAGGCATGATCGACACGTTGTTTTTCGGCGGCATCGCCGCTGCGGTGATTGCGCTCAACGGCTGCGACTTCACGACGAGCCTTGCCGTCATCGGCGCGTGCGCGGTGTGCAAGGTGCTGTATGATTTGCTGCCGCATATCGACAGGGGGTGCAGACGGTGAGACGGCACGACAAGCGCACGAGAGAGCAGCGCAAGGCGGATGAGGCGATGCTTTTCGCCGGTATCTGCCTGTTGCTGGCGGCGGTGCTCATCGCGGTCTCGGCGATGATGTGATGTACCGCTGCGAATGGTGCGGGCTGACCTTTGACGAGCCCGATGTCCTGCGCAGGCGCGAGAACCTTGACGGTGAGCGCGGCGTGGAGACGCAAACGATACTATGCTGCCCCTTCTGCGGGGCGGAAGACATCGAGGTAAAGAAAGATGAAGATGCAGAAGATATCAACGCGCGGGATGAGCCGCGAGGAGTGGCTTAAAGAGCGCAAGAAGAGCCTCGGCGGCAGCGACATGGGCGCGGTGCTGGGCCTGAATAAATACCGTTCTCCCTACACGGTATGGGCGGAGAAGACCGGCAGGATCGGCGAAGAGCCGGAAAACGAGGCGATGCGAATCGGGAGAGACCTCGAGGGATACGTCGCAACTCGATTCGAGATAAAAACAGGGTTGCGTGTCCGCAAGGTGAACTACATCCTGCGTAACGATGAGGCTCCGTGCCTACATGCGAACATTGACCGTATGGTGTTACCGGCTGGTTGGCACGCGGGCCTTGAATGCAAGACCGCAAATGCGCTGAACATGAAGCGCTATGCAGTTGGCGAATTCCCCGAGAGCTATTACGCGCAGTGCGTGACATATCTCGCCGTGACGGGATGGGAACGCTGGTTCTTGGCGGCGCTGGTGCTGGGCAAGGGCTTTTACTGCTACCAGATCACGACCGTCCCCGACGACTATGTCCCCGGATGGTGCGAGAGCAGCGTGTATGTCAGCCCTGACGAGATTGCAGCGTTGAAACGCTGTGCAGCGGACTTCTGGCACGACTACGTGGAGGCTGACAGCCCGCCGCCGACGGACGGTGATGCGAGCACGACCGAGGCACTCGAGACCATCTACGAGGGCGGCGGCGGTGAAGTCGAGCTGTTCGGGCGCGAGAGGCTTGTCGAGCAGTACCAGTACTTGATGAGCCGTAAGAAAGCCATCGAGAAGGGCGCGGACGCCATCAAGCAGCAGCTCATGAACGACCTTGGTGACAATGAGCGCGGATACTGCGGGCGCTTCACGATCGACTGGAAGGCGCAGAGCCGCCAGACGTTCGATCCGCGGGCGTTTGCCAAAGATCACCCAGACATGGACTTGAGCAGTTACTACAAAACGACAAATTTCCGCAAATTTGCGGTGAAGGAGGATAAAGAAAGATGAAGGAAGGATTGATTCAGAATGCGCAGGGTGCGCAGGCCGTAAAGAAAGGCAATCCCACGATGCAGCAGTACATCAAGCAGATGGAGGGCGAGATCGCCAAGGCACTGCCGAGCGTCATCACGCCGGAGCGCTTCACGCGCATCACACTTTCCGCGTTGAGCGCAAACAAACAGCTTGCGCAGACCACGCCGCAGAGTTTCCTCGGCGCGATGATGACGGCGGCGCAACTCGGCTTGGAACCCAATACACCCCTCGGGCAGGCTTATCTCATCCCTTATCGCAATCACGGCACGCTCGAAACGCAGTTCCAAATCGGATACAAGGGGCTCATTGATCTTGCGTACCGCAGCGGTGAGGTCAGCATCATTCAGGCGCAGGTCGTTTACGAGAACGACGAGTTTGATTATTCCTTTGGACTTGAGCCGAAGCTCACCAACAAGCCCGCCTGCGGCGAGCGCGGCGAGCCGAAATTCATCTACGCAATGTTCCGCACAAAGGACGGTGGCTTTGGCTATGACGTGATGAGCGTCGAGGACGTTCGCAACCACGCGAAGCGCTTTTCCAAGGCATACAGCAATGGCCCGTGGCAGACGAACTTCGAGGAGATGGCGAAGAAGACTGTACTCAAGCGCGTGCTCAAGTATGCACCGCTCAAGAGTGACTTTGTTCGCGCGGTGGCGCAGGACGAGACCATCAAAACGAAGATCAGCGAGGACATGTATTCCGTGAGCGATGACACGGTCATCGAGGCGGAGAACTTCACCGTGGATGAGACAACCGGCGAGGTCATCGAAAGCGACGGTGACGCACAGTGAGCATGAATCGAATCTGCCTGATGGGACGCATCGGGCGTGACTTGGAGCTGAAAAAGACGAACAGCGGCGTATCCGTTGTGTCGTTCCCTCTTGCCGTTGATCGCAACGGCAAAGAGGGCGGCACGGACTGGATCGACGTTGTCGCATGGCGCGGCACGGCAGAAGTGCTCTGCAACTACGCCGATAAGGGTCGCATGATCGGCGTCGAGGGGCGCTTGCAGATGCGCGACTGGACGGACAAGAACGGCAACAAGCGCAGGAGCTACGAGGTGCAGGCCGACAGCGTGTATTTTGCGGACAACAGGCGTTTGGAGGGGAATGATACCACCGCGCCGCAATACGCCGCAGAGAGCGCCGCAGGCGGCTTTGCAGAGGTCAGCGAGGACGACGGCGAGCTGCCGTTTTAAGGCGGTGGCGGTATGGGAGCTGCATCTACAAGGTGCTATGTAAAGGCATATTACGACTGGATCGAGCAAACAGCAGCACTGGAAGATGACGAAAAAGGCCGTCTGTTTGTTGCGATTTTAGAATATGCCAGGTCGGGTGAAATTCCAGACAACCTCGGGAGAGAATCCCTTTTATTTCCGGTATTTAAGTCGGTCGTTGACCGTGACGCTCAAAAATCTGATGCGCTGGCTCAGAATGGAGCGGCTGGCGGCAGAGCACCAAAAGCAAATGCAAGCAAATGTAAGCAAACGCAAGCAAATGCAAGCAAATGTAAGCCTACTAATAACATAAGACATAAGACAGAAGACGAAGAACATAAGACAGAAAACGATATACCCTCTAAATCCCCCTCTACGAGGGACGCATTCGAGCGTTTTTGGTCAGTTTACCCGCGAAAAATCGGGAAACAGTCTGCTAAGAGAGCTTTCGAGCGGGTCAAAGTCCCACTCGAAACACTTGTGACCGCAGTGGAGCGGCAGAAGTGCAGCGACCAATGGACGCAGAACAACGGGCAGTTTATTCCACACCCCGCTACATGGCTGAATCAAGGCCGGTGGGACGATGAGCTACCCGAGAGCGGCAGAGGGTATCACTACGACTACGGCAACACGGAGGGAAGCCTATGAACGTTGACGCATTGATCGACAGCATCGCGAAAAAGGCCGAGCCTGTTCGTGATCTGGTCGATTACGAGAAAGACGGGCTGCTGTACTGCGGCCATTGCAACACGCCGAAGCAGTGCCGCATCCCCATCGGCGGGAATGTCCGCCTTGTCGGGTGCCAGTGTGCTTGCGCGGCGCGAGAGTACGAGGCCGAGAAAAAAGCTCGCGCTGACCGTGAGAAGCGACTACGCATCGAAACGCTGCGTGCTGACGGAATCCGCGACAAGAGCCTGACGGCGTGCCGGTTCGACAAGGCGACGATGAGTGACGAGATCGTCAAATGCAAACGCTATGCCGACGCATGGGACGATATGCGGCGCGAGAACAATGGGCTTCTGCTGTGGGGCAACACCGGCAACGGGAAGACCTTCGCGGCGGCGTGTATCGCCAACGAGCTGATTGACCGCGGCATTCCGGCGATGATTACGAGCTTCCCGCGGATACTCAACGCAGGATACGATAAGAAGGGAATCATCGAGCAGGTGCACTATTACCCGCTGATGGTGATCGACGATCTCGGCGCAGAGCGCAGCAGTGAGTATGCGATGGAGACGGTTTACACGGTCATTGACGAGCGATACAAGGCCAAGAAGCCGCTGATCGTCACCACAAACCTGACGCTTGACGAGCTGTGCAGGCCGAAAGACATGACCTATCAGCGCATCTATGACCGCATCCTCGAGATGTGCACACCGCTGGTATTCAAGGGCGATAGCATGAGACGCGACAAGGCAAATCAGCGCATGAGGCACGTCAAATCAGTGTTGGCAGGCGGTGCGCCGTGAGCGGGTATCGCGGGGGCATTTTCAAGTGCCCGTTTTACTCGCGGGACTACCGCGACTATCTCAACTGCGAGGGTGCGCAAGTCAAGCTGCCGAAAGAAGAGCTGGACGAATATACGCGGCGCTACTGCGCCAACGAAGAATGGCGGCGCTGCCCGATCGCTCGGGCGCTGACGCTGCACTACGAAAGGACGGAGAACCGATGAGCGAAAGAAACAGAGACAAGGTAAAACAGCTTGAGCACGAGCTCGGAAGATATCAGAAAAAAGTCGGCGAGCTGATGAAAGCGAATGCGAAGCTGCGCGAGGATATGAAGGGGCTGAACCAGCTGCGCATGGCGTTCGATGCTTGGACTATCCAGATCGCGCTTGCCTACGGCGAGGCAGTGAAGGACCCCGACACGGGAGAAGATATCCCACGCATGAAGGCGATCCACCTCGAAAGGCCGAAGGTGAACCCGCTGCTTGGGCAATACGAGATTCACCAGCGCGTCGATGAGAATAACGTGATGCATATTGCGGTCGGTTTGCGGGATGATCCCGCGGACAGCAAGGCGGAGGCGCACGATGGCACTGACATCAGCTGACCTTGCACGGCTCGGTCCGCAGGCGCAGAAGCAGGTGCTTGACAAGCTGGAAGGCATGAAGAAGCCGAAGAAGAACAAGTACGGCAACCGCAAGGTCGTGCGCGACGGCATCAAGTTTGATTCCGAGCGTGAGGCGGCGCGGTTTTCCGAGCTGAAAGTGCTGCGCGCGATGGGCAAGATTCGGGATTTGCGGCTGCAAGTGAATTTTACCCTCGTGGAGGGATACACAACTATCGAAGGTGAGAGAATCAAGCCGATGGTCTACCGCGCGGATTTTACTTACGAGCGGACGACCGAGCCGGACTGCAACGGCACGGTGTATTGGCTGCAAGAGGTCGAGGACGCGAAGGGCGTGAAAACGAAGGACTATCTGCTGAAAAAGAAACTGATGCAGGACAAGTACGGCATCACGATCCGCGAGGTGTGAGATGAGCTTTGAGCACTGCCATAGCTGCAAGCCGCCAACGCGGCACGTAGGCTGTCACGGCGATTGCCCGTACTATCAGGCGGATATCGCCAAGGACAACGAGGCGAAGGAAGAAGAAGCTCGCCAAACGCAGGAACGCGGTGCCTATTGGGGCGCGCGGCAGTTTAAGACGAGGCGCTATCAACGAACGAAATGAGGGAGCGAAAAAGATGAATGCAAAAGACACTGCGGAGCGGATCCGCAACCTGAGAAAAGCAAGGGGCATGAGCCAATCGCAGTTTGCCGCCATGTGTGGCATTGAGCAAGGGCAGCTGTGCAATTACGAGTGCGGGCGCATTATGCCGACTATCCCGCTGTGCGAACGTATCTGCGAAGCCGTAGGGCTCCGTGTGATCGACTTTTTGAGCGAGGATAAAGCGACGAAGGGGCCTATCCCGACCGAGCGGCGCATCGGCGAGCGTGTGAAAGCCCTGCGGTTGATGCGTGGGATGAACCAGACGGAACTTGCAGAAAAGTCCGGCGTCGCAGACAGCACGATTTCGTCTATCGAGCGCGGCGAGCGGTACGGTATAGTCACGACGTATCTCTATCTCGCAGAAGCGCTGGACGTGTCAATCGGAGAACTGTTAGGAGGTGAATGACATGAGCCGATTCGTCATGAGCAAGACCCCGTGGGAGCGCTGCGTCTATCCGGCGCTCAAGGCGGCGCTCGAAAAGACCGACTACAACCAAACGACGCTTGCCAAGGCGACGGGCATCCATGGAAGCAACATTTCGCGCTACATCAAGGGCGACGTGGATTCGACCATCAGAGGGCTGCTCGCGCTGGAAGACCTGACCGGGAAGCCGTTCCGCGAGTTATTCGGGGAATGTGAGGGGCGCCGTGGAAGGGTATAGCAATCAGCCGATTCCGAAAGAGGCGGCAAAGAAACTGTTAGCTCTCGATTTGGAAGACAAAGAAATTCTAACCTACGAAAAGCTCGACCAGTGGTACACCGCGTGGGACGGGAAGTGCTACGTGTCCTTTTCCGGCGGCAAGGATAGCACCGTGCTTGCCTATCTGGCGGCAAGATATCTGTCATCGTTTCGCACGCCGAAGTGGCCGCTGAATCTGGTATTTGTCAACACGGGGCTGGAATACCCGGAGATACAGAAGTTCGTGAATGAGTACGCCGTGTGGCTGCGGAGGGAGTTTCCCCGCGTGACCGTCAACCTACACCGTCTACGTCCGAAGATGAACATCCGGCAGGTGGTGACGAAGTACGGGTACAGCATCGTAGGAAAGGATGTGGCGCACCGGATAGAAACAGCGCGGCGTTCACCAGATAGCCGAAGTATGAAGCTATTGCGTGGGGAAGTCTTACGTGCCGATGGGGAAAAGAGCATGTACAACTGTGAAAAGTGGGGGTATTTGCTTTCGGCTCCATTTCTCATATCAGACAAGTGTTGTGGAATTATGAAAAAGTCCCCATCAAAGAGCTATGAGCACCGAGCGGATGTCAAGCCCACGACGGCAACAATGGCGGAGGAAAGTCTTCTGCGGATGCAAAAATGGCGCGAAACCGGCTGCAACGCCTTTGACGGCAAGCGCCCAATGAGCAAGCCTATGAGCTTCTGGACAGAACAAGATGTACTGCATTATCTGCAGGGCGAAAACATCCCGTATTGCAGCGTATACGGGGACATCGTGTCAAGCGACGGGGAAAATGATTATCCGTCAACGCTAATCGAAAAGCCGCTGCATTGCACGGGTTGCCAACGCACGGGCTGCATGTTCTGCGCATTTGGCGCGCACCTCGAAAAGGGTGAAAACCGCTTCGAGCGCATGAAGCACACGCACCCGAAGCACTATGAGTTTTGCATCGGCGGAGGGGCTTACGATCCTGCTGACGGGCTATGGAAGCCCAACGAAAAGGGGCTTGGCTACGGTCGAGTGCTTGACTACATCGGAGTGAGGTATTGAGATGAAGGTTTTGGTTGCCTGCGAGGAATCGCAGGAAGTCTGTAAGGCGTTCCGCGCATTGGGGCATGAGGCATATTCTTGCGACGTTCAGGAGCCGTCCGGCGGACACCCAGAGTGGCATATTCTGGACGATGCCGTGGACGTTGTCAATAGACCTGGGTTTATTACCACAATGGACGGCGCAACGCATATTGTTACTTGGGATTTGCTGATCGCACACCCGCCGTGCACATACCTCAGCAATGCAGGCGCGCGGCACTTGTGGAAAGGGCATCAACTGCAAGCGGACAGGGTAATGCTCGGAATAAAGGCACGTGACTTTTTCATGGAGTTTTATCGTGCCGATATACCGCTTGTGGCGGTTGAGAATCCTGTACCGAGTAAACTTTTTGTAATGCCGGAATACTCGCAAATTATCCAGCCATATCAATTTGGACATCCGTACACTAAAAGAACGTGCTTATGGTTGAAGAATTTACCACCGTTGGAGCCGACCAATATTGTTGAGCCGACAGCGACATGGTGTCCGAGCGGCAGCTACAGCCACAAGCATGGGGAACAGCATAAAGGTATGTTTACCACGGATAGGGCCAAAAACCGCGCAAAGACCTTCCCCGGCATCGCCAAAGCTATGGCGGAGCAATGGGGCGGAGACATTAGGGAGGACGAAGCAGAATGAACAAAGACTTAATGTTTTCATCAAGATCTGAAATGTGGGAAACACCGAAAGCATTTTTCGACGATCTCGATGAACTGTTCCATTTCACGCTGGACGCTTGCGCAACGTCAGAAAACGCAAAATGCGAACGCTATTTCACCCCAGAGATGGACGGACTGAAACAGGACTGGGACGGCGTTGTGTGGTGCAATCCCCCATACGGACGCGGCGTTGGGGCGTGGGTAGAGAAAGCGCATCGAACCGCCGAGGAATCAGACGCAACGGTTGTGATGCTGCTTCCGGCGCGGACGGATACCGCTTGGTTCCACGATTACTGCTACAACGACAAATATGCAACCATCAATTTCGTGCGTGGGAGATTAAAGTTCGGCGGAGAAAAGAACAGTGCCCCATTCCCAAGCATGGTGGTGATTTTTCGCCGACCCGCGAAAGCGCTACATTAGGGAGGCTCAGAGAGAGCTTCAAATTTTAACAAAAATCAGGAGGAATTTTCACTATGAACAACAATCAGGACTATATCGTTCGCTGCGACTCCGCAGGCGTATTTTTCGGAAAGATCAAGGAGAGAAACGGCTCCGAAGTCACCATGACTGATGTGCGTAAGCTGTGGAGCTGGGATGGCGCATGCGCTGTGGAACAGCTCGCACAGGACGGCACAAAAACACCGGGCAACTGCCGTTTTACCGTGACGATTCCGTGGATGACCGTGCTGGGAGCAATCCAGATCATCCCGTGCACGGATGCTGCATCGGTGTCGCTTCGAGGCGTAAAGGAGTGGAAGAGATGACGCTTGAGGAGAAGACCAAAGCATTCCTGACGGCAAATTCCGGCGACGGCTACGGCTCCGGCTCCGGCGACGGCTACGGCTACGGCTCCGGCGACGGCTACGGCTCCGGCTCCGGCGACGGCTACGGCTACGGCGACGGCTCCGGCGACGGCTACGGCTCCGGCTCCGGCGACGGCTCCGGCTACGGCATTAAAAGTTTCAATGGAGAACCAATCTATCGAATTGACGGCGTAAATACGCTGATTCGTTCCGTGCGCGGCAACACCGCGCATGGGGCAATCGTGAACGCCGATTTGACGCTCACACCGTGCTATATCGTCAAGCAGGGAAATGTTTTCGCACACGGCGAAACGCTGCGCGAAGCAATGGAAGCGCTGCGAGGCAAGCTTTTCAAGGATATGCCGGAAGATGAACGCATCGACACGTTTCTGCGAGAAACAGACCGCGAGAAAGCATATCCGACACAGTATTTTTACGACTGGCATCACCGTTTGACCGGCTCATGCGACATGGGCAGAAAACAGTTTGCCCGCGACCACGGTGTTGATCTCGAGCACGGCATAATGACGCTGGCGGAGTTTTTGGAGTTGACAAAAGACGCTTATGGCGGCGATGTGATCCGAAAAGTGATTAGTAAGATGCAGGAGGTGGAGTGATGGAAGATGTTTGAATTAAAACCCTGCCCGTTTTGCGGAGCCAAGGGCGTTATGCAGAGAAACGGTCACTGCTTTCGGGCATGCTGCCCAAATAGAGACTGTCCAATCGAACCGAGAACACATTGGTACCTGAATCATCTATTAGCAATCGAAGCATGGAACAGGAGGGCTGACAATGGCTGAATATATTGACCGCGCTGTTGCCGTATCACAAGCTAATTTTATACATGGCCGCTGGGACGATGTGTATGTGAGCGCTGCTACACTGATGGCAATCCCTGCCGCTGACGTTGTGCCGGTGGTGCATGGGCAGTGGATTGAAGATGAGAGTGGAATTATTATCTGCCCAAAGTGCAAACGGGGATATAACCTGATCGCTAAATTTACCAATTACTGTCCTGCATGCGGCGCGAAGATGGACGGAAAGGAGGGCGCAAATGCTGACAATCACGATTAAAGCCAACGTCCCCGCTGCTGACGCGCAGGGCATCAAGGAGCGCATCGCCATGGACCTTGAGCGCTACGGCGACGTGAAGGTCGTGAGCATCGTAAGCGACCGGGGGCGAGAAGAACAGCTACGAATGAAATAACGCCTGCGGGCGAAAAAGAAAGGAATTTTGCTATGAAAAAGTACATCGGAACGAAACTTATCGAGGCAGCACCGGCTATCCGCAAGGGTGGCAAAGTTTACGAGAAGACCCAGCCCATCCCGAGAAGCATGGATCCTGAGGAAGACGGCTACAAAGTCCGCTATCCTGACGGATACGAATCTTTCAGCCCGAAGCAGGTTTTTGAAGAGGCGTATCGACCGACTGACGGGCTGAGCTTTGGACTTGCTATCGAGGCGGCGAAGAAAGGAATGAAGATCGCACGCCGCGGCTGGAACGGTAAGAACCAGTACGTCGAGCTTGCGGAGCGTATCAGCTACGAGAACGCCGCGCACGAGGTAATTAATGCCAAGCACGAGGCCATCGGAAACAAAGCGCTTGCCTTTGTCGGCAAGTCCGGCGTACAGCTCGGATGGTTGGCCTCGCAGGCCGACATGCTGGCTGATGACTGGATGATCGTCGGGGAAGCGGTGGCCGAATGAGCATCAACATCAAGAAGTACACCAAAGAACAGATGGCGAAGATGGTGGAGGACGCGCAGGCGGAAGTGCAGAAGTTAAGGCGGGTAAACGCCGCACTGACTGTGCAGATCAGCCAAATGAACGGTGAGGCCATCACCCGCGAGAATGTGATCGCAAAGCTGAAAGCAGCCGCGGACGGCCTGCGAAACAAGCTTGCTGACACTGAGGCGGCGCTTGGGCGGGCGAATGCAGAGTTGACGTATTCTGTCACTGAAAAGAACGCGCTGCGGAATGACGTAAATAAAATGACGGATAGAGCCGCTTTTGAGCTTGGGCGTGCTGACTACGCAGAATCTCACCCGTGGCGCAACCTGTGGGCGTGGCTCAAAAGAAAGCTCAAAATGGCATAAGAAGAGGCAGGGCAAGCGCCCTGCCTCTCTTTTTGCCGTGAGGGAGAACCCCTTTCTTTTCTTTTATATTTCTTTTCTTTCGGGAGAGGGTGCTATACGCAGGATGTATCTATGTTGTGTGTATGTAACTATACAGAGGGAAGCACAGAAAGGAAAGAGAAAGTTTCCGCGCCCGTGGTGAGAAATAAAAGATGGCGTGTTACCGTCGGAAATAGGAAGCTCGGTTCCCCGAGCGGGGATAAGAATGCTGCGCGATAAGGCCGAGGACGGGGGGCTTGCAGCATAAAAAAGAAAGGCGGTGGCGGCATGGCGAAAATTGGGCATCCTCCCAAATATGCGACGGTCGAAGAAATGCAGGCCGTCATTGACCAATACTTCGAGGATTGCAAGGGCGAGCCGATTATCGGGGACGATGGGATGCCGATCCTCGACAAATTCGGGCAGCCGTTTATCATTCATCAGCGCCCACCGACGGTGACGGGGCTCGCGCTTGCGCTGGGATTTACGAGCAGACAAGCGCTGCTGAACTATCAGGCAAAGAAAGGATTCGTTGACACGGTTACGCGCGCGAAGGCCCGTATCGAGGCTTACGCAGAGGAACGCCTCTTCGACCGGGACGGTCAGCGGGGCGCGGAATTCAGCCTGAGATACAATTTCCGCTGGGTAAATGACGAGAAGAAGGAAGACGGCGGAGAGAGCGTGTGCGGCGTGGCAGAGCTGCCCGCGGTAATGCCTGTTCCGCAGGACGCGGGAGGTGATGCGAATGGCGAAGCGTAGCGTGGTATGGAAGCCGCAGCCCAAGCAGGCACTCTTTATGAGCCGCTGGGAGGACGAGGCTCTATACGGCGGCGCGGCCGGTTAGGCGGGGGGAAATCCGATGCGTTGGTCATCGAGGCATTGCGGCAGGTGGATATCCCGTATTACAAGGCGATCATCCTGCGAAAAACCTTCCCACAACTTGCCGAGCTCATTGACAAGACGCTGAACTACTACCCGCGTATCTATCCGGGCGCGCGCTACAACGGCAGCAGCCACACGTGGACATTCCCAAGCGGGGCGAAAATACTCTTTGGCTCGATGCAGTACGCAAAGGACAAGATCAAGTATCAGGGACAGGCGTATGACTTTATCGCATTCGACGAGCTGACCCACTTTACATGGGAGGAATATAGCTACCTCTTTTCCCGCAACCGACCGAACGGGCCGGGGACGCGTGTATACATCCGCAGTACGGCGAACCCCGGCGGTGTTGGGCACGGATGGGTCAAGGAACGTTTCATCACAGCAGCGCCGCCGATGAGGACCATCCGCGAGGATGCAGTCGTGCGCTTTCCAGATGGGCACGAAGAACATCGGCAGAAGAGCCGCATCTTTGTGCCGAGCACGGTATTCGACAATAAGATACTGCTCAAGAACGACGACAGCTATTTGACGCGCCTTGCGTCGATGCCGGAGGCAGAGAAGAACGCACTGCTCTACGGCGACTGGGACACGTTCTCCGGGCAGGTGTTTACCGAGTGGCGCAATGACAGCGAACACTACCGAGACCGCATCCATACGCACGTCATCGCGCCGTTTCAGGTGCCGAAGGAGTGGCCGATCTGGTGCGCCATGGACTGGGGCTATTCAAGGCCGTTTGCCATCGGCTGGTTCGCGGTCGACCAAGACAGGCGGCTCTACCACATCCGGGAATATTACGGCTGCACGGGCACGCCGAATGAGGGCGTGAAGATGGAACCGACGGCGGTGGCCCGCGAGATGAAGCGTATCGAGGCCGAAGACCCGAATCTCAAGGGGCGGCACATCTTCCGTGTGGGCGACCCCGCGATCTGGGGCACGCAGGGCACGGAGAGCATCGGTTCGCTCTTTGAGCGTGAGCGCGTCTACTTTGAGAAGGGGGACAACGCCCGTATCGATGGCAAGATGCAGCTGCACAACCGATTCGCGTTCGACGAGAACGGCGTGCCGATGCTGTATATTTTCAACACATGCAAGAATTTCATCCGCACGGTGCCGAACCTTGTCTACGACGAAAAGGATGTCGAGGATGTGAACACCGAGCAGGAAGACCATATTTACGACATGACGCGTTATGTGTGCATGGAGAATCCCATTTCGGCGCGGGAGAATAAAGCGCCGAAGCTGGTCTTGTATGACCCGCTGGACATCAATACGCCGAGCTACGACAGATATGCGTGGTTCCAACACAATTGACAGGAGGGGAAGACATGGCAGGAATGAGAAAATTCCCGCAGACGCAGCAGCAGGCCGACGCGGCTGGCGCTGCTGCGATGTTGGATGCAAAGGCAGAAGCGCCGCTTGTAGGCGCATTCCGCGACAGCGACGCGGCGATGAGCAGCGGCGCAGCCATTGGCAGCAAGGAGATCGGCGACGCCGTAGAAACGCTGCAAAAGTACAAGCAGGGCAAGAGCAACTTCGAGAATCGCATCATCAGCGAGGAGCGCTGGTGGAAGCTGCGGCATTGGGAGGATATTCGACGCGGGACGAAAGATGCGGGGGAATCACCCGAGCCTGCGAGTGCATGGTTGTTTAACTCGATCATGAATAAGCACGCCGACGCGATGGACAACTACCCCGAGCCCGTATGCCTGCCTCGCGAGCAGAGCGACGAGGAAAGCGCGCAGACGCTCTCGTCCGTGCTGCCGGTCATCATGGAATACAACGAATTTGACAGCACATACAGCTTCGAGTGGTGGGAAAAGCTCAAACACGGTGTGGCGATCTACGGCGTGTTCTGGGACAAGGAGAAAGACAATGGGCTCGGCGACATCGCTATCGAGGGCATTGACCCGCTGAACATCTTCTGGGAACCGGGTGTTGAAGACATCCAGAAGAGCCGCAACGTGTTTACGGTGGCGCTCGTCGACCGCGACATCATCGAGGACGAATACCCGCAGTTTGCGGATAAGCTCAGCGGCAGCAGCATTGAAACGGCGAAATATGAGTACGATGACACGGTGGACACGAGCAACAAGGTCGCCGTGATCGACTGGTATTACCGCAAGAAGACCTCAGACGGGCGAACGGCGCTGCACTACGCGAAGTTCATCGACGAGGAGCATATCATCTACGCCAGCGAAAATGACCCCGAATATGCGGAGGGCGGATTTTACGAAGACGGCGAATATCCGTTCGTGTTCGACGTGCTGTTCCCTGAGAAGGGCACGCCCGCGGGCTTTGGCTACACGGCCATCGCAAAGGACCCGCAGCTCTACATCGACAAGCTGTGGGGCAACATCCTCGAAACGTCGATGATGGGCAGCAAGCGCCGGTATTTCGCGAGCGAAAGCCTGAACATCAACGAAGAAGAGTTCCTTGACTGGCGCAAGCCGATCATCCACGTGTCCGGCCAGATCGACGAGAGCAGGCTCCGCGAGGTAACGACGCGCCCGCTCGATTCCATCTACGCGAATATCGTGCAGATGAAGATCGACGAGATGAAAGAAACGAGCTCAAACCGCGACGTGTCTAACGGCGGCACGTCCAGCGGTGCGACGGCTGCGGCGGCTATTTCTGCATTGCAGGAAGCGGGCAACAAGGCGAGCCGCGATATGATTTCGGCGTGCTACCGCGCGCAGACGAAGATCGTGAAGCTGTGCATCGAGCGCATGCGGCAGTTCTACGACGCAGCGCGCACTTTCCGCATCACGAATGAAATGCCTTATGAGTATGCGCAGATCGGCGTGAACGAGCTTGGCGATCAGGTGACGGGCGTGGACAGCCTCGGCAATGACCTGTTCCGCAGACCAGTTTTCGACATTAAGATCAAGGCACAGAAGAAGAACCCATTCTCCCGCGCGGAACAGAACGAGCGGGCGAAAGAGCTGTATTCGCTTGGATTCTTCTCCCCGGACAGGGCGCAGGAAAGCATGATCGCGCTCGACATGATGGACTTTGAAGGGATCGACAAGATCAAGAGCCAGGTCAACGAGGGGGCGACGCTCTACAACGTCGTGCAACAGCAGAGAGAGCAGTTGCAAAAGGCTCTCGCGGTTATCCAGCAGCTTACGGGACAGGACATGGGTGTTGGAATGGCGGGCAGCACGCAGAGTGGCGGCTCGACACGCAAGAGCGGCAGCAGCGGCGGAATTGAGAGCAAGAACGCCAACGCGCAGAGCGCACAGACACCGTACATGCAGAAGCTTGCCGAACAGTCTAAGCCGAACATGGACACGGGCAGCAGCGCGGCGATGCCGGGGGGTGTAAGTGCATGACGATGGTTCACATCGAGCACGAGATCGGCCGCTACATGATACTGTGCGAGGGCCATTCGGCGGATGAGAAGTGCTGCAATTACATTACTGGCGTGATGTATGCCTTCGGCGGCTATGTGAAGAACATGGAATCCGAGGGAGAGTGCGAGGTCTATGGCTTTGAGATAGACGAGGGGGCGCCGCGCTTCCTCGTCCACTGCGGAGGCGATGAGCGCATCGAAGCGGCATTTCTTGCGGCCTGCATCGGGCTCAAGCAGCTTGAGGCTACGAGGCCGGACGCGATCTGCGAGTGCATCGAAGAAAATTAAAAATTTTTTCTTACCCGTGGTGAGACGGAGGGAGCCACATGTTACGCTTTAAGCGTGCGAGTGGCTTCCTCCTATTCATACGCCCGCGAGGGAGGGACGGCGTTTTTCTTCATCTTTTCGCCGCTCTCCCCTCCCCTGCGGACGATGGGAAGCGCTGCACGGCCTGCACGGAGGGCCAAATATCCGCGATTTGACAAGCAGGAGGGATACCATGAACCTCAAAACCACGCTTCGCGTGATCCTGAGCCTCTTTGACGGCGGCGCTGCCGCTGCGGGAGCCGCTGCCGGTGCATCGGGCGGCGCTGAGGGGGGCGCAAGTGCACAGGGCGATACCACACAGGCAAGCTCTTCTCCCACCCGGAAGGGCAAAGCGGGCGAATACGCCAACGTCGTGTTCGGCAAGCAGGAGACACCTGACGATACGGGGACCTCTTCTGGCGAGCCGAAGGGCGAGGGCGCGAAGATGCAGCAGCACGACGCCGGGGCTGCGGAAAAAGGCGGGGAAGACCTGAAAAAGGAGTTCCTTGACCTCGTAAACGGCAAATACAAGGACGTGTACACTGCGGAGACGCAGCGCATCATCAACCGCAGATTCGGCGAAGAGAAGGCCAAAGACCAGAAGATCGCCGATTCGCAGCCCATTATCGACACACTGATGCGCCATTATGGCGTGTCGGACGGAGATATGAGTAAGCTGCGTGCGGCTTTTGAGGGCGATGCGGCGCTCAACAGCGTGCTCTACAATGCGGAAGCGGAGAGCATGGGAATGAGCGTGGAACAGTACCGCGAGTATGCGCGGATGCAGCAGGAAAACGAAGCGCTCAAACGTCAGGAAGAAGACAGGCAGCGCCAGCAGAAAGCCGACGAGACATATAACGACTGGATTCGTCAGGCGAGTGAGCTGGTCGGAACGGCGGACGCGCCGGGACAGTACCCTGACTTCGACCTCAAGCGCGAAGTTGCGGAGAATCCGCGCTTCATTGCGATGCTGCGCGCTGGCGTTCCTGTAAAAGACGCTTACGAGGTATCCCATTTAGGCGACATTCAGGCTCGCAGCGCGGCAAAAGCTGCGGCAGAGATGGAAAAGCGCGTGATGGACAACGTCCGCGCGAAAGGAATGCGCCCAAACGAGAACGGAACCACTTCCCAGCCGGGGGTCATTGTCAAGAGTGACCCGAGCAAATTCACGAAGGCCGACCGCGCAGAGATCGCAAGGCGCGTGCGGCGCGGCGAGCGCATCGTATTCTGATGCCCGCCTAATTTACCGACTGTAAGAAGGGAGACAAAACTCTATGAAGAAGTTCAAAGATATTTTCATTCTGCCCGTCATTCTGAGCCTGTTTGAGGGCCAGACGAACGTGACGACCGATTCCGGTCTCTCGGGCGAGATGAAGATCTACTACTGCGACACCCTGATCGACAACGCCGAACCCGAGCTGGTGCATGACCGCTTCGCGCAGAAGCGCAACATCCCCAAGGGCAAGGGCAAGGAGATCGAGTTTCGCAAGTATGATCCGCTGCCCAAGGCGCTCACGCCCATCACCGAAGGCGTGACCCCCAAGGGCCGCAAGCTGTCCATGACCACGCTGACCGCACAGGTCGACCAGTACGGCGATTTCGTCGAGATTTCCGATATCCTCGACCTGACCGCCATCGACAACAACCTGCAGGAAGCGACGGTGCTGCTCGGCTCTCAGGCGGGCCGCACGCTCGACACCATCACCCGCGAGGTCATCAACGGCGGCTCCAACGTCCAGTACGGCGAAGGTCAGGTGACGGGACGCCATCTGCTCGTTGGCGGCGAGGCCACGGGCAACCACTATTTCACGGTGCGTGCCGTCCGCAAGGCGGTTCGCTTCCTGAAAACCATGAACGCCCCTCGCTACGAGGGCTCCTACTGGGCAATCATTCACCCTGACTGTTCCTACGACATTCAGGATGACCCTGATTGGAAGCGCCCGCACGAGTACAAGGACACCAGCAACATCTACGACGACGAGATCGGCAAGATCGCGGGCGTCCGCTTCATCGAGACGACCGAAGCGAAGGTGTTCCACGCCGACGACCTGACCGAGGGCGCACGCGACCTGACCGTCAAGAGCGCATCCGGCAAGGTCCTGACCGTAAACGAGGTCATCACCACTGCCGACGCCGCAAAGCTGGCGGGCCGCGAGGTCGTCATCGGTGGTGCGCTCCTTGAGATCGAGAGCGCCTCGGCTGCGGCTGCTGGCAGCGCGACGATCACGCTGAAAGAAGCGCCTGCTACCACCCCGACGGCGTCGACCGCCATCTATCCGGGCGAAGCCGGTGCGAAGGGCCGCAACGTCTACTCCACCCTCATCATGGGCGCGGAGGCTTACGGCACGACCGAGCTGACCGGCGGCGGCCTTGAGCACATCGTCAAGCCGCTCGGCTCTGCCGGTACGGCTGACCCGCTGAACCAGCGTGCAACCGTCGGCTGGAAGGCAACCAAGGTCGCCGAACGTCTGGTTGAGGCGTATATGATTCGAGTGGAAACGACTTCCACGTTCGATGAGACCCCGCTGACCTAACCACCAAGGGGGCGGCTGTGAACGCCGCCCCCGCCACTGAAACGGAGGAAAGACCGATGAGCGAAGCAAAGAACGCCGTTGCGGCTGTGAACGCCGATCGCGCGGGCGAGGAGTACGTCAGCGTCCGCCTGTTCAAGGACAGCGGCAAGTACAAGGATGACCTGCTGGTGTGCGTGAACGGCGAAAGCTGCCTGATCCAGCGCGGTGTGACCGTGCAGGTCAAGAGAAAGTTCCTGTGGGCCATCCAGAACCAGATGAGACAGGATGCCTCGACCGCAAATCTCATCCAGACGATGAGCAGCGACTACGTTGAGAGCGCGAAGGCCCATAACGCGTAAGTGAATACGACCGCGAGACACGAAAAATGAGTTGCGACACGGCGCAGCAAGGGACGAAAAAGTCGCTCTTGCTGCGCCGTTTTCCATAAGAGAGGTGACAATATGGTTATTGAAAATGCCTATGCGCTCGAAGAGATCAAGCTCGGGCGCAGGGGAGAGAATCAGGCTCGCAAGGTCGTCTTTGACGTGCTGGGAAAGTGGCGCGAGGCCTATGGCGATGGCGTGGCGAGCCTGATCGTGCAGCGAAACGGCGATGCGCAGCCGTATCCCGTGACGGTGACGGAAGATGACGGCGCGCTCGTGTGGCTGGTATCGAGCGTTGATACGGCGGTGGCCGGTGAGGGCGCGGCAGAGCTGCGCTATACCGTGGGCGATACCATTGTGAAGAGCCAGATATATAAAACACGCGTGCGCGAAACGCTGGAAGACAGCGGAGAGACGCCGCCCCCGGCCTATCAAAGCTGGGTCGATGAGGTTTTGCAGGCGGCGGCGGATGCGGAGACGGCGGTTTCCAAGATGCCCTACGTCGACGAGACCACGGGCAACTGGTTCAAGTGGGACGCCACGGCAGGCGCTTTTGCCGACACGGGCGTTGCCGCGACCGGACCGCAGGGCGAAGTCGGCCCCAAGGGCGACACCGGCGATCAGGGGCCCAAGGGCGAGACTGGGGCAACTGGCCCCAAGGGCGACACGGGCGCAACCGGCGCGCGAGGCCCCAAGGGAGAGACCGGCGCAACCGGTGCGACGGGGCCGCAGGGCCCCAAAGGTGAGACCGGCCCCCGCGGCCCGCAGGGAGAGCAGGGTATTCAAGGCGAGACCGGCCCCGCTGGCCCACGGGGTGCGAAGGGAGACAAGGGCGATGCCTTTACCTATTCCGACTTTACGGCGGCACAGCTCGCCGCGCTGAAAGGCGACAAGGGCGATACCGGCCCCAAAGGAGAGAAAGGTGGCACCGGCGCGACCGGACCGACCGGCCCCGAAGGCCCGCGCGGCCCACAGGGCGAACAGGGTCCGCAGGGGCAGACCGGCCCGCAAGGCGAGCAGGGCCCCGCTGGCCCCAAGGGGGAGACCGGAAGCGGCTTCAAGGTGCTGGGCTACTACGGCACAAAGGCTGCGCTGGACGCCGCGCAGAAAGCGACCGCAGCGGCAGGAGATGCCTACGGCGTGGGCACGGCAGAGCCCTATGACATCTACATTTTCGACGGCATTACCGGCGAGTTCGTCAACAACGGCCCCTTGCAGGGCGCGAAAGGCGACACGGGGCCCGAGGGCCCGCAGGGTCCGAAAGGCGATCCCGGCGAGATGGGCCCTCAAGGCCCTGCCGGGGCGGATGGTGCCCCGGGCAAGGATGGAGCAAAGGGCGCGGACGGCCTGCCCGGGAAAGACGGCGCAGACGGTGTGCCTGGTAAGGACGGGACAAACGGACGCGACGGCGTGACGTTTACGCCTGCGATGAGCGCGGCAGGCGATCTCTCGTGGACGAACGACGGCGGCAAGGCGAATCCTGAGACCGTGAATCTCAAAGGCCCGAAGGGCGACACGGGCGCGAAAGGCGAACCCGGCGCAAAGGGCGATCCCGGCGAGAAGGGCGCGGACGGCGCTCCCGGCAAAGACGGAGCCAAGGGAGACAAGGGAGACACCGGCGATCAGGGCCCGCAGGGCGTGCAGGGCGTGGCCGGTCCGGCTGGTGCGAAGGGCGCGACCTTTACCCCCGCTATGTCCGCGGCGGGAGACCTGAGCTGGACGAACGACGGCGGGCTCGATAATCCCGCGACGGTCAACCTCAAAGGCCCCAAGGGGGACCGGGGCGAAAAGGGGGAGCAGGGCGAGAAAGGCGCGACCGGTGCGACCGGCCCGCAGGGCCCCGCAGGCCCCGTCAATATCCCATCCACCACCTCTCTTATCAAGGGCAACGGCTCGGGCGGGTTGGTGGCGGCGACGCGCGGAAGCGACTACATTGCATCCGGCAACATTGTCAAGCAGACACTGGTGAACGCTGAGACCACGCCCACCGAGAACTACGCCATCAACTGGCTGTACGGCTAAGGAGGGGCGGAGATGGAGATTTACATCAAAGACGAGCGCGGCGAGAAGCACAGGGTCAAGGCTATGTACGTTTTCAAGGACGGTGCGCCTGTGCACATCAAGGAAGGTACGCCGCTGCACTACGCCGTGACCGAGTACGCGCGGCTACGCGGGTTGCCTGTGGAGGTGCGCGCATGAGCCATAAGACCCTCATCAATGGTACGGCCTACGAAGTAAAGGGCGGGAAATGCCTCGTCAATGGCACTGTGTACAGCATCAAGAAGGGCAGGACGCTTATCGGCGGGACGGGGTATGATATCACGTTTGCGCCGTCCTACGACCCTGTGTTTGCCAACAATACGTGGGAGCAGATCATCGCAGCGTGCCACAATAACGAAGTGCCGGACACGTGGAAGGTGGAAGACCAGAAGCCCATGACCATCAACGGCATGGACTACCAGATCGACATCATCGGCAAAAACCACGACACCTACACTGCGGGCGGAAAGGCACCGCTGACCTTCCAGCTGCACGACTGCTACGCGGACACAAAGCAGATGAATAGCTCCGACACCAGCAAGAGCGGCTGGACGAGCTGCGCCATGCGGCAGACGCACTTGCCTGCCATTCTGGCGCTGATGCCGATAGAAGTACAGAACAGCATCCGGGAGGTGAATAAGCGGACAATGTTGAGCAGCAGCATCCGCCCAAAAACCACGGCGGACAAGCTGTTCCTGCTGAGCGAGATCGAGATTTTCGGCAGCGTCACTTATTCCTATAAGGGCGAGGGAACGCAGTACGACTACTACAAGGCGGACAACAACAACAAAAAAAAGACCCGAAACGGCATCAATGCCGACTGGTGGGGGCGCTCTCCGGATAACAGCAACTCCGAGAAGTTCTGCCTTGCCGGCCTCAACGGCATCGCCGACGCCGACTACGCGAGCGAGGAGCTGAGCGTGTCCTTCGGCTTCTGTTTCTAAGGAAAGGACTGATATTCATGGCAATCTACATCAAAGTCAACAACACCGAATACCCCGCAGAGATCAACGGCAACCCCAAAGACCGCTCGTGGGGCGAGCGCGACACCAAGGCCATCACACTCACGATGACCTCCGCCGAGGTCGCGGCGCTGCTGCCCGACAACACCCCGTGGAGCATTGTGCAGCGCGACATGGTGGACGTGTTGGACGAGCAGGGCAAGCCCACAGGCGAGACCAAAGAGGTCGTCAACGAGTACGACAACAGCGAGTACAGCCTTGCTGGCGACATCACTGACCACCGCAATGGTACGGTGAGCGTTAAGATGGGAAAGCCCACGGAATCCGAGCTTTCGGAGGCGACCGTTACGGCGCTGGTCGGCCAGAGCATCACGCCGCAGCGCGCGGCAAGGCTGCGACCGATGATCGAACAGGCTGCAAAGTCCTTTACGGATGCAGAGGCAGCTAAGTCTCCTGAGTTGGTTGCGCGGTGGGCAGACCACATCGGTGAAGCGGTCGCACCGGGAGACCGCATGAGTGACGCTGACAATAACGGCGTTTTACACGTGTATCGCGTCAACGATGGCCACGGTCACACTACTCAGGCCGACTGGCCTCCGCACAGCACTCCTGCACTGTGGACTATCATTGACATCGAGCATGCTGGTACTCAAGATGACCCGATTCCGGCCGCTCGTGGTATGGAGTACACTTACGGTCTTTACTACAAAGACCCTGAGGACACTAAGCTGTACCTGTGCGAGCGCGTGGGAGAGGCAGCGGGCGGGAAGATCGTCTTGCAGTATTTGCCGCACGAGTTGGTGGGGCAATATTTCATGGAGGTCTAATGTATGAAAATGCTGAAAGCGATCCGTGACGCGGACGCGCTGCGGCCTAACAAATTGAGCACGCCGCGCAAGGCGGAAATTCTCATGGTGCTTGAGCACCGAATTGCCGAGATGATGGGGGCGGAAGCCCCCGCCATCAAAGTGAGCGTGGAGGATGACACCGCGAGCGTCGAGGATATGGAATTGCTGCTGCCGGACGGGCACAACGAGTGTTACCACCTATATCTGGCAGCGCAGCTCGACGCCTACAATCAGGACAGCGCGCTCTATGCCAACGACCACGCCATTGCCAACGAGGCGGTGGCCGATGCTATGGCATGGTGGCGGCGCGAGAACCGAAAAGAGAGCAAGGGCAACTGGAAGGTGTGATGACAAGTGCCGACGACATTTCAGCTGGTGGAGACGACTTTCCCGAATGGGGAAGGCAAAGACACGCAGGAGCAGATCAACGGGGTCTATGACTACCTTTTCGTGCTACTCGAACAGCTGCGGTATACGCTCTTCAATCTGGATGGGAGCAACATCAATCAGAATGCACTGAGCGAGTTTATCAAGGATATTTCCGAGCCGATCTACGCAAAAATCGCAGATACGGACGAGAATGTAAATGAAATTTCCATTACAGCGAAAGGATTAGATGCTCGACTTAGCGACGCCGAGGGGAACATCACGCAGCTCGGCGTGACGGCGCAGGGCTTGCAGGCGAGCATTTCGAGCCTTGACGGCAGCGTGACGAACCTGACGGCGGATGTCAACGGACTGCGCACGCAGGTGAGCGGGAAGATCGACGGCACGGCGGCGCAGACGCTCATCGACCAGAACTTGAATCAGATCACGTTGGCGGCAACGAGCGGCAGCAACGGCACAGTCTTTGCGCTGAACAAAAACGGCGTGCAGATCGCGAGCACGGGGACCATCGATCTACACGTCAAGGCAGTCAACATCGACGGCACGCTGACGGCGGGTGCGCTGCGCGGCGGGAGCGTGAGCCTGCTGGCCGGAGATACCCCTGTCGGCAGCATGGATCTTGCCTACACGGGCACGGGGCAGGTCGGCGTCGGTCTGACGGCGACCTATGGTGGCATGAAGATGCACGCAGCGGGAAATATCTTTCTTGAATCCGAGCTGGGGCCGTTTGCATTGATCGGAAAAGACGATGCCAGCGACTACCCTGTCGTCTCGCTCGGCGGCGGCTATCTGGTACTGAGCGGCAACTACATGTTCGGCGCTTCGCCGCCAAGTGCCGCGCCGTATGGTACGGTGTTTTTCCTTGAGGAGTGAGAGATGGCGAGCTTTTATTGTACGCTGTCACCGGTCGACGGAGACGGGACACAGCTCAGCGTCTACGCACGGTTTACTGGCGGCGCGTCGGATTACACGTATAAGCGCTCAATCGACATCCGCATCACGGGCATCGGGACGTTCTCGTTCGATTCGAGCGAGGTCGGCGGTGGGACGAGCACCTTTGTCGGCACGATAACAGGGCTATCGCCGGGGACGACATACGAATGGATATGCAACATGTACTACTGGGGCGGATCGTGGATCGTCTCAGATTACAGCGATTCCGGCACGGCAACGACGTACAGCGGCGGCGGCAGCGGAGGCAGCGCGAAGGCGGTCATCAACGTCGGGACGTATTATAACCCAAACTGGAAGAGATACCGTGCGATCGTCAACATTGGGACGTATTACAACACAAATTGGCTATCGGTTCGACCGGTCAACAATTACGGGAGCTATTCGCAACCCAATCGGAGGTAAAGAGCATGAATGAAAAGATCAAGCAGGAAGCGGCGCACGCGATGCGCCTGATCGGCATTTTGAACGTCAAGGGTGATGCCGTCGACGTGGTGGCAGCGGTGCGCCAGTCGCTTCGCAATATCGTGACGATCTGCGATGCGACAGAAGCCCCGGTGGGCGAGGAAGGCGATACGCAGGGCGAAGCAAGGGGAGCGGTGAAAGATGAGACTGCCTGAGATCACGGCATATACGAACCGGCGCGTGCAGCAGGAGAAATTCGGCGGCATCAACCACACATTCGGCGCGGCGGGCGGCGAGCTCTACGACATGAAGAACCTGTCGGCGCGATACTTCCCGCTTCTTGCTCCCCGTGCGCGGCGCTATACCGTCCGCAAGGGTATGGGCAAGGCAAACGGCATTTTCAGCGCAGGCAAACTCTACGAGGTATACGGAACGAAGCTCTACATCAACGGCGAAGAGAAGACGATAGTCGCAGATAGCGAAAAGACTTTCTGTGCACTTGGCGAGCGCGTGCTCATCTTCCCCGACAAGATCGTGTGCGAAAAGGACGGCACGATCAAGCCGATGGAGGCGAGCTACGCCGCGGCGGGGCTGAAATTCGGGAATGGCACGTATGCTGACGAAAAGGCGGCAGCAAACAGCATCACGACGACCGGCGCGGCGTTCCCGTTCAACGTGGGCGACGCCGTGACGATCTCGGGCTGCACAAAGGAGACCTACAACAACCGCACACCCATCATCCGGGAGATCAGCGAGGACAAAAAGACGCTGCGCTTTTATGAAAACACCTTCCGCCTGCCCGACGGGCAGGAAAGCATCACGGAGCCTGGAACAGTCACGCTCAATCGCAGCGTGCCCGACATGGATTTTGTCTGCACGAACGAGAACCGCGTGTGGGGATGCAAGGGCGACAGCATCTTTGCTTCAAAGCTCGGCGACCCGTACAACTGGAACGTGTTTGACGGGCTCTCCACGGATGCGTTCAGCGTGGAGAGCGGCACGGCAGGAGCGTTCACGGCGTGCGTGAGCTATCTTGGCTACCCGTGCTTTTTCAAAGAAGACAAAATATTCAAGATGTACGGCACGGTTCCGACAAACTTCCAACTCATGTCAAGCGCGGTGCTCGGTGTGATGAGGGGCAGCCACAAGAGCCTCGCCGTGGCGGGGGAAACGCTCTATTACCTCTCAAAGGTCGGCATCATGGCGTACAGCGGCGGCATGCCGCGCTGCATCTCCCACACGCTGGGCGACGATGTGCGCCTCTCTGACGCGGTGGGAGGGAGCGACGGCCTCAACTACTACGTGAGCCTGAAAGAGGATGGCAAGGCGGCGTTGTACTGCTACAGCAGCGAGAACGGCGTGTGGCATAAGGAAGATACGCTTGCCGTGGTGCAAATGGCCTATTCGGGCGGTATCATGGCCTTAGTAGACGGTGGGTGCGTGCTGCTGGGGAATCCGGCAGATATCCCGACCGGCGCAACACGCGAGGGCGCTGTTATTAGCGAGGCGGAGTTTGCCGACTATGACGGCGGCTCATTCGACGCGAAGCACGTGCAGCGCGTTCGGGCGCGGCTGGAATGCGAAAAGGGCGCAACGGTCGTGTTCCTTGTCAAGTTCGACGGCGGCGCGTGGGAAGAGGTCGACCGCTGCGGGGCACAGGAGAAAGACGTTTTCACTCTCGACTGCCCGATCCGCCGCTGCGACCACTTTAGATTAAAAATCAAAGCCACAGGAGAATACCGGCTCTATGCGCTCGAGTACGAATACGTGACGGGCGGCAGAAAGTGAGGGGACAATGGCAGACAATTTCAAACACAAGAATACAGACCTGACGCTCATCAACGATTCGGGGGACCTTGATCTCATCCGGCAGTATACCGAGGCATACAACAAGGCCTATGCCGAGGGAGACAAGGCGGGCCAGCAGGCGGCGCACGACGCAGCGGAGAAAATCCGCGCGAAGTACGACTATTCCGGCGGCGTGGACGGCAGCGAGTACATCAAACTCGGCACGGGCGCGAGCCCTGCAAAGGCTGACACGAGCTGGCTCGATAAGCTGGGCGACAGCAACTACAACTACGATCAGAGCGGGCAGATCAGCGCAAAGCTCGACGCACTGCTGAACCGCACGCCGTTTTCCTATGATGCAGCGAGCGACCCGCTCTATCAGCAGTATCGCAAGCAGTACACGCGCGAGGCAGACCGCAGCGCTGAGGATGTGCTCGGCAAGGCGGCAGTGATGACGGGCGGGATGCCGTCCACGGCGGCGGTGGCAGCGAGCCAACAGGCGAGCGACTACCAGATGAGCCAGATGACGGACAAGATCCCCGAGCTACAGCAGCTTGCCTATAGCATGTATCAGGATAAATTGAGCGGCGACCGCGCCGACTTGAATACGCTGATTGGGATTGAGGACAACAACTACAACCGCTGGCTGGCTGACCGCAATTACCTCTATCAGCTCGCGCGCGATCAGGTGGGCGACCAGCAGACGGCGGATGCACTGGCGTATCAGAAGCAGCAGGACAAGCTCAACTATGACTACCAGAAGGAACGCGACGCCATCGAGGACGCACGCTATAATGCGGAATGGCAGTATAAATTGCAACAGGCCGCGCAGGCAGCGGCGGGGAAGGCAAGCGGCGGTGGCTCTCGCCGGACTTCCGGTGGCAGGACACGTAGCGGAGCTACCGGCGGATCGATGGACTACGAAGGCCTGTTTGCTGCGGCGCAGGCAAGCGGGAACCCCAAGAGCTGGCTTGCGCAGAAGGCTAACTACCAGAAGTACGGCTTTACATCTTCGAGCGGGCTCTATTCCGACTATGAAAACTGGCTGGAAGGTCAGAACGGTGGAGGCTCGAGCGAAGGCTATAATTCGAGCAATTTCAATGCGGCTATGAGCAGTCTGCGCACGATGCTTGCACAGGGGCGTACCGATTATGCTGTCGGAGGTATTGATTCTTTCTGGGATAAGCTGAGCGACGAGCAGAAGGCGCGCGTGCAGAAGATGCTGAACGAATACGGGCTGACTTACACGGAGGGCTGATATGGGAAAGCTGGTAGCACTGAATACCAATAACGATGAGAAGAAATTAAAGACCGAGCAGCCGATTGCGACCACTGTTGCGCAGGGGCGGCGCGGGAAATTGATGCAGACCGGGAGCACGAGCGCCCCGGTCTCTTCGCCACCTACAGTATATCGTACGAGCCCGGTGAAGACGACGCCAGTGACGCAGCAAAATGTCGTGACGCCGAAGAACCAAAGCAGGCTTGGCAAAGCGACATTTTCTGGGAACAGAACACCCGGGAAACAGCAGAAGTATTCCGTTGGGAAGGGCATTGCCGGAGCAACTATGAAAGGCATCAACCAAGCCGCGCAGGGCATTGCCGACACGCTTGCGTTTGCGGAAGATGTTGCACTTTCCCCATTTGAGTTAGTTTCCGGACAGCAGCTCGGCGATTTGTCGGATTCCGGACTTGCAAATAAGTTACAGCGCCGCATTCGAAATGAGGGGCAAGAGATAGAGAACAAGTACGCGGCGAATGTTGAGCGCGGCGGCAAGGCTGCTGAGATTTTTGACAAGTATGGCGCATTGACCGTCGCAGCAGCCCCGCAGGCGGTCGCAGCGGTGCTCACCTCAGGCGCGAGCCTTGGGGCGACGCCAGCGACGCTTGCGAAGACTGCTGCAACGGAAATGGCCCCGAGCATTGCAAGCACAATCCGCAACAGCGTATTTGCGATGGGGAAAGACCCGCAGTATTGGCTTTCATTCTCGCAAGTCGTAGGTTCCAGTTACGAGCAGGCGCTTGATGACATGGAGAAGGCCGGAGTGGATAACAACACCGCTCGCACGAAGGCCGCACTTTATGCCACGGGAAACGGTCTGATGAACGCTGCCGTTGAAGTTGGAGGCGGTATTCAGACGCTTCCAGAACAGTTGAAACACGGTTCCGCTGCGTGGAAAGCATGGCTTGAATCAGCCTTTGAAGAAGGTAAAGAGGAAGTTGTGCAGGGCATTCTTGAAAGAGCGACGCAGAACGTCGCCTACAATAAAGGCAATCCGCTCGCATCAACGAGGGATGAAAACGCCATTTTGAACCCGCGTACATCCGCAGAGGAATTTCTCGGCGGCGCAGTGGTCGGCGGTGTTCTTGGTGGCGGACAAGTTGGCACGAATGCGGCGCTTCAATCGCTCGCGCGCTTCGATAATTCTCTCGGTGAGAGCGGGCGCAAGGCGATTCGCGGCTCGTACCAGGAAGGCAAGGACACGGCGCAGCATGTCGCGGACTTCCTGCCCGCCTACAACGCGGGCGCGGAGGGCAAGGCGAACCCGAACCCGACGAATGAGACGGCCTATGCAGGCTATGTCGCAGGGCAGAATGACGCGAAGGCCGAGGCGCGCAAGAAGACCTTTGCACAGGAGAGCGACGGAGGCAGCGGCCTCGTCTATGATGACTACGTTTCACGTGAAATGGACAGTGCAACGGCAGACGAGATCAACACCGTCGCAAAGGCACTCGGCGTGCGCGTGCGCATGGCTGACTCGGTGCGTGGCGGCACGGCTAACGGCGTCATCGAGGGCAACGAAATCCGCATTGCAAAGGACGCGCAGGACCCCGTGATGCAGGTCGTCGGCCATGAGTGGACGCACCGCGTGCAGGAGCTTGCGCCCGAGCAGTACACAGCGTTCCGCGATGCCATTATGGAAGACCCCGACGTCGCCGAGGCGGCGAACATTCTGCATGAGCAGTATAACCGCATGGGCGTTGAGATCAGCGCGGATGAAGCGCTGGACGAGGCCACAGCGAACTACGCGGGCGAGATGATCGCCAACACGGACGTGCTGAACGAGTTTATCCGCAGGCACAGCGAAGACCGCACGCTGCTTGAAAAGCTGCGTGACTCCATCCGCGAGATCGTGGGCAAGCTGACCGGCAAGGCGAAACAGCAGGCACAGACAGCGGAGGGGCTTTTGCAACAGGCATTTGAGGCGGCGGCGCAGAACAGCAAAAATGCCGCCACAGAGGGCGGCGTGCGCTTTGACTTAAAGGGTAAGAACAAGGACGGCGTCGAGGTCTACGAAACCGGCGAGGATGTCAAGAAAATGTCCTACAAAGAGCGCATGGAAGCCTTTATGGATATCATGCGCAACGAATACGCGGGGCGCACGGCCAAGTTCAGCGACGGCATCAACACCTACTACGCGAAGTTTGATGAAGCAGACCTTCGCAAGAATGTGTACGGCGATAAAAAATCCTCTCAAAAGGGATGGAAGGCGAAAATCAATACCGGAGCGGATGGCAGCATCTTTGAGCTTGTAGAAAACGCGACCTACAACGGAGGTAAAGCCGAGCAGGGGAAGAAAACGCAGGCACATCAAAATCTGACCGGCTGGGAGTATTTCGTCAAAACCGTGCAGATCGATGGACAGGTGTATGACCTGCTGGCAAATGTAAGAAAAAAGCCGGACGGAGAATTTGTCTACTCCATCCAGCTTAATGAAAATAAAAATAAAGCATCGGCACCGCCCCTTCAGTACCGAAATGGTACAGCTAAAGCGAATAATCGCCCTGTTGGGGTGTCCACCAATGCTTCTGAAAGCAGTGTACCCCAAAACGGAGAGAATGTCAAGAAGCGTTATTCACTGAAAGAGTACACCGATGAAGAGAAGAAGCAGCACCGCAAGGACGCGGACGAGTATTTCGGGCATACCTACAAGTGGTCGGAGACCGGATACATCCTGACGAACGGCAAGAAACTTGACTTCTCCGGCAGGCACGAAGGAGGCCCCGGCGGATATCGCACGGTCGACCACCGTGACATCCGCGACGCGCTGGGCGATGACTACGGCGGCAGCGATTACAGCGGGAGCATGGTTCAGTTTATGAGCGAGGGCAATATCCGCATTTCGCCGGAAAGCGGCGGTATCAACCTTTCGGTCATGCCAACAAAGAACCAGCTCGATTCCCTCTCCGATTTCATCAGCCACAATCGCGGTGAGGTCATTCTTGACCTTGATACGCCTGACGGGCAGACGGTATCGAGCACGGAATACCCGCGTGGCACGCACGCGAACAAGGTTCTCGCGGACATCAAAGCCTATTTTGAGGACGGAACAACGCCGCAGGTATCGAGCCTTGCACAGTTCCTATCCCTCAAGGGCACGGAGAACGCGCAGGAGATCGCGGCGCTTAAACGTGAGAATGAGACCTTGCGTCAGCGCGTGGACTACTGGAAGGGGCAGACGCGCCGCAGCGACGGCGTTCGCACCGACAGCAAGAGCGTGGAAAAGGCGGCGAAGGAGCTGACGCGCCGCTACGGTGCGGATATCGACAGCGGCGAGATCGCAGGCGACCTTGCAAGCCTGTATGACTACATTGCGCGCGGCGGTGACGAGACCGGAGAGCTGACCTACACCGAGGCGAGAAGCCGCGCGGATTCCATCGCCCAGCGCATCGCAGAGAGCGCCATCGCAAAGGATGACGAGGGTTACCGCGCTTATGGTGAGCTGCGCAAGTACCTGAAAGATACGAAGATCACGCTCTCCACCGAGGATGCGGCTGGCATCACGGACTATGCCGACTTCCGGCGCAGCCTCTTCGGCAAGGTAAATCTTGGCAAGGGCGAGCATACGAACGTCGATCAGGTCTATTCCGAGCTGGCGGAAAGCTACCCTGAGTTTTTCAGCGAGACGCGCGAGAACAACGTGAGCGACCAGATCAGCCGTATCGCCGAGGTGGCAAACGAGCTCTACAACGTGAGCGAGTATAACCCGTTTGAGGGCTATATGGGTCAGGCAGTCAGTGCCATTTCGAATGACGTCATGGAGCGATTCTTTGACCTGCCGCAGGCGAAGAAAACCTTCGCCGACGTGCAGGCGGAGAAGCTGGACGCGGCGAAAGCGGCAGGACGCAAGGCCGCGGCTGACGCGAAGCTTGCAGGCCAGATGGCACAGGGACGCACGGATGCCGTAAAGCTGCGCCACACGCAGGAGGCATTGCAGAAGGCGCGCACGCAGCAGGCGGAGAAGCTGGACGCGCTGAAAGACCGTTACCGTGAGAAAGACGCAACGCGCCGCGAGGGGCAGAAGCGCCGCGAGCTTCGCGCGAAGATCACGCGGCACGCAAAAGACCTGTCGAAGAAGCTGCTGCGCCCGACGGACACGAAGCACATCCCCGAGAATATGCGCTCGGCGGTGGCGGCAGTGCTGAACAGCATCAATCAGGAGAGCGCCTACACCGTGGACGAAAGCGGCAAGCACGTCTATGACGGCAGCGGCACGCCGACGCAGCGCACGCAGGCATTCGAAGCACTCCGAGATCAGTATCAAGATATTCTTTCAGGGCGAGAGAAAGACGGCGACGACCTGGTCATTGACCCGTCGCTGCTGGGCACGGACGGAAAGGACGGCCTGCTTGGACAGGTAATCGGCATGAAGGACAAGCGGCTCTCCGAGCTGACGAGGGAAGAGCTTGGGACGATGTGGAAGACCATCCGCGCGGTGGAGAAATCCGTCTCGACGGCAGGCAAGGTTCTCTCCAAGAGCAAATTCGAGACCACAAAGCAGATGGCGGATGCCTTCAAGGCCGACGTGAGCACGCGGCGGAAGAAGCTCGGCGGCAATACGACGATCAGCTTAGAGACGCCGTACACGTTCTTTGCCCACTACGGCGAGACCGGCAAGAGCATCTACCGGATGCTGCGCAATGCACAGGATTCTCAGGAGATCATGGCGCGCGACATTGCCGAGAAGACGCGGAAGGTGCTTGGCGACGAGCTGGGCGAGGCGGGCTTCAAGGATATTGCTGGGAAGGCTATCCACGGCGACCTGAAAGGCGCACTACGCGACGCGCGCGGCAGTGCCATCGGCAAGTGGGAGGCGGAGACGCACGATATCACCGTCGCCAACGGCGGCAAACTGACACTGACGACGCCGCAGATCATGGAGCTGTACCTTCTGAGCAAGCGCAAGCAGGCACTTGGACATCTGCTCGGCGGCGGCGTCATCCAGCCGGAGATCAAGAGCGCGGAGACCGGCAGGACGAAAGTGCCGCGCGGCACGCAGCAGGTCTTTTTGACTGATGGCGATATCGAGCGCATCACGGGCAATCTGACGGACGAGCAGAAGCGCGTGGCGGACGGCTTGCAGGACTTGACGGCAACGACGCTTGCCAAGTACGGCAACGACGCGAGCATGCAGGCCTACGGCTACCGCAAATTCACCGAGAAAAACTACTGGCCCATCAAGTCAGCAAAGGAAGCACTGCACAGCAACCTCGAGAAGGACAGAGGCAATGTGCGCTCCATCAAGAATATCGGCATGGCGCAGCAGGTGACGCCGAACGCGAATAACGCCGTAGAACTGCGCAGCGTGTTTGATACGTTCGCCGACCATGCATCCGACATGATCGACTACGCAGCATGGCTCGCACCGATGGAGGATGCAAACCGTTTCTTCAACTTCCAGTACCGCAATGACGCGGGCAATAAGACCGGCGTGAGCGTCAAGGGCCTGCTCGACGAAAAGGGCGGCAAGGGCGCGCAGCAGTACTGGCAAAAACTGATGGGCGACATTCAGAACGGCATCGGCACGAAAGACTTTGAGCCGATCACGGGCGCAATGGGCAAGTTCGTCGGCAAATTCAAGGGCGCGTCTGTCGGCGCGAACATCCGTGTCGTCATCCAGCAGCCGACGGCTTTCTTCCGCGCGGCGGCGGTTCTTGATCCGAAGGACATGGCAAAGGGCATGACCGGCGGCGTGACGAAGGGAAGCGGCTGGGAGAAAGCGCTTGAGCATTCCCCAATCGCAATGCGAAAGGACGTCGGCAGTTTTGATATCTCGTCACCGTACACGCTGAAAGACCGCTTCTACGGTAAAGAGGGCGTGACGAACAAGCTGAACGACCTCGCGGGCGCTGCTGCGGGCAAGGCGGACGCCGCGACGTGGGGGAAGCTGTGGAACGCCTGCGAGTGGCAGGTGAAGCGTGAAAAGCCAGACATCCGCGCGGGCAGCAACGAATTTTACAGCGCGGTCAACGATGTGTTCTCCGATATGATCGATCAGACGCAGGTCGTCGACGGAATCTTGCAGCGCAGCAACATCATGCGAGGCAAGAGCACTCTTTCACAGCAGGCGACAGCCTTTATGGGCGAGCCCATCATGAGCCTGAACGTGTTGCTTCGCAGCTATGACAACTTCCGCTATGAGGAGAACCCGGCGAAACGCAGCAAGGCCCTCAAGACGCTGGGCCGCGCGGCGACGGCACTGGTCGTTACGAATGTGGTGAATGCGCTGGCACAGAGCATTGTCGACGGCCTGCGCGACGATGACCGCGACAAGGACTATTGGGAGAAGTTCCTTTCAGCTTTTACGGGCGTGGAGGGAGATGAGAAGAACGCGCTCGAGTTGATCGGCAACGTCGTGTTGAACGGCAACGTCGGCAGCAACATGAACCCCGTGGCGCAAATCCCATTCGCAAAGGATGTTCTCTCACTTGCGCAGGGCTATGATGTGTCCCGCCCTGACATGGAGGTTTTCTCCGATCTGATCAACGCGGCGAGAGCCTTCGTTGACAGCGCAGGCGGTGACGGCAAGAAGACCAGCAAAGAGGCCACGCTCACGCTGTTGGCTGCGGCGAGCAAGATGTTTGGTCTGCCGGTCGCCAACATCAAGCGCGACCTTATGGCGACGCTGCGCACGATCGCACAGGCGAGCGGCAGCCTCGGCTTCCAGTATGAGGTGGAGAAGTTCAGCTACAACCTTGCCAACAGCGGCAACAAGAGCCGGTTTATCGGCATTCTCTACGATGCGCTGGAACAGGGCGATTACGCGACCTATGAGCACGTGCGCCGCGACCTGATGGAGCAGATGGGGCTGAACGGAGAGAGCATCCAAAGCAGCCTCAAGAACCGCTACAACAAGAAGACCGAGAGTGAGGCCAACTACTCGTTCCCGCAGAAATCGCTTGACCTGCTGGGCATTCGCGGGAAGTACGCCTATGACAGCGGCGATGGCGATGAGAAATTCAGCGCGGCGGACCTGAACGCGAGCTCGTTCAGCAAATATGAGACGCAGAAGGGCGACGCCTACCGCACGCAGGCTGATAAGGCAACGAGCAGCGGGGCCTTCTCCCGCCTCTCTGAAGAGGGCAAAGACAAGGCGCTTGGCTACGTCGAGAGCTACGCCGAGGCGGTGGCGCTGAAAGAAAACTCCGGCGGGCAGTACGAGATCACGACCAAATGGGTCCAGAATGCGCAGGAGGCGCAGAAGCAGTACCACATCGCCCCCGGCGTGTTCGCGGCCTGCAAGGCGGCGGCGAGCGAGTGCGAAATGCTGAAGGACAAGGACGGCGACAGCATCGATTATAGCAAAGGCTTGCAGATCATGGAAATGCTGTTCCGCTCGGGGCTTAACGAGCAGCAGCGCACGGCAATGTACGAATATCTGGACGTGCCGAAGAAGATTCGCCATTGGAACCGCGCGCGGGTGGACGAGCAGCTTGCAATCGCACGGAGGAAAGCGACGTAAAGAAAAAGAACCTGTCGGCGGGCCGGCAGGTTCTTTTGCCCCGTGGTGAATTTGCGGAGGCGGCATGATAGGCTCAATGGAGAACACCATAAAAATAAGGGGGGCGTGAAAAATGGATAATGCAAAGCACTACGATGACGCAGAGATCGCGCTGATCGAAAGCAGGTGCAAGAGCAATACGCACCGCATCAACGAGTTGCAGGAGCACCAAACGGCGCTTGACAGGCTGGCAACGTCTGTCGAAGTGCTGGCGACCAAGCAGGAGACCGTCGAGGGCGATGTCAAGGAGATCAAAGAGGACGTGAAAGCCATTACGGGCAAGGCAGGGAAGCGCTGGGACGGGCTGGTCGACAAGGCTCTCGCGGCGCTGGCAGGCGCTTTTATCGCGTGGCTACTGTCAGGGGTGGCCTTATGAAGAAGTGGAGAAAGCGGGATAAGTACGTCATCGCGGCAGTGCTCAACCTCTGCTGGTACTGCATTGCGGTGCTCGTATTGACCGCGCTCGACAAGGTAGTGCCGGACAGCCTGACGGTCGCATGGTTTGCGGCGTGGACGGCAGAACTCGGCCTGCTGGCTGGAATCAAAATCAAGGGAAAGGACGAATAACATGAACGAATTACTGAACAAGAGAATCGCAAACCTTCTCAGCGTGAAGAGCCTTGTGACGATTGCGCTGACGGCGACCTTCTGCGCGCTGACAGTACAGTCGAAGGTGACGCAGGAATTCAACACCGTGTACCTCATGGTCATCGCCTTCTACTTTGGCACGCAGAACGCGGCGGGCAGCGCGAAGGGAGAGTAAAAGCATGGCGAGAGCAGAAGACATCCTTGCCATCGCGCGCAAGGAGATCGGCATGGTGGAGCAGCCGGGCAACCGCCAGAAGTACGGCAAAGCCTACGGCATGGACGGCGTGTACTGGTGTATGCAGTTCGTGTGGTGGTGCTTCCAGCAGGTGGACAAGACGCTCTTCTATGGCGGCGGGAAGACCGCGAGTTGCGGCGAGCTGATGAACTACGCCAAAGCCCACGGCCAATGGGTCACATCCGGCTATCAGCCGGGCGACGTGCTCATCTATGACTTTCCCAACACGAAGGTCAAGACCGATCATACGGGCATCTGCGAGAGCGTGAGCGGGCAGTACGTCACCGCCATCGAGGGCAATACATCCAACGGCAACACCGGCAGTCAGGCCAACGGCGACGGGGTGTACCGTCGTAAGCGCAAACTGTCGCTTGTGCTGGGCGCATACCGCCCAAAGTATGAGGCGAGTTACCGCGAGGTGCTTAAAAAGCGCTCCGGTCTAGCGGATGCGACGATGGACTATCTCGCCGCCTACAAGTACGGCGCGGACCTGATCCGCAAGCTCGCGACGATGAAGTAACCCGGATTTGGAGCGGTCGAAAAAGTAAGGAAGGAGCGGGCGGCGAAAGCCACGCGAAAGCGCTCTGCAACGTCCCAGAAAGGGACATGGACAGTCAGCACAAGCAGATCCGCGCGGAATTATCCGCGATGGCTCCGAAGCGAGCCGTGGCATACGTTTTATCCTTCGAGCTGCCGCCGTCGGAGGCGGCGTGCGTCATTGAATGCGACGTGCGGCAGAAAAGCTGCGTGCAGGTGGCAATGGAGCGAAGCCTGTCTGTTGATGCAGTGAAAAAATACCGGCGGCGCGCATACCAGAAAATTGCATCAGAAGTCTATGAAAAAAGAAACGGCCCCACCGAATAAACGGTGAGGTCATTTCTTTTGTGTAAAAACAGGCCGGGAATGATCTGCAAAATTAAAATATCATGTTTCATGTGAAAAGGCAAGGGGAATCGTTCGACGGGTTTCGACGCACTTTTCATACACTTTACGGACGCTTTTGAGCGCCCGTTTTTTTGTACGATGAAAGCGACAAAAGGAGGTGCGCGCATGGGATATTTCGGCAACCCTTATCAGATGGGGTATAACCCCTATTCAGGATATGCTCCTGCAAGCCCACAGAACGGCGCAGGAGCGATGCAAGGCTTTGCGGGTCAAATTACCCGCGTGAACGGAGAAAACGGCGTGGACGCGCTCAGGATGGCACCGCGCAGTGAACTGATCGCGATGGATATCTCGCGGTCGGATGTGCTGATTGGCTGGTACGTCAAAACGGACGACGCGGGGTACAAGTCGAAAACGCCGTATCTGATGACGCCTTACGAGCCAAAGCCCACGCAGAGCACAGCAAGCCTCACGAGCATCGAAGAGCGCCTGACCAGATTGGAGGGAATCGTCAATGAACAATCCGTTGCTGGAAAGCCTGATGGGAAGCCAAAGGGCGGCAAGGCCGAATAATCCTCTTGCGATGTTGGGAGAATTTCGCAAGTTCGCAAGAGGCATGACGCCTCAGAAAGCGCAGCAGGAGATCGAGCGCCTTTTGCAGTCTGGGCAAATGTCTCAGGAGCAGTTTCAGCAGCTTCAAGAGCAAGCGAAAGAATTCATGCAATTTCTGAAATAAGCCGGTGCGCAACGGTTTATTTATAAAATTCTTTCAGGAAGGAGTTTTGACACATGGATAGTGGTATGTCTCTCAGCGATATCGCCGCGGTCACCCGCGGTGCGAACGATGAGAACGGCTGGGGTTCCGGTTGGTTCCTCATTGTCGTGCTCTTCCTCTTCATGTTCGGCTTTGGCGGCAACGGCTGGAACCGCCAGGGCGAGTTTGGACAGTACGCCACGGCTGCGTCGCAGCAGGAGATCCTTTTCGGCCAGCAGTTTGGCCAGCTGAACGACCGCCTGACTAACATCGGCAACGGCATCTGCAATCTCGGCTACGAGATGCAGGGCGGCATCGGTCAGCTGGGCAAGGAGGTCGCGCTCGCGCAGAACGGCACGAACATGGCCATCATGCAGACCGGCAACGACATCCAGCGCCAGATGGCAGACTGCTGCTGCACCACGCAGCGCGGTCTTGACGCCATCAACGCCAACATCGACGCTAAATTCGCAGCGCTCGAAAAGAGCCAGCTCGAAGGCCGCATCGCACAGCTTGAGCAGGCCAACAACCAGCTCTATCTGCGCGAGCAGATGTGCGGTGTCGTGCGCTATCCCAGCGGCTACACCTACAGCGCGGGCAACTCCCCGTTCTGTGGCTGCGGCTGCGGAAACGGCAACATTTGACGCCCTATTCGGCGAGGCAAGCGGGGCGGCAACAGCTGCTCCGCTTTTTAATTTTTTAGGAGGGTAAAAATATGAGTAAGTCTGCAATTTACACGACCAACGTCAGCAATCCCACCGTTGCGGTCGGCGGCATCGTGCCGGTCGGCTCGACGACGCGCCGCTATGGCTGCAACATCCGTCAGGACGGCAACGCGATTACACTGTGCGGGCAGGGCTATTACCTTGTCAATGTCAGCGCGACAGTTGCACCCACGGCTGCCGGTACGGTCAGCCTGACCGCACAGAAGGACGGCGTCGCCATCATCGGCGCTACGGCAGCTCAGACGGTCGCAGCAAACGGCGTGGCAAACCTCACTATTACGGCTATTATTCGTAACGCCTGCGGCTGTGACGGCTCTCTTCTGTCGCTGGTACTCGACGGCGTGGCATCGGTCGTCAACAACCTTGCGGTCACGGTCGAAAAACTATGAACGACGATTCGGATGCTCTGCTGCTCGGGATAATTTTGCTGCTATTTGCTGCAGAAAGCGAGGAAGAAAATGAAACTCATTGAAAAACTGTCGGCGATGGTCGACGAGGAAATCGATGACGCGATGAAGTACGCGAAATGCGCCCTCGAATACAAGGACGAATGTCCCGCTCTTGCAAAGACGTTTTATGAGCTTTCCGGCGAAGAGATGCATCACATGACGATGCTCCACGCCGAGGTCGCTGGCGTCATCCAGAAGTACCGGCAGGAGCACGGCGAGCCGCCTGAGGGCATGAAGTGCCTCTATGACTATCTGCACAGGAAGCAGATCGATAAAGCGGCGGAAGTGAAACTCTTGCAGGACATGTTCCGGGAGTAGACCTGTTAGGGATTTGTTAGCAACCGCGAAGGAATGAAGCGGAATATTGAAGCATTTAATCCTGTATTGTTACATTTATTCTGCTTTATTCCGGGTTATTGCAACATAATTCTGCAAAGCGCGCGTTCGTAGCTATTTCACACGCAGGAGGTCACTGGTTCGAGTCCAGCAGTCTCCACCAAAAAAGCCTT
>ERZ772876.660-NODE-660-length-43190-cov-13.553124_pt1 | contig 43190 bp, 39 predicted proteins | sample MGYA00580584_ERZ772876 | MGnify/ENA primary metagenome ERZ772876 (study PRJEB29015, sample SAMEA2737728) | human gut metagenome | biome: human gut; feature: human-associated habitat; material: faeces | place: China | collected 2012 ... | reverse complement strand
ATTCATATATTACCTTTTCGTTTTCTAGAATTTCAAAATGTTCTTTGAAATCTTGGATATATACTCTGTAAGTGTGCATAAAGACCTCCTAATAAATAAAGTGTGGACAATTTGTCCACACTTATAAGATTTATTTTAAAAGATTTTTATTATTTTGTTGCTCAATACTTTGAATGATTTTTTCTATCCTCTCAATATCAATATCTTCACATTTAAGAATCACATTTTCTCCTTTGTTTATATAACTAAAATGAGATAAATTAATATCTTTATTATTTTTTAATTTTTCAAAAGTATCTTTAGTTATCAATTTAAAATGATGGACTGTTTCTATGTAACAATTCAAAGTACAAAACATATGAGTACATTCTTTTTCATAATCTAGAATTCTAGAATAGTTACGCTTTTTCATCAATTTTTTTATTTCATTAGTAATTGTATGTAACTCTCTCAATTCATTTTTGGTGAAGTTACCGAATAAAATTTCCTTTAGTTTTGTTGCAGGATTACCTTTGTAAGAAATTTTACCATCTCTATTAAAAAGTAAAATTTTATCAAAACAATTCGTTTTATAAATGAAATCAACATTTTTGCAAATGGCATTTACAACTCTATCGTGGTTATATTTTGTTGTAGCTCGTGGTAATTCACCTATTGATAACGCATTTTCATATCTCAATATCGTACTTTGGTAAGATATTTCTGGTTTAACACAAATTATATGCAATTCTGTGTGATAATCTCTTTGATTCAAAAGTTTACAAGTATTGATTGGAACTTCTGCACTTCTGAGTGTTCCTTCTATAATAAGATTATATTTTTTTCTACTTAAATCATCAATCAGCTTTTCCGTAATTTTGTTGATAAAAGGTTGTGTATAATCTGCCGAATTTTCACCATGTTCTAATTGTATTTCTTTGTAGTAAGGGTGAAAAACTCTAAACTCATCAGCATTGATAATTGCGACATTTACGTTGTTTTTTAATATAAACCGTTGCAATGTACTTTTACCTGAGCCAGGTTGCCCACCTAAAATATATGCCGTAGGATTAGATACCGGAGATAAACATGATGTTATTCGATTGAATACAATGTTCGAATATATAAATTGAAATTCATCATTAGTATATTCATACATTTTTTATACCTGACTTAACTAAACTTGAAATAACGGTATCATACTGATTAATTGTTGAAAGTAATTTCAAGTAAGTTTCTTCATCTTCGCATAAAATAATCTTTTGTCTGTAAGTTAATAATTTATTATATAACATTTCAATACCATCAAAAGGCATATCACTATAATTCATATACCTTTCATAATCTGATAAAACCCTAGAAAACTTTTCATATAATGCTTCAGCTTTATTTGTAACTATATAATTAGTCATAAAGCAACCTCCTTTACACTATATCATATGTAAAAACTAATATGTTTTTCATTCTTTAAACTAATTTACAGTATTATTGTACTACTTATATTTTTTATAGTCAATAAATGTGACCAACAGAGAAAAAAATATTCCACACTCATAAACTAACAAACTATCAAGTGATTTATAATGACTGACAGAAAGACACTCAATGTGGAAAACTCAAAAACAAAGTAATGTTGAAAACTTCTTATACTTGTACTCAACTATTCACAATTTTTCAGCCATAATACTCTAAGTTACATCTATACTTAAGGTATAATTTTATATTATTTTTCTTTCTGTTGGTATATAAGTGGGTACTCCTCATAGAAGTGTAATTTTTTGGACTACCCCTTGAAATAAAAAAGTAGGACTTGACAGTCTTGTGTAAATTGTGTACAATACCCTTGTAAGATTTGAATATGCCTAAAACAAATCTAAAAGGGAAGATACTTAGTCGAGAAGAGTATCTTCTTCTTTTTTTGCGTTGTATCTTAGGTTTATGAATTAAGATGGTATTTATCTGATAATAATTATCAGCATAACTGCCATCTTTCTTTTTTACTCTATATCTACTGATTAGACCCTTTTTAATTAGTGACTTAAGTGTAGCAATAACGCTAGAACGATGAAGATTTAACTGATTACAAATATCATTTATACTGTGCCAGAATTGCATAGTACGGCTATCAGCACACTTGCAACAAAATAGATACATTCTGAATTCAGACGCAGTTAATTTATTTGATAGTTTAAAAATTCTCCTGCTAACAAAGAAATAGTTATATTTAACTACAGGTAAAGTATAATGGTATGTACCAAGCTTATGCTCATCGACAAAATATCTTCTAACTTCAAGAATTAAATTGAGTCTATTAAGTTTGTCAATGATACGAGAAATAGTCTTAGGTGTTAGACCGGTCATCGTAGCAATAGCTCTTTGTGATATTCTTACATATTTTTTATTCTTATAGCATACTCCTCGTAGGCTATACATTGCAGTTAATACAGTTAGTTCTGTAGAACTAAGGTTCATATCAAAGATTGTATTAGGCATTTTAAAAAGTTCATTACTACTCATTGCTATTCCTCCTTTCATTGATTTAGAAATAAAAAAACTGCACTTGCTATAATAACAAGTGCAGTATGAATAACTACAGATATGACATAAATATATAAGATTATATAGTATGACTAATTGACATTTTTAAATTTATTTGATATAATCAAATAAATTCAAAAACTGATGTTAACAACTGTCTCTTGTTATCATTAGGCTATCGTAGGTGGTGGTACACCTACGATAGATGAATTTTTTATTTTTATTAAATTATAAATTAAAAGTTGAAATTTGTCAATTGTAAATTTAGCCGTTACTTCATAAGTGGAGTAACGGCTTTATTATTTTTTAACTGCACAAGTTCATCGTTATAGTCTTTACCAACTGATGAAGGTTGATTACTAACATTGTAACCTAAATCAGAATACTTTTGCATATATTTTTCTGTCGCTTCAATTCCTGCTTTGTCATTATCAAGGCAAAAAACTATATTGCGTGTAGTAGGATACTCTTGTAAATAGTGGGCAAGTGCAGTATCAGATACACAACCTAGGGATAGCCTACAAGAATTAAGCCACGCAGTTTTGCTTTCACAAGCAATATTAATAAGTGTTGCATGGGATAACATATCAATTGGTGCTTCAAAAACAAACAAAGTTTCTTTATCGTATCCTTGTAGATAAAAGCCATTAGCCTTATCACTACCGGTACATTCTTTACGGTATTGCTTATCTGTTAAAGTGCCTCTGATTGCTCCGTATTTAGGCTCTTTATTCTTATCCTTACCAACGAATACAACATTACCTCGTTGGTCCTCATAAAGATAGTGGTGCTTACAAAGACAACTAACAATATCTTTATCAAGTTTCCTACTCTGTATTAGATATGCAAAAAGCCTATTATATCTACCTTGTTTCTTTGGTGGTAAATGAATTTCTTTACTTTCTTTTTCAACTTGTTTCGTTGCTTTTTTGTATGTTGAATGATATGTATTATTTTCGCTTGTAATTGGTTTAAGAACAGTTTTTAGAGCTTGTTCGTAACTTAACTCTGTTGTTCTTAAATCAAGCCTATCGTCGATTTTAGATACAAATGCGAGTATGTCACCACCACCAACAGAAAGAGAATTCCAAAACCACGCTTTGTCATCAGCATTAACTACAAGACTATTGTGTTCAATACATCTATAACCTTTACCATCTTTTTTGAACGATAAACCATAGTTGGATGATAAATAATCAGTAGTTGAGATATTGTGAGCTTCAGACTTTTCTTCCGGTGTAAAAATGTACATATCTTTCTTTTTGTAATAAAACATTATTTATACATCTTCTTTCTTGTTCTCTTAATGCGAACATTAAGGACTTTAAGTTGAAATAAACAGACCAATGCAGGAAGAATATTGATATTAATTAACATTGATGAATCTGTAGCTAATAGTAGAGTTCCATCAATTAAAGCGATAGATATTAAAATAGTCACTAACTTTTTTACTCTTAGAGAAGTTAGTGGCTTTTCTTTTAATTCATTTAGTCTGTTTTTATATAAATTTTTGGCATAAAAAAAGTAGGCATAAAAGCCTACTATAATAAAATAAGTAATCATTTTTTCTTTTTTCTAGTAGGAAAAATGAATTCAAGCTTTCCTTGTTCGTTAATCTTTAACGAAGCATCAAATTCTTTTCCTGTTTTTGATGATTTAAACCCTTTAATAATGTTAGTTCTTTGGCTAGATATAAGCATATTGATTTGATTTTGTGTTAGTTTCTTACCACACAATTCAAATGGAATGCTGAACTTACAACCTTTTTTGTAATTGCTACAGTAAACATTAGTTTTGCTCTTATATAGCTTATTACCACACAATGGACAAATACTAGATTTATCTACATATGCCTTAGCTTTAGAATTCTTAATTTCTGCATACCATAGTCTTACTTTATCTTCAATTTGAGAGATAAAATCATCATAGTTAAGTTTACCAAGTTCAATATCATAAAGTTGTTTTTCGATTTCACCGGTTAATTCGGCTGATTTAATATCTGATACTGGTAAAGTATCAATAACATAAAATCCTCGTTCTGTAGGAACTACAGTTTTACCTTTTTTAACGATGTAACCTCGGTTATATAATCCCTCGATTGTGCTAACTCTTGTTGCATCAGTTCCAAGTCCTTTCTTCTGTTGCTTAAACAAAGACTTTGCTTCTTCATCTTCAAAGTGTTGTCCTGCAAGTTCCATCGCATTGATAAGAGCAGGTTCGGTGTATCGCTTTGGTGGTTGTGTTTCGCCTTTAGCTAAATCAAAATTACAATTTACATTTGCATTTTCAGTTACTGCAGGTAAAATATTAATTTTATCAGGCATAGCGTCAACACTATACCAACCTTCATTAACAATAACACTACCTTTAGAAACAAAGTTCTTATCGTTAATGCTAGTAATAATTGTTGTATCCTCTATTACAACTTTTGGAAAAACAATTCTTAATAATGATTTGGCTAGTAAATCATAAAGTGCAATCATATCATCGTCACCAATATCAGACAGGGAAGATGGAACATTAAGAGTAGGGATAATTGCAGTATGTGAGCCAACTTTTTCATCATCAAAGTGTCGTTTGCTAAACTCAAGCCAATTTTCTTTAGCAAGAGAATACTTTTTGTATTCTTCAACTTGCATTAGCTTTTCGATAGTTTTTTCGACCTCGTTCATCATAGCAACTGTTAGATGTTCTGTATTAGTTCTTGGATAACTCATAAATTTTGCTTCATACAATTTTTGCATTGTACTTTCAGCTTTCTTTAAGTCCCAATTAAGGTGTTTTGCACAAGCAATCTGAAGTTGTGTTGAGTTAAAAAGCAAAGGTGCAGTTACTGTCTTTTGCTTATGTTCAATAGACTTAATAGTTCCGTTACTAGTTAATGAACTAATTAATTGTTCAGCTGATTGTTTGTCCTCAAACTTACCTTCAATAAATTCACCTTTATAGGCTTTGTTATCTTTAGTAGTAAATTCACCGATGACCTTATAAAAAGGTTTCTTTACAAAGTTTTTGATTTCTCTTTCTCTGTTAACAACCATGGCGAGTGTTGGCGTTTGAACTCTACCTACAGAAAGAACCTTATCAGTAGAAAATTTAGTTGTCATAGCCACCGTTAAATTACCACCATATAGCCAGTCCGTAATAGCCCTAGCTTCACCGGACTTTTGAAGGTTCTGCATTTCAAAACCATCTTTTAAATGCTCAAATGCATAACGAATTTTTCCGTATGTAAGGTCAGTTAGCCACACTCTTTTCCAAGGCTTTTTGCAGTTCAAACTGCGATATACATAATCAAAAATTAATTCACCTTCACGGTCTGGATCGGTTGCATTAATTAATAAATCTGCCTTATCAAAAAATGGTTTGATATAGTCATATAGAACTTTTGTATTATCCTTTATTGCTAATTTGTATTCATTAGGAATACAAGGGAATGCATTAATATCCCATTTAGAATACTTATCTCCGTATGAACTTGCCTTAGATAATTGTATTAGGTGTCCTTGACCATGAACGAGTATAGCTTTATCACCATCAAGTTCAAATTCCCAATGACAAATACGATTATCTTTGTCATATGGTATCCTATTTCCTGCATTAAGTGCATTTGCAATTTCTTTTGCAAGTGAGTATTTCTCTGCGTAAATTACAATCATAATTTAATCCTTTCTTATGTTCGCTTTTTAACATAAATAGTGCAAGTAGCTGACTTACCATCTGCAGTAGCAGTAATAGTTGCAGTACCAACATTTTTAGCTTTAACATAGCCATTTTGTTTAATAGTAGCTACACTAGTATTACTACTACTCCAATGGACTTTTTTCCTTTTAGGAGTTACTGTAGCAGTTATAGTAACACTATCAGCAACTTCTAATGTTTTAGAATAGTAAGATAAACTAATACTAGTTTCGACTTTACCATTGTTAGACCAGTTATTATTACCATAGTCAATTTTAATCTGTGTTTGAGTTTTTGGCTTTTTCTTTACAATTCTTTTCGTTGCAGGTGGTTGTGTCTGAACCGGTACATGATTAGTATTATTGTTTGAACTACTAGAACTAGAAGATTTCTTTTTTCTTTTCTTCTGAACAACTTTTTTAGTTGTAGGTTGTGTTGTTATTATCTTTGTAGTTGTTGGAACAGTTGATGGAGGGATAGTTGTAGTATTTACAATGACTTGATTGTTAGTAATATATTTTTCTGAATTAGATGTGTATGTTTCAATAACGGAAGATACAGTTATTTTTTCTTCTGTTGGTATTGTAGATGTTGAAGTAATAGTTGCTTCATCCGGTGTGGACAAATTGTCCACGCTATCATTACTTTTCAATATGAAACATACAATCACAAGAATAATAACTAAGGCAATTAGAATAATAGGAATGATTTTCTTATTAGCTAAACTAGATTTTGTTTTAGTGTTTCTTTTAATATATCTGTCTGTTAGCTCTTGAGAAATAACTGATGTATCAATATCTTCATTATTAACAAATGATTTAATTACATCATTAAACTGAATACTTGTAATAGTGTTTCCTATGACACCATATAAACGAAAATCATTAAATAAATCTATTTCATTGTTACTAGCAAAAAGTAATATTCTTGACTGAGAAAATACTTTTTGTAACGATTTAATTAATAAAGATATATCTATGCCTTTATGTCTAACAGAAGTATCAATTAATAGTCCAAGTGGATTATATTTCTGTCTTAAACTTTTTACAGAATCAATAGAATTTATAGAATTAACCACACCTAATACATTAACATTAGGTGTGGCTTTTAATAGTTCTGTATATTCTTTTGAAGTCTTTTTGTCTGCAATAATAAGTATGTTCATTATTGACTCATTTCCTTCTGCTTGTCCTCAAACTTAGTAGTACATATCTTGTACATTAAGCTATCAGTTGGCATTAAGTTTTCAAATGGAATAACATTTGAACCACTAATAATAAGACCAGTACCAACATCAGAGCTGTTAATATATGATACTTGTGATTCAGATAAATGCCACTGATTAATGATAGCTTCCAAGTCAGATGGTTTTTGATTTAACAATGTAACAAAATCACTGTTATTAAGCATAGAACAAGCTTGTTTACTTTCAAGCACATCAGAAATGTTCTGTGTAGCACCACAAGCATTACCACCGTACTTTCTAATTCTCTTATATACTTTAACAAAGAAATCACCGGTAGAATAAATCTGAGAGTTTGTATCATTAAACATAACGGAAAATTCATCAGTGAAAACCCAAGTTCTAACGCCTTTTGCCTTGTTTTCAACTACTCTTTGCCATAGTAATTCAAGAGTAACAAGTAAACCTACAGTTTTAAGTTGTTCACCTAATTCGTTAATATCAAAGACGATAAACTTTTTATGATACTCAACATTAGTGTGATGAGCAAAAATGTTGAAAGAACCAGTTACATATAGCTCAAGAGTAGTTGCAAGTGTTTTTGCGTCTGTTGATTCATCAGAAAGTAATAGATAATATAAGTTTTCTAGTGTTGGCATTTCTGTAGTTCTGCCATTTTGATAATCTGCGTACACTTTTAGTACATATCTATCTATGATAGCTTTTTCTGTACCGGTAAGTGTTCTACCTAGAGATACTTCAATAAATGACATTATAAAGTTAGACTTAAGTGCTACTGCATTAGTACCTTCATCAACAAAACTTAAATCAGTATCAAATATATTAAGATAATTAGTTGAATTAGGAGATAACTTAATTACTTCACCGTTAAATGACTTTGCTAAAGGTGAATATTCGTTTTCAGGGTCAATTACAATAACTTCATCATTAGGAAACTTAGTCATAATAGCATATAACTCAGACTTGATGTTCATACTTTTACCACTACCGGATGGACCAAGTGTGAAAGCATTACCGTTCATATTGTCTGAACGGTTAATTAAAATAGGGGCTTTGGTTGTTTTATTTATTCCGTAATATATTCCACCCTCAGCAAATACATTACGATTACTAAAAGGGATAAAGTTACCTACTTCATTAGTTAATAGATAAAACGGTTGTCCCAAAAAAGTACCATCAGCATTAATTACCGGATTAGCAAAAGGACAAATAGTTTTTAAGCCTTTCTCTTGATAAGTAGAGCCACTAAGAATATCAATCTTAACTTGATGTTCAAGAGCTTTTTGTTTAATGTAAAGCATAAGTTCTCTTAATTCTTCTTCAGTTTCAGCTGAAACTAGAATATAAATACCCATCTGGAACATATCACAGTTTGAATCACCAAGTTTATCCTGTAGTTCAGTTAACTCTTTTTCTCTGTTCTGTAATGAATAAGGAATGAACTCGCCACCATGCTTTTTGTTGTTTTCTCGTCTCTTCTCAAGTCTCATTTCCAAGTCTTCCATCTGTCGTTTCAACATATCAAAAACATAAGCTTTCTCTAGCTTTTTTAGGTGCTTAGAGATTGTAATCTTATAGTTATTATCTAGTAAATCAGTAATAAACTCATCATCACAAGATTTACTGATACTTCTTACAAACATAACAGAACTGAAAGTTGAACCTACTTCAATAAGCTTAGACTTAAAGGTAAAGTGCGATGGTGCAATGTAGTCTTTTAACTTACAATCGTGCTGAATGTATGATGATGGCAATAAGAATGGTTCGTTATCACAAGAATGATAAATATTATGTAATATTTCAAAACATTCTTCTGTTTTGACCATAGTAATTTTACTGTCCATATCAGAAAACAAAATTTCAAACTGGTCAAAAATCTTGAATAGAATATTGATGTTATCAAGCTTTGTCTTTGGCTCAAAAGAGATAACACCAATTATCAGTTGATTACAAGTTGTGCTAACGCATTTATCAACAATGTTACTCATAACACTTTGATAATCTTGTAATATGTCCTCTCTAACATTTTGATTGTCTTTAGGTATCATAGCTTTATCAAGCAATTCTTTGTCAAAAGGACTGTTAACTATAAACTCTTGATAATTAATGTTAGATGGGAGAGAGGATAGAAAAGTTTGATACTTATCGTAGGTAATATCTTTGTCACTATCTTTCTTTGTTTTATAGTTCACTTGTTGAATGAAAAATCGTAGAGAAAAGTTATTGCCACAACGGAAAATTCCGTTAGTGTAAACTTCATCCCAAGGTAGAGTATCTTGAGCTGACTTTGGATTTTTCTTACTTTTGCCATAACTTTCAGTTTGTTGCTTAATGTTAACATTAACAATTTTGTTATTCTTCATATTTATCAAACACTCCTTTACTAGCATAATGACGAGTAATATTACCCTTCATCATAATTAATAACCAAGCTAAAGCCGATGAACCATTGACTTGAGCAACACTCCCAGTTCCAAAAATAACCAGAATAATAAACACCGGAAATGAGGAAGTATCAATTGATACACCACAAACGAAATATAACAGAGAAAAGACACCTAGTGATACTAATAGTCCAATAGCCATTATGATAATCTGCCTAACAGATAATCCAATAAAAACTGCTTTGGGTTTTATAATATTTTGCTTGGTCATATTAACTTTACGCATTTATTTTACCTCCTTAATCAATTAAATTAGTCAGTGCTTTTGGTGGTTTAGCCATAATTCTACAAATACCAAATATGATAACGAATTTTGGAATAATTTGTTTTAAGTTAGTGATGAAAGAACTTCCAGTATAAGCAGTACCATTATTAGCTTCAGCTATCCACTGACTACCAATCATATAGCAAATAATCATAAAGGTCATAAATAAGCAAGTAGATAAGAATGCACCTATAAACTTCTTAAAATAAACTTTTGTCTCCTCATTAGCAACACAAGCAAAAGCTAAAGGAGATATTGCCATTAAGCAAGTAAGTTCAAAAGCACGACTTAGAATTTTGATGAACACACTTATAATTGCAAAACCTAATGCAATTATTAAAATTAGTTCAGGTCCTCTAAGAAAAATATTTTGAAAAAAACCAATTATCGTTCCAAGAAAGTTCCAGGAACTAGCATTTGCTGTCTTAGGATTAAAATTAGATGTATAAACTACTCCGTATACGTTAACTTTAAGCAATTTTAAGAGTTGTGAATTCATAGAATTAACAATATTAATGATATAACTACATACCCTAACAGAAAGGTCAACCCAAATTTTCGATATTATTAACGAAACTAAAACTTTGATAATTCCACGTTGACTTGTAAAATCAAATTGCAACATCGTGTTAGTCATATTTAATCCAAATAGTATTACTACAAGACAATAAGCGAAAGATTTTGTAACCGGAGCAACAACATTTGCAATTTTCTTCATTGAGTTAGTACCCCAAGAAATACCAAAAAAGTTGCTTCCTTTTTTTGCATTACCATTACCGAAATCTTTAAGTGTTCGACCTAACTGTTTCCACAAATACGTAACAATAGAATATTGTCCAGTAACCATATTAGACGTATAAGAATTCATTGATGATACATTGTTATCTTTTCTTTGATTATATGCATCTCTAAAATCAGAATATAAACTGTTTAAAGCAGAAGAATATGAGTTAATATTCTTTCGTATATTGTTATAATCACTATTAGAAATTACATCATCTGTATCATAATAAGCACCATTCTTATATTCTTGCCATTTTACTTCTCCACCAGAATCTGATGTAAAACAACTACGTCGAACAGTATCGTACAAATCACGTAAATTAATGTATAGTGAGTACCACTTATTATATAAGTCAGAAGCTTTTTCTTTATTGATAGAAGTATTAGAATTGCTATCATCAGATGACATTGTATTAAGCCACTTGATAACATTTTTGTTTCGAGAATTATATGTTTTAATTAATTCATACGTATCATAAAAAATATATGTTCTTTTAGCACTTCTTTGTATATTTTCGTGCGTTCTAAAATCCTCAAGAACTGAATCATCAAAAGAATATACCGATTTGATAGTTTCACCAATATCAGATAAAGAAGAACCACTACTAGATATATCTGATGTAACAGCTCCTACTCCACCAGTTGTTATTGTAATTAACATAATTACTAACATAATGAGTGCTATTAATTTTGTTCTTTTTCTATTAGAATTATCTAATGCCATTGTTCTTAAGTTTTTAGTTTCTTTATATTTGATAAACATATTACACCTCCTTACATAGCACCTTTCGGTGCTATGTATTTGTTAAAAGTTAGAAGAATATCTTTTTAATCGCAATGAAACAGCCAACTGCAGCACCAGCAATAATTAAACTAGCAATACCATTTTTGAAGGAACGTGGGTCTTCTTCATGATGACCTTTAACTGCTGAATAGACTGCACTAATTGCATATACCCCACAAGCAGTATATAAAATATAAAAAATAATATTTACAAGTTGACTTGTTTCCTTAGTACTAACACCTGAAGGAACACTTGTAGCTGCAGATGCACTAACTGTAGAACTAGCAAGAATTATTGATACAACACAAAGTATGTTATAAATTTTGCGAAAGTGTTTAAGTCTTGCGTTCTTCTTATCAGCTTTAACTGAAGGGTTATTATTACTTAATCGGTTCATTTTGTTTTCCTCCTTAAATAAAAAAAGAGAAGTTATTTCTAACTTCTCTTTAGTGATTGGATTGTGAAATCCTTTTAGATTGATTAAGTTTTTGTGCTTTGTCAAATGCTTTAATTGCTTCTTTGGATAAATCAATTACTGCCGTTACACCTGCAGTAGCTCCTGCAGAGGCAGTAGTTGCACCGGTTTTAGCAACTGATGAACTTGCTTTTGCAGTAGCTTTAGTTGCATTAGCATGTACTGAATTACGATATTTGTTAATATCAATTACTTTATCAAAATTCTTAGTTGTAATCTTCTCCATATTAACTGATTGAGGTTGTGTGAACATACCTTTTGTTTTTTCTGTTGGTGTTACAATACCATCCTTACTAATCTTAACAAAATCATATTTTTCGCATTTCTCAAAATAATTTTGAACCTGCTTAAATTGTTGTGGATTAGAATAACTTAATTTATTTAAGTCAATTTGGTTAACATACTGAAAAATTTTAAGGTCATCACCATTACCCTGAAGATTAATTGCAACTGTATTTTGTAATTGATTATTAGCAATAAAATTTTTTTGGTCCTTATCAAATTGCTCAATAAAAGATTGAGAACTAATATGTTCCTTGCCTTTATCAGTTAATGTATAAGAGGCATTTTCGTAAGATAAGTAACCATCTTCAACAGCCTTGTTAAAAGAAGTAGTAACATTGTCTTTTAATTTATAATCAGAAATATTACTTATTTCTTCATAACTAATTGAACCGTTAATATCACAGAAAGCAATATCGGTATGTTGACCGGTAAAGTTATAGTTATGTTGTTGTTCTACTGCCTTATTTGGTTGTACGACTTGTTGCCTATGTTTATCTAAAAACATTTGAATACTTCTTATAGAATTAAGAACTTGAGTAAGACCATTCTTAATTGGTCTTGCAACATTAAATTGTTCTGCAGTATCTTCAATACTATTCAATATCATCACCTCCTTACTGTCAGTTCAATATATTAATGCTTAACATACGGAGCTGAGTAATCGTATTCAGATTCATCGACTTCATCATCATCAAAATCCGGTACCGGCTTAATATCATAGTCCATATTCATCACCTCCTTACATGAATTCCTCAATATCATCGAGAACACCGGAAGTTTCGTCATAAATTGATGGGTCAATGTCACCTTCGTCAGCATAATCCGGTACTGGATTATATTCTTGACTATCAACTTCTTCAGAATACTGTGTGTATTCTTCATCAGATACCTCATCATTAACCGGTGGTGGACAATTATTAACTTCTTCAAATTGTCTTGCTAATTTTTCTTGGGTTTCTTTATCCTCAATCTCTTTCTGTTTATCATATTGTTCTTTTGATAACTTTTCGTTATCCTCCTGTTTGCTATACATTTTCTCATAATCAATAAGTCGTTGTTCCCATATTGGAGCAAATTCTTTATCAATATAAGTATTGTTCTTAACATATTCTTTGTACTTAGAACCACATTCAGCAAACAATGGGTGGTTAATAGTATCAAATTTCATAGTTATTAACGGTCGTTCATAACCTAAAAAACAAATAACTTTACCACCATAAGGGATACTTTCACCTTTAGGCTTAATAACTTCTTTGATTTCATCAGGATACAGTAGTGGACGCTCACCATAACCTTCAGTATCTTGTCCACCTCCACCCATTTGGCTACCACTACCACGATTAAATGACTTACTATCATTTCTGACAGTAATTTTTCCAAGCTTATCAGATACATACTGTAATGTATCATTATCGATTGTGCCAAGTAGGGTAAAAATATTACAGTTACCGATTATAGATTCATATGTCTTTTCATAAATAGCTTTTAACTGTGATAAACCCTGAAGAACAATACAAATTCTTAAGTTGTAGGAACGAGCAACTGCTAGTGTATTTTCAAACGCAGGTATTTCACCTACATTAGCAAATTCGTCCATTTCACAACTAACAAGTAAAGGCATACAACCATCATATTTTAAGTCTGCAACCTTTCGTAACCTCTCAAAAAATTGTGAATAGAAAATGTTACAAACAACTTTATATGTATTACGAGCTGATGGAATGATAAGAAAGATTGCAGTTTTTTCAACACCTACACTATCGAAGTCCATTTCATCAGTTGAAGTTATTGCATCAAGGTCTGTAGTTGCAAACAAACTAAGTCTTGTAGATAATACTTCGTTGATTGAAGATTGTGTTTCCTGAGCGTTACCTTGCATACCACCCCAGTTTGTACTAGCAATGTCATACGGATATTTTGTTGCATGTTCGTTAAGGCAACGAGCAAGTTCACAACTCATATCAATAGCACCATTCTTGTATCTAATACTATTAACTAGTCTTACCACTCTACCAAAAGTTTTGATTTCGTTTTCAGACTTATAAAGATACATCATAAGTGCTATTAATAACTTTTGTGCTGCACCGGAGAAGAAATCTTCTTTTTCACCCTCACCTGCAGTATTCTTCATAAAAAGTGATGCAATATCTACAACATCCTGTTCTGATGTGATATAAGCAAATGGATTATAAGAATTAGAATAGTTAAGGTTAACCAAATTAAGAACCTTAACCTTATATCCGTTTTTCTTCAATACTTTTGCACAATCTCGATACAATTCACCTTTAGGGTCGGTAACGATATATGAACCGTTCATTTGCAAAATATCCGGTTTAATCTTACGAAATGATTTACCTGCACCAGAACCACCAATAACAAGTTCATTTAAGTTGTTTAGAACTTTTGATGAAGTTGATACAAAAAAATCTTTGCCGATAGGTATCTTATTATTAGTTTTTTGTGCTTCCTTTTGAATAAATTTCATCCGACCTTTACTCATCCAATCAGCAGAACCATGTTCCATACCTTTGAAATTGTTTTTTGTATCAATCGAAAATGCCAAAAAAACAAGAAATAATAACATATAAATATACCAAATATTCAAATTTAATTTTAATATTTGGATAACGACAGAACTGGATAAGGATAAAGTAAAATTAAAATCAATAATGTGAGAACATACATCTACTATGGTATCGATACTAAATTCAGACACTTTGTGATATTGTGAATAATCTAAATAACCATAGATTATAAAAGAAATAAACAAAAAAACTAAAACGAAAAGTATAGAATAACCAATCAACTTAGTTTTTATTGAGGTTTCTTTACGCATTATGTTTTTAGCCAATAAACCACTTCCTTAAGATAAAAGGGTGGACAAATTGTCCACCCTTAATGATTTGTCATTATCTTGTAATGCTATTATTAACTGCATTAGCTTTTTGGATTATGTCGTTAATTTTCGCTACATCTTTAGCATTAAACTTAATTGCAATGTTACCGTTATTAAGTTCTTTAGTCTTAATACGCAGATTTGAATTTTCTTTTAATGCTTTCATTTCATTTGGAGTGCATTCTAAGTACTTGTACTCTGTATTGTATTCATTAATTGCAACATTTCGAAGTTCCTGAAATGCAGACTTATCAGTTGGAATAACAATACCATGATAATCACCTTTACTATCTTTGTAACTAGGTAAAGATAATTGAGGCTCACCATTTGCATTAGCGTACAACTTAGCATTGTGAATTACCATATCACCAACAACTAAGTCCATTCTGCCAAGCACATTACTTTGAGTTTCTGCAGTATTGTATTTAACACAATTTTGTGCCGATACACTAACACCTTGACGATTAGTAGAAAACTGTTCTTCAAGGTTTGTATAAGACTTTTGGTTCTTATTGAAGCAATCAAGAACAAGTCTATTAAGTTCATTTCTTGTGTTAGCTGATAACGGATGACAAACATCAATGTAAGTGCCGTTTTGTGTGCGTCGCTGTGGCATTCTGACATATAAACTTCCATCCATTTGATTTTGTCTAATGGAAATGGAATTCACTGTAAAGGTTTTATCAAATGTAGCAGTTGCAAAACCTACAATGCCATTGTTTCGAGGTTCATTAAGTCTTGTTACGGTAAGATTAGTAATCATAATCTTTCTTTCCTTTCATATATGTAATTTTGTAACAATTTTTTTGTTAATGGTTTCTTGAACTTTATTAAGTTCATCTTGAGATTGATAACGATAAATGTATTTATCATCATCAACTCTGCGACAGTTTTGAGCAACTGATGGGTCATTTTTAACCCTATCATAATCAACTTTACTAAGTTCAAAATACTGATATGAACTTATTGTTGGTGTTGCATCAAAACAGTCCGGTATTCCGTCACCATCAGAGTCACGAATACGAGCTTGTTGATAGGCTTTTTCAAGTCTTAATCTTTTTTGCTCATCCATGAGCTTGTTGTCATTGTATAACATTTTTACACCTCCTAAAATATATAAAAAGGACCATTATATAAAAATAATAGCCCTTTATTTATGGATATTCTTTTGTGGTTGAATTAAGGAATTAACTTTATCTTTATCAGAGGTCCTAAACTTGAAAATGTAAGAATTACCTTTATTTACAAAATTGTCAAAACCATTCTGAACAAGTGTGTCCTTCTGTTCCTCATTAACTTCTTTGTAATAATTAGTATCAAAGAAATTACTTATTTCCTTAAAACCAAATCTATCACAGTAATAAGCAACATCATAATTATTGTCAATGATAAATACATCACTGACAGATAATGAATGACCGGTAAAATCATTTGGTATATCAAGATTGAATTTCCGAAAAATATCCTCTGCAGAAAAGTCATCATCAACATTACAACTGTAAACCTTGTTATACTGCGATATATCAATATCTATACCCTTATCTTGTAGATAAGATAAAGGCATAAAAATACCTTTAAATGTATCCTTAGCCTGATAAATATCAACTTTCAATTTACATCACCACCTTCCTATATACACATTTTTTGACTAGGACTAGATAAAATATTTTCAATTTTATCTTTGTCACTTATATCAACCTTGAAGATATAACTATCTTCTTTCTGCACATAGTTATCAAAACCATTAGCAATAAGATTGTCTTTATCTTCTTCAGTAAATACTTCCTTGTAATAAGGAGTTTCCTCTTTTTCTCTGTTGGTATCGTCAAGATTAAGCATAGAGTTAAGTTCATAAAGCCTTGCTTTCTTTGTCTTTAATTCTTCCTCTTGAGCAAAAGGCTTTTTGACTTCTTCTTTAGCATTTTCTAATTGGTTTTTTACATTATCCAATTTGGCAACATTACTGTCTAATAACTTAGTGAGATTATTAAGACAGTTATCTAATCTTGTAATGTTACCAAAAGTATCACTACCTAATTCAAGATGATGTGATAAATTGTTTTTTAGTTTTAGATAAGGTTGCCTTTCCCAAATATCATAAACACAAAGCACATCAAAACCTCGATATTCACCAATTTTAGTTGGCTTAGGTGATTTAATTTTTTTAGTGTTTTCAAGAAGTTGTGTTCCTGCTTCCTTTTTATCACTATACATTTGACCGTTAAGTACCAATCCGGTAAACTTATCAGACTTGTTGCTATTAGCTATCTTAATATCAGCTTTTAGTCCTTCAATGACAGTTTCTGTTTCAAGAATTTTCTGAGGATAATATTTAATGATTTTATCCTCTAACTCATACTTGACAGAGTTAAAACTAGACTTTAATAATTCAAGTTTTTGTACTTGAATATCTAGGTCCATTTTTTCTTTGATATAAGGGTTACCGGTAGCCAACATCTTAATTTCTGCATAGGATAAAGCAGTTTCATCAATATCTTCAGCAATTCTCGCCGGTGATTTTGAAGTCATAATTTGACTTGCAAATTTTTGCTTTCCTTCTACAAGCTGATAAAGATAAGCGTCAAAAGTCTTTTCTGTTACATAACGATAAATTTCGACTTCATCGTTAGTATTACCTTGTCTTACTGTTCGTCCTAACCTTTGCTCTAGGTCTGATGGACGCCAAGGGCAATCCAAATCATGGGAAGCAATAATTTTGTCTTGAACATTAGTACCTGCACCCATTTTTTGGGTTGAACCAAATAATACTCTAACATCACCGTTTCTAACTTTTTCAAAAAGTTCGGCTTTTTGATTTTCAGTTTTGGCGTCGTGGATAAATGCGATTTCTTCCTCCGGAACACCTTTATCAATCAACTTATTTTTTATGTCATCATAAACATTGAATTTATCTTTACTAGGAGTGGATAAATCGCAAAAAATAAGCTGAGTTGTTTTCTTAGGTACGCCATCTTGCCATATCTTAAATACATTATTGGCACAAACATTAACCTTAGACTCTGGAAAATCATCAAGAGTATCATCAATAAGCCTTTGGTCAAGAGCAAGTTTCCTACCATCATTAGTAATCTTAAGCATATTATCAACTGATGGGTCAACTTCGTTATTTCTAACTTTATCTGCTCGTTCTGATAATGCTTCAACCATTCTGATTTGCATTTCAGAAGGTTTAACAACAACATTATGATAATTAGCTTTTGGCACTGGCAATTTAAGCATATCTGCAGTTTGAATATCAGCAACTTCTTTGAACATAGTCATTAATTCTGGTAGGTTATAAAACTTTGCAAATCTTGTTTTGGCTCTATAGCCACTACCTTCAGGATTAAGTTCGATTGCAGTTACAGTTTCTCCAAATGTACTTGCCCATTCGTCAAAATGCAGTAAATGATTTTCTGCAAGAGTGTTATATTGCAAATATCTTTGTATCGTATAAAGCTCAACCATACTATTTGAGATAGGAGTTCCAGTAGCAAAAATGATACCTTTACCACCGGTGACTTCGTCCATGTAACGGCATTTCATAAACATATCACTTGATTTTTGAGCTTCAGTCTGAGCTATACCACCTACATTACGCATTTTTGTGTATAAAAATAGATTTTTGTAATAATGACTTTCATCGACAAAAAGTCTATCAACACCAAGTTCCTCAAAAGTAATAACATCATCTTTACGGCTTTGCTCATTTAACTTTTTTAGTTTGTTTTCAATACCTTTTTTAGTTCTTTCTAAAGCCTTGACGGTAATATTATCACCAATTTTGCTTTTAGCTTCCTGAATGCCAACTAACACATCATTAAGTTGTTCTTCAAGGATACTTCTTTGTCTTTCAATACTAACAGGTATCTTTTCAAATTGACTATGACCAATAATAATTGCGTCATAGTCACCGGTAGCAATTCGGCTACAAAATCTTTTTCTATTCTTAGTTTGAAAATCTTTTTTAGTAGCTACAAGGATATTAGCTGAAGGGTAAAGTTGTAAGTATTCCTTAGCCCATTGTTCTGTTAGGTGATTTGGAACTACAAACATTGATTTTGTACATAAGCCTAATCGTTTGCTTTCCTGCGATGCAGCCACCATCTCAAATGTCTTACCTGCACCTACAGTATGAGCTAATAGTGTATTACCACCGTAGAGAATTCTTGCTACTGCGTTAATCTGATGTTCCCTAAGAGCAAAATCAGGGTTCATACCAACAAAGTTGATATGACTACCATCATATTCTCTTGTTCTGTTGGAGTTGAATCTTTTATTGTAGATTTCACATAAATCATTTCTTCTAGTAGGGTCTTTAAAAATCCAATCAACAAACTTTTGTTTAATTGTTTCTTGTTTAGATTGAGCAATAGTTGTTTCTTTCTTATTGAGGATTGCTCTTTTCTTTCCGTCCGGAGTTTCTTCGTAATCAAAAACTCTAACATCTTTAAGATTTAGAGTATCCTCAATAATTTTATAACCGTTAACTCTTGAAGTACCATAAGTTTTATATGCCTTGACATTACTTCTATCAGAGGACTTACCTTGTATGTTCCACTCACCAGTTACAGATATGTAATTTACTTTAATTATGCCTTTAGCATAAAAAGGAGTTTCCATAAGTTCATGGACGAATTGTTCAACATACTTAGGTGGTATCCAAGTAGAACCTAATCTAACAGAAATTTCACTTGCTGATAGTTCTTCCGGTTGAACATCTTTAAGTGCCATAACATTAATATTGTACTCAGGATTGCTTTCAGCGAGTTTAGTTGCAACTGCAAATTTTTCTCTAACATTACCGGACAAGTATTCATCAGCATTAATATATTTGTCTGCACCATTATTTTCATCATATAATGGATTAAGAAAAATAACACCTCTTAGGTCATCATAAATTTCTTCTTCTGTTTTGCCAACAAGCTCCTGCATATATTCCATATCAATAGTAGCTTTCTCGCTTATTGATACAGTTAAAGCTTCAACTGAGGTATCAACAGAAGTTACCGGTTTATGAGGACGAATAGTTCGCTTCGTAAAAATGTCAGCTTTATGGACTACATTGTTTTTATCAATGTTTTCCAGGGAGGATAATAAATAATATGAGCTATCTTTCTCAAAAGCTAATCTATTAGCCCTTGAGGTAATTGCACCATAATCTTTAGTAAAGTTATCATAAAGAACATTAAGTTTGTTTTGCTGATACTTAATTTCACCATCAGAATAATCTTCTGATTCATACTCTATAAGAGTTCGTAAGCAATCTCTAATATCAACAAGACCTTTTACTCTCTTAGTTGGTACTTCACCTAATTGTTGCAAAGTCATAAGAGAATTTTCTCGAAAATAGATTTTGTCATCAACGATGGCATATGAAAAATTCTTAACATCAGCAGTTGCAGGTATTACTTCTTCTGTATCATCATTACTATCTATATCAATAACATTATCATCAAATGTAATTCCACTAACATTAATATTGTTAATAGCATTATTGAGTAATTCTTCAAATTGTTCCTTATCATCTAATACGCATTCAGAAGTTAAACCATATCTACCACTTACATTCTTCATTTCACCAATAATCATATCAGGATTTTCAACAAAATAATTATTAAGTGAAATACCATCTTCAGAAGTAGTAACATTAACCCAACTAGGCTCAATATGTGTAACATTACTTCTCTTTTTGAAGAACAATATATCAGAAGTAACTTCTGTTTCTGCAAGAGAACTGAAAGTATGATTAGGTAATCTAATTGCACCTAACAAATCAGCTCTTTGGCTAAGGTATCGTCTAAAGCTAGAGTTCTTTTTATCCATTGTACCCTTAGAAGTGATAAAAGCCATAACACCATTAGGTCTTAACTTATCAAGTGACTTAGCAAAAAAATAATCATGAATAAGAAAATTATACTTATCGTACTTTTTGTCAACAACTTTAAAATCACCAAAAGGAACATTACCGATAGTTACATCAAAAAAGTTATTAGGTAAATCAGTATCTTCATAAGGTGAATTAATAATATGAGCTTTTTGATAAAGCTGTTTTGCAATAGATGAAGAAATGGTATCTAATTCAACACCATAAACATTACTGTTACTCATTTCTGTAGGTAACATACCAATGAAGTTACCAACACCACAAGATGGTTCAAGAATGTTACCACTTTTGAACCCCATTTTATCAAGAACTTTATAAATAGCTTTAGTAACTGTAGATGGAGTATAGAAAGCACTTAATGTACTTTCTCTAGCAGAAGAATATTCATCAGAAGATAGGAGAGAGGACAACTCATTATATTCATTAGTCCAACTTAAATTGTTCTTATCAAATGCTTCAGATAAGCCACCCCAACCAACATACTTACCAAGTGTTTCTTGTTCTGTTGGTGTAGCTAATCTATTTTCTTTTTCAAGTTCTTTAAGCTTCTTAATAGCATTAATGTTATTAAGATATTTTTCTTTTTTACCAGTTGGAATACTAACTGTACTATAATCAAAGTTATATTTTTCAGAAGTAACAACTTTGGTTCTACTATCAGAATTATTTTCTGTTTTTTCTTCTGTTGGTTCAACGGTGGACAATTTGTCCACACTTTCACTTTCAACAACTTCATCTTCTGAATTTTTAACTTGCTTTAGAAAATCATTACTAGTAGATAAAGAAAGTTTATCTTCAAAATCACTCTTAGAAAATGATTGAACCATCAAAGGATAATTTACATCAGCAATAACAACACTATCATCATTAACAGAACGAACAACAAAGTCCATACTATTAATATGAACAATGTCGCCTTGCTTATATGAATATTCATACTCAGCTGAATTATTGTCAAGAATATTCTTAATAAATTCTGTACTCTCAAATCTGAATATTGGAATACTGTTAGGATTAGTAATATCTCTTAATTCAACTTTGTTGTTTTTAATATTCTCAATAGTAAAAAGTCTTTTCTCAATAGTAATTTCTTTGCCAACATAATCTTCTAAATCAATATTGATATTATTATCATTGAGCATTTCAGCTTCAAAGTGATTAATATCTTCCTCAGTAATCCATTGAGGCTTTTTATCTGAAGGAAATGAGTTGTATAATTTATGCATTTCCTTAATTTGTTCCTCAACTGAGCCTGCCCATAACAAGTCAGGATTGCGATGACCATCAAGATAATACCTGCAGTCTGAACGAAGTCTATCAAGTAACTGATAATCAAATGAATAATCTTTATTTTTAGTATTATTCTTTTTGTTTTCAGCTTCTATCTTATCAGCTAAAGTTTTCTCAACATATTTATCCATCTCATTAGGAGATAAATACTTGTCTGTCATAATAAGTTCAGAAACTCTTTTTTCTACTTCGTTCCACTTTAAAGTTACACTAATTCTTTTTCCGTCATTCGGCTCGTAGTCGATATGAATACCTCTAGAATCAAAGTCAAGATAAGAAGAATAAGTTGAAGTAACAGCAAATGGATAAATACCACCACTACCATACTCGTCCTTTAAAAAATCTGCATTTTCTTTTTTTGATAATGATTTTTGAAATTGCTCATAAATTCTAAATTTAGAATTTTCAATACTACCTCCATACTGAATTATAGAAGTAATAACTTCTTCAGGAATATCATTATCATTTTGGGTAAAAGAAAAAGCAGAAGATTTTTTTTGTTCTTCTGCTTCTTGCTCTATACTATTAATTTGTTCATCATATTCAATTAAAGGTTTAATTGTCTCAGTTAACTGTAAACTATTTCCTTCACTACTACTTCCTCGGCTCTGCTCTTGATGTTGTTCATCAACTGAACCCACTTCATTGGGTCTTTCATTTTCAGTTCCTCGGTCACTTGTTCCTCTTTCGCCATCTGTTTGACTAAGAGTTCCACTCTCTGACTTGCTCGGTCTTGAATTTTCTGTAGATGTTCGTTCAACTTGTCCGTTGTTAATAACTCTGTGTAGGTTATCTTCTTCTTTTCCTTCAGAAACCAAAATCTCATCTCTGCGTACTTTCCTTGTACCGGTTTCATTTCCGATACTAGGTTCGGTACTAGATAATCTCCTAGTTGAATGTAAGTTAGTCCGTTGTTCTTGTCCTTCACTGTTGTCATATGATTTCCTCCTATTATCCAATAAAACAAGTTTAGATATATCTGAAAGTATTCCAGAACTAACATCAGTAACAATATTACCTATGATATTAATTTCTTTTTGACTACAATTAGATATAAATTCAAAATCAGAATCATAAAAATCATTCTTGTTGATACCAAGTCTTTCGGCAATTAATAATGATGATGAATTATTAACTACTTCTTTAAGTGGAGATAATAAATTATCTTTAGTATAACTTTTAAATTCATTATCATTATTATCCAAATAATCGTTAATTACATCAGATGATAAACTATTTACTGCATTTTGAATTGTAACAGTAATATCATCATTATAATCAAAATTACTACGAAAGTAATCAGTAACAATATGATAATTGTCATTATTGACTTCCCATATAGGAACATCAACTGAATGATTAGTTGGTAAAGTATCTGAAATATCAAAATAATATTTCAAGGAATGACGTAAAGGTATATGATTAAAAACTGCAATACCTTTAACACCTTTTGCAACAACCCTGCCAAAAGTCTTATTCCATTGTTTTAGTTCAAGAACGGCTTTAGCATTAGGTCTTTGGGCATACAATAAAACTTTATCATCAAAAGATAATTTATAATTGTATGCTACAGACTTTATAAATTTTTGCCACTCTTGAGGACTAGCTTTAATCTTGTCAATCGTTCTCCTATAAAGAACCGTTACAGCATCATATTTACTGTTATTCATTTTACTACTCCTTACAATAAGTTTAGCACTTTAAAGTATTAAAGTCAAGCCAACTTTATAACTTTAAATTATTTTTTTCTCTGTTGGTTGGATTATTTGTCTTTTTATCACCTCCTAGAATTTTATTAACCTTTTGCTTATCATTTTCAAGATAAACAATATTATATTTGCCGTCTTTCTGAAGAAAAACGGCAAAATTAATATCAGTATCTTTTAATTTTTTATACTGACTATTAACAACAATTTTATAACAAACCTTTTGATTTGTATCTTTTGCAATTTCTTTAAGTTGCTTATTAAGTTTTACATTCTTTATATAAAAACCATCTTTATTCTGTTCACTACGATTAGGAAATAAAATTGAAAGAATTTGATGTTTATTTTTAGAGTCAAAAGAAATAAGATACTTTTTATCTTTATGTCTAAATTTATAACTAAATTCAATATTTTTATATTGATTTAAATTATCAAATAATTCTTTAGGAATAACTAAATATTCTATTTTACCTTTGTCCTTAGCTATATGATATTTAACTTTACGATTATTAATTTGATTACTTTGAGTTTGTAATGTTTCATAAGGTACATTAAGAATTTTAGAAATTCTTTCAACATCAAATTCTTTAACAGTTATTAATGCAGTACCGGAAGTTAAATCTACTTTTGATGTAAATAAAACATTGTTATCAAGTAACTTAGCTAATTGCCAACTATACATTTTAAGTTGAACTGTATTACCTGCAGAATTAATTAAAGTATTGTAATTAACATTCCTAACAAATTGTTTTTTGTTTTGAATGTCACAATAGCTTTTAACTTTATATGTGCATGGATCTTCTCTGCGAGAATATCTTGCACATTGTTTTTGTTTTGAACTCATAAACATATAACAAATAAGTCTAATAGTAAAATCTAAAGGACTTTTGGCAAAAAGCACTTTGCTAAAATTATTTTCATAGGAATAAGAATAAGTCTTTTTTCTTTTTATTTTTTCCTGCCTTCGCCATTCACTAACTGCAAACTTGTTAAGTTGCAATCTGTTATATTCAAATTTTGATATTTCATTTTTATGTATATTTTTATTATTTTCTATTCTATTAGTTGCTATATTAAATTTATATTCAATACTGGCTTTAGAATACTTATTACCAAATTGTTTAGCTAAAGTATTAGCTCTAATGCCTTTATCTACACCTTGTTTTCTAAATGTAATGTTTTTATCTGTCCATCTTATTTCATAATTTTTATTTTTCATAAAAGAAATGAATTCAATTTTTGTATTGCAATTTTCAAATGCTTCATCTAAATCTTTAACTAATTGTACTTTCCAACTAGTACCTTTTTTTGCACATTGCAAAGTTTCGTTATCTAGTCCTTTATATTTTGATTCAGTCCCCTTATTAATAATGTGTAAACCATATTTAATACATAAATTATCAGAAGCTTGTCTAAGTGCATTTATTGAATTATTATTGTCTTTAAATTTAAGTCCATCTACCGGACTTACAGAATTAATTATAAAATGGTTATGTATATGTCCACCGTCAATATGAGTGGCAAGTGTAACCTGATATTTTGATAAATTATTTTTAATGAATTCTAAACCAACTCGATGAGCAAGCTCTGGTGTAACATTATCATAATCAGCAAAAGATTGTACAAAGTGATGAGCAAGAATATCATAGTTTTTACGCTCTAAATTTCTTGTTCTACGATAAGTATTTTCTATATCTAAAATATCAGCATCTGGTACAATGATATTTTCATTAACAAATGATACTTGTGATACCTTTTGAGGATTAGTTATATATGCAAGTGAATCATATAGATAACTTTCATTCTTGATTTTTACATGAATTGTTTTGCAATATGCCATTTATCTCACCTACATTAAATTCAATGTTTCGCATTTTTTCTAATAACAATTCAAATTTTTGGTCTGTAGTTAAATTACTTTGTATTTCTTCAATTATATGTTTATTATTTTCGACAATAAACTTATCAACGATTCTAAATACACTTGTTAATAAATCTTGAGTTTTTTTAATTTCATCTTTACTAATGTAATTAATTGAATTGGCTTTAGCAGCAATTTGGTTAATATTTGCACCAATTTTATAAAGTTGACGAACAACATCTTTAACTCCATCTAAAGTGATAATACGATTTTGACGAACACACTGCAAAATATATGCACTATTAGATATGTTCAATTCAGAAGCTTTTTTAGATATCAGTTTTTTTTCATTTTTGCTAACTCTAAGTTCAATTCTTTCATTTTTAATAAGGTCACTCATTTTAGTTACTCCTAAAGCCTTAATTTTTACTTTTTTCTGTGGGGATGACCCCAATAAACGGCGTTAGCTGTGAGGGGGTCGCAAGCACAGATTGTGTGTGTACAAATCAAAAATTTGTACACACCAATCGCTTGTTAGGGGAACACCCCTAAAACCCCACAATTTTGCAAAATACAAAATTGAATTCGTTTCACTCACCACGCAAATTTTTATAAATTTGCAAATCAAAAACTTTAATTAATTATCAAGGATAATTAATTATTTGTGTTTTCAACCACTTCTGAATTATCATCAGAAGTTAAATCATTTGAAAATAAATTTTCAAAATCATCAACAGAAACAATACCTTGTTTCTTTAGATAATCAGTTAATTCAATTAACTTGTTCTCTTGAATTTTTTGTTCAAGTTTAGTTCTTTGAACTTTTAAAGCCTTTATTTCTTCTTTGGCTTTATTAATTTTTTCATAATTATGAGCTATTTGCTCATTAATCTTATGTAATTTTTCTTCATTTGTTTTTGCCATAAGCATCTTCCTCTCGTTTATAAGTTACTATCAATTATATTGATAATAATTTATTTTATTGTATTATAAAGAATAGATTGATTGGAATATTCTTTTAACTCTTTTAATTCTCTATCCATATCAATAATAACAATAGGTTCACCTTTCTTTTTGATTTCATTGATGAAATCTTTTAAAGGCATCTTTTTATTTTTCATTTACTCTCCTGTTGGAATATCAATATCGGAGTAATCATCAATCTTAAATTGTTTCTCCGGATAATAAATTTTTTCACACTTCAAGGAATAACTTTTTCTTGAAATGTTATTTTCATCCTTATAAATTGAAGTTTCTAAACTTCCATATACAGTAAGTTTATCACCTTTGTGTATATACTTACTTAGGTTATCTGCTATAGTTCCAAAAGCTACGCAATCGATAAAGTCAGCTACTTCTCTGTTTCTGTCTCTTTGACAAGCAACAGTGAACTGACAATAATTAATATCGTCTTTGTTTTTTAGAACTGGTTCATCAACAAGTCTTCCTTGAATAATTGATATATTAATCATACATTCCTCCACTTAGCAAAAAATTCTTCTTGAACTTTTTGCTTTTCTTTTTCAGACATTATTAACATTCTGTCTTTTAAGTTTTTCCATTCTGAAACAAACTTATTAAATGTATCAACCCTATCATTAGAATATTTGTTTTTAATTCTATGATAAAGTCGATTGTAAATTTGATAATATTCTTTGTCCTCATTACGAATAAGTCTGTTTTTATTTGTAATTGTATTAAGCCTACAAGTGTTACAATATACTTTTAGTTTTCCACCTAAAGTTAAATTGCCACACTTAGGACATTGATGAAGATATTTATTAGCTGATGACATTATAAATAATGAAGCTAAACATATATCCGTAATGGAGTAACAATCAACGCTAATATGTAATTGATAATCATAGTAGGTTTCATTTATTTTTTTTACAGTGTAAAAAATACTATTATAATCATCATAATTAGTAACTCCATAATCTACATAAAGCTTACAGTTTTGAATTAAATTCTTATAATAATCATCTCCTCTTAGTCGAACAATTATCTCTTTAATATCGTGTTCACTATTACTACCAATATTTTTAAGAAGAATTAAATCGCTATAAAGTGATTTAAGCTCTTTTATAATTTCCTTATTAATTTGAAAACCTAGAAAAATATCTAATAAATTGTTTCTAACAGTTTCTTTAAAGTATTTTTCAAGCACAAATTCATTTCTACATTTTTCATATTCATCAAGAACACCATCTTTAACTGCATTCATTATTGTTGCAAAGATTTCACCATAAATGAATTTATAAGTCTTGCCTTTGTAACAATAATAGTCATAATACTGTGTTCGCTTTCTAAATTTATCACTGGCTCTTGTTAATTTAAGTCTTAGTGATAATTTGTTTTCTACCATTTGTTTTCACCTTCCAAAAAATTATTGAGTAGCCAAGCAATAAAATAATACAAGTTAAAATATTAAACTTATCAATTTTATTGTAATTGGTTAATGTTTTTTTCTGTTCTTGAGTTGGTATATATCTTTCTCCGGTTACCAATAATCTATGTGTATTAATAGAATAAGGATAGCAAGTAACTAATGTTACAAGGTCTTTATTCTGAATTATTTTTAATTTAGAATTATCATTTGGATTAACAATATTGATTGATTTTACTTTGTAATAATAAGTGTTTGTTAATACCCTTATGCTAAAGGTATCACCCATTTTTAGATTATCTAAATCATCAAAAAATTTCTGTTGTGGAAAACCACTATGAGCAGAAATAACAGTATGAGAAGTTTTCTCTCCAAGTGGAAAAGATGAATTTTTTAAATGTGCTGAACCTTTAGTTAACACATTATCTACAGTTTCATGATATACCGGTAAACTTACATTTATTTTAGGAATATCAATATAACAAATTATGCCCTCTCCAAAATTCATTATATTTTCATATTCATTTGATGTTTTTTTATATTCTTCAGTTAATGAGGAATTGAAATATTTACTTGCAATAATACGGTTATATTCTTTTGCCTTAGATAAAAGATTATTTTTATCATTACTAGTTAAGGTTTTAACTGTATTATCGTAGTTTTTATAATTTGATTTATTAGTTACATCATTAATCAAATTACTGACAGTGGGGTATAGAACAAGTCCTATACCAATAAATATGGAGAATACCAACAGAACAGAAAAAAACTTTTTCAATAATTTTTTCATTTTTATATCACTCTAAAAACAACAAAGGAGGAAGTTTTCACTTCCTCCTGTATCTAATAATTATTTATTATTAACTTTTGCTTTTTTTCTCTTGCTAATGAAAAGAACTGAACCACCTAGAACAATAAGAACAGCACCTGCAAGATAAATATATCCAACATGACCACCGGTTTGTGGCATTGTTACTTTAGAGTCTGTTACTGTACAAGTTGCGTAGCCATCTTTAGGACAATTTGCTACATATGTATCATTGGCAAATGTATCTTGATATTCAACTTTAATTTCAATAGGAATTACCTTGCCATAAACATTGTAATCTTGTGGAGCTTTAGTTTCCTTAACAAAATAGTTACCTGACTGTAATGCGATTTCTTCCTTATTTGAATTAGAGAAAACAACCTTACCGTTGTCATCAGATACGCCACTAGCAATTACATTCTTATTATTATTAGCGTCTTCTTCTGTACTATAAAGAGCAAATTCAGCACCTGCAAGGTTATTTCCTTCTTCGTCTAGCTTCTGTACATTAAGGCTATAAGTATATACATATACTTTATTGCCTGGAACAGAATCTATTGTACTCTTGTTACCGTATTCAAGCTTTACATCTTCATTAGGATTACCTGCAATACCCTTAACTGAATACTTATTAAGCTTAGCAGAATATTCAACAACAACTTGTGCTACACCATCATTATAGAAATTGTCATTCTTTAAATATGCTGATGTTAGAGCAACTGTGAAGTTTGTATCTTTGCCTTCTTCAGCATTAACATTTACTTTATAATCATTACTACTAATATCTTCAATCTTAGTGCCATTAGCATCAGCTAAATAAACGCTAAATGATTTAGTATCAAGAGTTAAACCTTTAGACATTAAATCATGTACAGTATATGTTGTAAGTCTGATTTGTTTAGAGCCAGTAGTTGTATTTGTGATTTTAAAGTTAACTGTATCACCTAAAGATACATCAGTATAATTTTCATTATCCTTAGTACTATTAGTAATAATCTTATGGGTAGTTGGTGGTGATTGTACTACCTTTTCTGCAAGGTCAACTTTTTTGTAATCATAAGTCCAACCACTTTCGCCGTAGTAAGGTAGTGCTAGAATTGAGTTCTGTACGGCTGTTACATCGGCAGGGTACTTAGTAGCCTTAATGTAATAAATACCTTGTGGTAGCTCACTAAAGGTATATTCTGTAGCCTTAGATGTTTCAAACTTACCACCATAAGCCTTAACTGTATCCGGTAGAGTGTCAAGTTCATCAAGCTTAGTTAAAGCTGCCTTTGTGTCACCTTTCTTGATTGCGTTCTTAATCTCCGGAACAAGGCTAGTATAACTTGTTTCGTAAGATGGGGAAGTAGTGCTATCAAGAGTAGCTACTAGAAATGCTTCATAAGTATATCCCTTTTTACCACACTCAACATTAATGTTTACCTTCTTGGTGTCATCGAGAAGTGAACTAGCACTTGCACTAGTTACTGTGAATGATAAGGTAGCTACAATTACTACCATTAATAATGCAAATAATTTCTTAACTTTCATTGTTTTTTCCTCCTACTATAATAAATGAAAATAATTGATGATGATAATAATAGTAAAACTATGCCAATAGTAAGTGGTATTGTATAACCATTACCACCGGTATCAAGCATTACTACATTATCATCTTTAACTGTGAATGATTGATTTAGTGATACTTCACTATCACTTGAAATTGTAAATTCAATTTTACCTGTGTATGGTAATTTACCATTAGGTGCTTTACTTTCAGTTAGATAATATTTACCTAACTCAAGAGTATCAATTAATAGTTTACCATTATCATCGGTAGGCATTGAAGTTACTGTGCCATTAGAACTAACACTATATTTACCATCATCGTTCTTGGTTGTGCTTAACTTAGTACCATCAGATTTATACAGTTCAAATTCTGCACCACCTAAGTTATTGCCCTCATCATCTTGCTTCTGAATTGTAACAGAGCCGTAGTAGATTTCATCAGTCATTGTGATTGTTTGTATTTCTGAAGTGTCTTTAACAGTAAATGTTATATCATCAGCTAACTTATATCGTGGTGATGGAGCAGACAACTCTTTCAATCGGTATGTTTTACCTACAGTTAATTTACTAACTGTATAAGGTGTGTCTGAGGTAGTCCATTCAGCTACTACATCTTTAGTATCTTCATCAGATAACTGTAGTTTAGCACCACTTAGAATATTACCTTTATTATCTTTCTTAACAAATTGATACTTTGTAGTATCATCTTTCATTTGGACAAATTGTCCATCTTCTGAATAAGTAAAGGTAATACTTTCTGTTGTAGCATAGCCATCCGGAGATATTGTTTCTGATAAGGTATATTCAGTACCAAAAACTAAACCATATATCTTATGTGGTTCTGTAGATGAAGTCCATGTATCAATTACTTCATCGCCTTTTTTTAGAACTAATTTAGCACCTGAAAGTTCTTCAGAACCGGTAATATCTGTCTTAGTGACATATATAGAAGTAGGATTATCCGATGTTTTTATAGTTATATGGTTATATTTATACGATGGACCACTGCCTTGGTACTTGTCTAGATTATCTGCATTAACTATAAACTCATACTTTGTATCGTCTATCAAATAACCAGCAGGAGCTTCAATTTCTTGAAGATAATAATTTCCAAATGGATAAGTATCATTAGATATTGCAAAACCCTCATATGTAATGTCACCAACTTGAACTGTGTCAGTAATTAATTCCTCGAGAAGTTTGCCTTTGTCATTGTAAATTCCGTACTTAGCACCATTTACATATTTATTAGAATTTGACTTATCGGATTTTTGAACACGAATATGAATTGTTGCCTTATTATTCATCGTAATTGAATAATAACCAATATCATCATATTCTTCTACAACATCAGTATCAACTGTAAAAGTTATTGGGTTCGGTAATGTTACATAACTAGGTAAATAACCTTGTGGACCATAGCCGATTTCTTCAACTTTATATGTGCCTTCATCAATCCATTTTTCTATATATCCATCAGCATTAGTTCCACCCCAAGTAGAAGTTGAAATAACATCGCCATCAGAATTTAGTTTAGACACTTTGAAGAAAACATTATTTATTTGACCGTCATCGGCAGTTTTAGTTAAACGCACTTTAACTTTTGTGTAGTTCTTAACAGTAGAAGTTCCTTCTTCTGTTGCAGAATAACTACACAAATATCTTTTTAATCTCTTATAATACTCTTTCTGTCCATTTGTAGTTGAAGTATCAATACCATCTCTAATTGCTAAATATGAATTATCCTTAGCGTTTAAATGTTCTTGATAAGTAAAGTTGTAGCAAGTAACACCTTGAGGCATTACATAGTGAGAAGGATTAAGGTCAATATTGCTATCATCACCATTTACAGTTGATGAGGCTTTAAAGTCAGCACCTTTTTTACCAAGCTCGAAAACATAGTAATTACCATAAGGTACTTGTTTACCGGTACTAGTAGTTGTTATTGTAGAATCTATATATCTTCTCATATAAGTTCTTATTGTGCCGGTAACTCCCTCAGAGTTTGTAGGTCCGATGATTATATAATATTCTTTTAATTCTTTATTATATAATCGGCTAGAAGTATTTAACCCTAATTCTTTAGCTGAACTTTGTGACCATGTATTCCCAGTTTTAATACTATTACTGCTACTGTCATAATATTTATATGATGATTGTTGACTACCTCCATATTCCTTATTATCACTTGGAAGTGCGACATAGAAATAATAGCCATTTTCCATTGATTCAATTTCAGTTTCTGAACTAGAAGTTGTTGAAATTTTCATAGACTTATTAATTCTAAAGTTGCGTTGTGATAATTCAGAATCAACAACTTCTACTCCAACTTGATAATAAGCATTTACCGGGTCAACATGTGATGAAGCACCAACTAAGTCTTGAATATCAGTCTTACCGGCTACTTCACCATATGTTGTTAACTGTGGTGAAGAACTACTGCTAGGAATATTTTCCTCTTTAGCTGATACAGATTTAGTTGTACTATATACAGGTTTTGATGATAGTGAATTAGGATGTAAAGTAAGTTTATTACCACTAATACTTGTTTTAACATTTAAATACCTTGTTTGATTTTTGTAAGTAACTTTAATCGACCTATTACTAGCAAGGCTAGTGTAATTTTTTAACACACCATTTTTGTCTGTTAAAACCTTATCACTACTCGCAATGCTAAAACCACTTGTACTATGCTTTACTTTGAAACTATAAGATGGAGCTGTTTTATTACTTGAAGAACAAAATGAAGGTCTCTGATTAAGTTGAAGTATTTTACTAACAATTCCATTGTATATACCCCTTATGTTGTTATTGTATGCAAGTGATAAATTATATCTTGTTTTATAATTTGACCTTCTATTTGTAGAACGGTAGCCCTCAGTTACTTCCCATATCAGTAATTGGGTTGCTAAATAGATTTCATGCACAGTTACAGTTTTACCGTACATATTATAGAAATCAATCTTATGACCATTTACAGTTTTTGTTGTGGCAGAACCTTTGTTAGTGCCTTCAAGACCTAAACACATAATCATTCTAATCAAAGTTCGTTGTTGAGCAGTTAATTTATTCCATGCTGAACTGGCTGAACTAGTATTAGCTACATATGTATCTGTAGATTTACTTGGTGTATCCAACTCAATACAATAAGCTCTATTACCATTAATTCTGAACATATCTTCAGCTAAATTACTGTGTAGTTTGCCTATTTGTTTTGATGCACGAATTGGATTTCCTTTCGTATCATAAGTTGTATAGTAACTAACATGATATGTAGTTGCTGCACTTGAAGTCACAGGCATTATTGATATAGCAATAAGTAATACTAAAACAACTGATATAGATTTTTTAATCATTTTTACCTCCTTAAATATTTAAAAATTTTTACATATTAATGGTGGTTCACGAGCCATGTTATTCATAGTTACACCTCACATATTTATAATTAATTATTTGAATACCAACAGAAAGAAAAAACAAACAAAAGAAAAACACCGACTACTTTTATTAAAGTAATCGGTGTTTGTCACCTTTTATATTTCTTTTTTAATTCTTATTCCAGTCAACTTAATCTATATTGCTCTGCCAATCGTAGTAGAATTTAATTAGATATTCTTGATTACCTTGAATATCTTTTTGCCCATTCATTTTTTCATAATCTATATAAATAAATAATTGGTCCCTACCACATCGATTAGAATAATAATTAACAAACCAATCAAGTCCATTATATTTTTTGTTTAAGATTAAATTTTTCCGGTACTTTGGGTAGCCATTTTTATCTCTATAAATAAATGAATTTAATAATTTATCTAATTCATCCATATCTTTAATGCCATTCCATTCTCCATCATTGCCTAAAGTATCAGAAGACATTTCTTGAATCCATAGGCATAGTGTTTGAATATAGAAATCATTTATGGACACTTCTTTATCAAGATATGTAGAAGTGTTTTCTACGTACCATTGATGTGTTCCTTTAAGTTTTGGTTCTACAACTGCACCACAAGACTTAAAATAGTCATTAAACTTTTTGCAAATTCTTTTTAAAGTGCTTTCTGATTTTAATTGTTTAGAAGTTAATTTTGTATTATCACTTATAGGTGGATTTTTAACTTTAACAGTTAGTTTTACTGCTTTTCTACTACCATCTTTTGCTTTTGCAGTAATGGTTACTGTACCTGCCTTAATGCCTTTAATAATGCCTTTAGAATTAACTGTAGCAACTTTTTTGTTACTAGAAGAATAGGTTAATTTCTTATTGTTTGCGTTGCTAGGAACTACTGTAACGGCAAATTTAATAGTCTTATTTTTATATACTTCTGCTTTTTGGGTTGCTTTATTATATGATAGCTTAGTTACTAACTGCCTAACAGTTACCTTGCACTTAGCTGACTTATTACTACCATCTCTAGCCTTTACAGTAATTACAACTTTACCTCTATGCTTGATTGTAACTTTACCATTCTTATCTACGGTAGCAACATTCTTATTTGATGAATACCAACTTACACCTTTATAAGTAGCATTTTTATTCTTAATAGCTTTCTTTAATTGGAAAGTTCTGTTTTTTGCACCTCTGTTAAGTGTAACAGAAGTTTTATTCAAAGTAATTTTCTTTACCTTAGGACCAACAACTACAAGTAATTTTGCCTTTTTCTTACTACCATCTTTTGCAATGGCATTTACATAAGTTGCACCTTTGTTTGTAGTTGCCTTGATTTTACCTTTCTTATCTACAGTAACAACTTTTATGTTGTTTGCTTTCCAAGTTACTGACTTGTTATAAGCGTTATTAGGTAATACTGTAGCTTTTAGTTTTGCAGTTTTGCCTTTTTTAGACAAGTTAATAATACTCTTATTTAGTTTAATTTTAGTAACTCTTTGTACAACCTTGATTTTACATTGAGCTGATACATTACTACCATCAGTAGATGTTGCAGTAATTGTAGCATTACCTACTTTAAGAGCCTTGACTTTACCATTCTTATCTACGGTAGCAATCTTACTATTACTAGATTTCCAAGTAACTGACTTGTTATAAGCGTTATTAGGTAATACTGTAGCTTTTAATTGTACATACTGATTGCTATACATCGTATGATTTTTTGTATTTAACTTAATTGAACTAACTTTAATATCAGTTGGCTTTGTTGTAGTAGGTTCTGTAGAACTTTCTATTGTACTACTTTCTGTAGTTGATGAAGAAGGTTCTGTAGAACTTTCTATTGTACTACTTTCTGTAGTTGATGAAGAAGGCTCTGTAGAACTTTCTATTGTACTACTTTCTGTAGTTGGTGAAGAAGGTTCTGTAGTAATTTCATCAGGTGTTGCTTCATCAGATGTACTTATAGTAGATGTTTCAATTTCTTTATCTGTTGGTTCAGATGTTGTAATGTTGGACAAATTGTCCACATTATCAAATGCAAAATAACTTACACATAATGTGCTTGTAACGATTGTTGCAACTAATAATAATGATAATAACTTTTTCATTATAAATACCTTCTTTCAATTCTTAATGCAGTTCTGTTCAATATATTTATAACTAATCTTTATAAATATCTCTTCGATGACCAATATTCAAAATTAAGATAACAATTTTATCATCTTGTATATCAGCTACTAGTCTGTAATCGCCAATACGATAACGCCATTCACCTTTGCGATTAGCAGTTAATCCTTTACCAAATTGTCGAGGATTATCGCAATCAACAAGGTTTTTTTCAATCCAACCTAAAAGTAAAGCTGAAGTTTGTTTATCTAATTTCTTTAATTGTTTAATTGCCCTTTTTGTGTATTCAACAGTGTATTTCATCAATCTAGTCCTAACATTTTCTTTACTTCTTCGTGACTATAAGTAACTGGGTCAGCCTTATATTCATTCATTGATTCCTTATATGCTGATAGGTCAATTTCATCTTCAATTCGTTCAATAACAGCTTGACGGAATAGTTCAGAAATGCTTACATTATTAATTTCAGCATACTTTTTAATTAGCTTTGTATCTTCATCATTTAATCTTAGAGAAATAGTCATAATATACAACCTCCTTATGTATTACATTGTAATACATAAATTATGATAAGTCAATACATTTTATCAAAAATATTATAAAAATTTAAAATAATTTTATTCAATAAAGATATTATTGATTAATATTTTTTTCAAATGCTAATTTCAACTTTAATTGCTCATCTTCATCAGTTAATTGTGACAAGAATAACTTAAAGAATTTTAAATCTTTAGAGTCTGGATACTTATTAGTAATTTCAAGATAGTTGTTTACATATATCTCAATTAAATCTTTTCTGTTTTCAGTATCAGCAATAATAATATCTGTAATTAATAAGTGCATATCTTTTGCATATAATTTAGAACTTTCTCTACTGATTCTAAATGCAGTAATATATATGCTTGGAAACATAATTCTTAATTCTTGATTAATATCAGTTAAAGCTAAATTACCTTTTAGCATTTGCTCTTTAATTAGCATTAGCAACATATTATTTGCTTGTTCCAATTCGTATGGATGATAATATTTCATAATATTACCTCCTATTTGAACTTGATAACAATGCCATTAATGTAATTCCGACTAATGCTCCAATGATTATACCAATTAATAATCCTAAGAAAAACATACTATTTACTTCCCTTCAATGAAAAGGCAGGAAGTAAAAACTTCCTGCTTAAAATTAATGTGATGGCTTAAGAACATATTTGGTTGTTGATGGTTTGATGATATATCCTTGCTTGTCTAATTCATTAATATCAAACTTACTTACTTCTTCATCATCACAGATGAATGAAAAAATGCTATCCGTTACCCTATCATATCTGTCATTATAACTTTTAACTTCATCATAGTTAGACATCATCATTGTAACTCTTTTTGATAAGTCAGATTTAGTTGTCAGTAATCTATCATAGTTATTAGTTGTATATGTATAACAACCAATAAAATAAGAAATACTTACAATACACATTATAATACCGATAACAATACCACCAACATTACGCTGAACTTTGTTATCAACCACTTTTCCCTTTGCTTTTGAAACTATAAGAATAATTCCTACAATCAAAAGTGCAATAGCAATAATAATACATAAATACTTCATTTTCATTCTCCTTTAATATTCATATTAATTTCAATTTTCTTCTGTAGTTCTTCACCGGTTAGTTCCTCTGATATATCTTTCCTAGGTTTTATATTACGCAAATTAGGAAAAACCTTATATTTTCCAATAAGTTCACAAGGATAGACATTAAGTTGTTTATGTGATATTTTGCATAGTTTAATCTTACTATATTTCTTCATCAAAACAATAAGATTCCTATTGTGGATATTCTTAAATAATACAACTTGCTTAGTGTGAGTGGATAAAAAGCCATAAAACCTATATTCGGATAAATTGAGGTTTTTTTCAATTATGTACTCAATCATATCCGATGGAATATCAAATATTTCTGACATTCCGGTATTAGTTGCTAACGAGTTGACAAGTGATATTAACTTGTCTTTGTGGTTGTTATAATTATTACCTACAATCTTAAAATTCATTTTTACCTCCTAAATTTAAATGGGATGTTAAGTCGTTCTTAATTACTAAAAAATGCACAAACCAATCTGAAAACAAAAAACCAAATGAATACTAACAAAATGCCTAGAAAAATTTGACCCCACCAAGCCAAAGTACTAAAGAAGAATAAATATATAATTCCTGCCGGTAAGGAACAAATAGTTGTTACCCATATAAAAATTGCAGTTATTGTTTTAAAAATCTTTATGGCAATACTACTGTGAATTTCATCTCTTGCTCTTGCAAGAAGGCAAGAAATATCTAAAACGATAAGAAAAATAGCTATTATACAATAGATTATTTCCTTAATGTGGCTTGTTAAAAAGTTAATCATTGATTTTCCTCCTTGTTTTCTTGTAACTGTTGGTAACAGAATAAAGTTGCTCTACAATCAGATAAACTGTTATGAGCGTTATCTTCGCCCCAATCGTAGTTATAGTAATCAGCACAAGTGGTTAGTTTCTGCCACTTGTAGCAACCATAGTTTTCACTCCATTCACCGTACACTTCTGCGAAATCAAGCATAACATCAACTACTTCAGCTTTCTCATTTTCAATCCCAACAGAAGAAAGAAAATCTAAATCAAATTGCGTATTATAACCAACAATTTTATCTGCTGAATTGATAATGTTAATTAACTTCTGCTTAAACTCTAAAATACTTGGCTTATTTGATACCATTTCCAGAGTAATACCATTCACTGCCATTGCTTCATCCCATTGTGTAGTTAATAATGGTTTTACAAATTCGTCGAAAAGTGTATTCCCATTATTGTCTATGATTGATACTTGTAATAATTCATCAACTATTGGGTCAAGACCAGTAGTTTCTGTGTCAATTACAATATATCTGTTATCCATCTTAATTAAACCTCCTTTTTTAACTACTAGTTTTACCTGTTATTTTTCTTCCTTTTTCAATTTAAAAAAAATTGCTTTTTTAATTCTTATGTACAGTTCAGAGTCTGGCAATATGTTATATTGCTTTCTAGATAATGCTCGTTCCGAGCAAGGAAAGATTAGTCTTATATCAGACTTACCATTAGCAACAACTCTTATATCATTAATAATAAGTTCGTTATCTAAAGTTACACTAGCAATAGCGATATACTTACTATTATTAATAAATCTTATTCTTGTAGAAGTTATATCCATTATTTTTCTCCTTTATAAAATTTGAAGTGGTGGGTACTCTTGTATCCACCACTTTTTAGGGGTAAATAACTTGTACTTTAGTGCAAGTAATTATAAGCTTCAACAATCTGCGTAATATCATAATTGTTCTTAATATATTCTCTTACTAAATCATAAATATTAACAAGAGAAATGAACTTATTATAATTCTTGCTAGAAAAAGAAATATAAGTGCCATCAGAATTAATATTGATTTCGTTGATTGTTTCATCAAACTTAGAATAACATAATAATTTAGTTACTTCTTTTTTGGAGTAAAAGTTACAAATATAACTATCAACATGAGTTACACTAATAACTAATTCAATTAAGTTATCTTCAAGTGTATTTACTCTAGTTCTACCTGTATTTTCAACTTGTAACGTGGACAAATTGTCCACATCATCCTCGTCTTCGACGCTATCAATATCTGAAATATTTGTTTCTGAGTTCTGTGTTTTTTCCTTTTCGGAAAAAATTTCCTCATTTTTAATGGTAGTATCACTTGATTTTGTAGAGGAATGTTCAACTTGTTCAGTAGATAAGTTGTCCTCGTTTTCAATAGGGTTAGCATCAAAATTCTTTTCTGCTTTGTCCGTAACTTTTTTACTACTAATAGAAGTATTACTTAACTTCTCTGAAGCTTGTTCAACTTGTTCTGTGGACAAATTGTCCACATCTTCAAGAGGAGTACCAACAGAAGAAAAAACACCTTTTAAGATAGCTTCATAATCAGCAGGATTATCTTTGATTAACCTTGCTTTTTCTGTTGTAATTTTACAAACACTTGCGTGATTAATTAGATATGTAAATACATCACCTTGTTCCTTATCAGTGAGGTAGGAAAGTTCAACACCTGCGATTAGTGGAATACTACCACCATCAACTCTACTTAACAATGGTTTGATTAGGTGGGTTAATCGTATGTAACGATAAACTTTCTTTCTGCTCAAATTACTTTCGTTTGCAATTACTTTAATAGCACTATTAGTTGTTTTACTTAATAGTTCTTCTTTCCTTTTAAATGCAAATGCAAGTTCGGATGGCAAGTAATCATTATTTCTTTCTGTGTTAGTATCAATAATAATCAATTCTTTTTCATCAGCAGAAAGATTACTCTTAATTATGCATTTGACAGTTTTAAGTCCTGCTAATTCACAAGCTCTCTTTCTGTGCCGACCTGCTAGCAAGTCATACATATCTGAGTTATCTTTTGATTGTGTAACAACACAAGGGTCAAGCTGACCGTTGCGTTTGATACTGTCAACCAGTGTATTGATAGTATCCTCGTGGATAATAAACGGTTGCTCAGATATTTCTCTAATCTTATCTATCGGAATATCAACAATAGTATTTTCACTCATACTATTGTTTGCAACATCTTGTTCCGTTATTGCAAAGCTAAGTGATTGCTTTTTAATATTCATTATTCATCACCAACTTTCTTGAGAATATAACCGATAACACTCATATATTCAAGACCAACGATAGAACGAGGAGTACTAACACAAGTACGGTTCATTCCGACAGCATTCTTAACTTCTGTACGATATGATATAGTTTGAGGAATAACTAAGTCACCGTAGCTTTCCTCTAAAGCTGATAAAACTTCTTTGCTATGTTTGGTTGATTTTTGAAACATCGTTGGTAAAAAGCCAAGAAGATATTTAGACACATCAGTATCCTTTTTGATGTTTACTAAAGTTTGTAAAGTTTTTTCAACTTGAGAATAAGCCAATATATCAGTTTGGACCGGTATTAGCAATTTATCACAAGAAGCTAACGCATTAGTTACAAGCAAATCACTGGCAGGGGAACAGTCAAGAATGATAAAGTCATACTGGTTGAAGTATTCATCACTTAATGCTTCTTTGAGAATATTAGTACAATCGTTCTTACTAGCTAAATAAGAAGGAATACCCTTAAGTGTTTCTTCTTGTGCAGGAATGAAATCAAAGTTTTCAGAAGTGAAATGACGAACAAAATCATCGTGATTAATAATCATACCACCAATAGAATTAACAAGTAATTCTGCGATTGTAGGTTTTCTATCCGGCTCAAAGCCAAGCCATAGGCTACAATTAGCTTGATAGTCAAGGTCAATAACAAGCACTTTCTTGTTACACTTAGCAAGACCACTTGCAATGTTAACGACTGTAGTTGTTTTACCTACGCCACCTTTTTGGTTCGCTACTGCGATAATTGTTGTTTTTGTGTTCTGTTTCATTTTTAATCTAATCCTTTCATCGTGGACAATTTGTCCAAGTTTATATATATAAAAAACCGATTACTAAAATAAGTAATCGGTTCTAAATATCGTGTTTCATTTTTTCAATATCATATTTTAAGAATTTATCAAGTTTTTCTACATCAATGTTCCGATATTGTTCCTCTAAGTGTGTATATATATCTAGTGTTAATTGTACTGATGAATGTCCAACAAGTTTTGAAGCTGTCAGTACATCAATACCAGACAAAAAGAGTAATGTGCAATACATATGCCTTAACTGATGAGCATTAAATCTAGCTACTACTTTAGGAATACCCTTAGGGTCAAATTTTGAGGGTAATTTATTATTGTGAAGTTCTTTGTATTTTTCACAATATGAATAATAATTAATGTCGTTTTGATAAGTATTCCAATATCTACTCCAAGTTGAAGGTGTTTGTAATTCACCATTGTTTTGAGGACAAACTAAATAAGATGTAGCATTTAGTTTTGCTTTCAATAAATAATTAATTGCGAATTCAGGTAAAGGAACAAATCTAGTCTTACCATTTTTAGTACCTTCAGTAATTATATATTTATTAGTGTCAATTTTTTGTGTGCTTTTATTTATGTATATACCTTTACGATTGTACATATCTTCAATATGTACATCATCCCAATTAAGAGCTAACAATTCACCTTTGCGAAGTCCACCAAATAACATAATCATTGCACCAGTTTGCATACGATTTTCAACTTTAAGTACTAAGTCGTATTGTTCCATAGTAATTGCTTTAACAATTTTTTTAGGTGCATTTTTAGGAATTCGTTTTTTCGCATTTCGTGCAGGATTAAGTAATATCAACTCTCTGTCGATTGCAGACTCAAATATATTATAGGATATATTCGCCGTTTGTGATAAGGTCTTTTTACTTGATGGTCTTTTTGTGTGTGGGTTTTCGTAAGCAAGTGAGTACATCATATCATCAACCATAATCGGCTTAATATCGATTATTGGATATAAACCAATATAATGATTGATTCTCTTAATACAGTTAGTTAGGGATTGACCATATTGATATGTTACACCAATTTTAGCTCGTTGCAACCATTCATTTGCAAATTCACAAAATAATATATTTTTATTCATTTATAATCACCAAACTAAAATTATAGCATAATTTAATTATTATATCAATGCCGCCCCTACGAACCAGTAGGTCGGGGGTTCGAGTCCCTTTCAGCGCGCCATGCCTTGGAAACTTAGTTTCCAAGGCTTTTTTCTTTTGTTTTTTATTTTTTTAATTTTGAATGTAGAAAAAGGATTGCCTGTTTCACAAATTTGGGTTTGTAGTGCTATTTGATAGTTTCAACTAATATGGAATTGTAAATAAATTTA
>ERZ772876.658-NODE-658-length-43283-cov-5.704705_pt1 | contig 43283 bp, 68 predicted proteins | sample MGYA00580584_ERZ772876 | MGnify/ENA primary metagenome ERZ772876 (study PRJEB29015, sample SAMEA2737728) | human gut metagenome | biome: human gut; feature: human-associated habitat; material: faeces | place: China | collected 2012 ... | reverse complement strand
TTGAATACTCCTGAATAAGTTTTCAAGGCGTCGAACTTTGTCGACGCCTTGAAAGGACTGTATCGCAAGATACAGTCCTTTTTGCATATCAAAAATCAGAAATCAGCGTTGCCGGTGGTGCGCGGATGCAGCTCCACGTCGCGGATATTGCTGACGCCGGTGAGGTACATCACCATGCGCTCGAAGCCGAGGCCGAAGCCCGCATGACGGCAACTGCCGTAACGGCGCAGGTCGATATACCACCAGTAGTCCTCTTCCTTGAGTCCAAGCTCTTTCATGCGCGCAAGCAGCACGTCGAGCCGCTCCTCGCGCTGGCTGCCGCCGATGATCTCGCCGACGCCGGGGACAAGGCAGTCCGCCGCCGCGACGGTCTTGCCGTCGTCGTTCAGGCGCATGTAGAACGCCTTGATGTCGCGCGGGTAGTCGGTGACGAAAATGGGCTTCTTGAAGACCTGCTCGGTGAGGTAGCGCTCGTGCTCGGTCTGGAGGTCGATGCCCCACTCGACGGGGTAGTCGAACTTGTGGCCGCTCTTCTTGAGAATGTCGACGGCCTCGGTGTAGCTCACGCGGCCGAAGTCGTTGGAGACGACGTTGTGCAGACGCTCAAGCAGTCCCTTGTCGACAAAGGAGTTGAAGAACTCCATCTCCTGAGGGCAGCGCTCCATCGTGCGGTTGATGATGTATTTCACCATCGCCTCGGCGGTGTCCATGTAGTCGTTGAGGTCGGCAAAGGCCATTTCCGGCTCTATCATCCAGAACTCGGCGGCATGGCGCTGAGTGTAGGATACCTCGGCGCGGAAGGTCGGGCCGAAGGTGTACACGTCGCCGAAAGCCATGGCGAAGTTCTCGGCGTTGAGCTGGCCGGAGACGGTCAGGCTAGTGGGCTTGCCGAAGAAATCCTTGCTGTCATCTACCGTGCCGTCCTCCTTGAGGGGGAGGTTGTTGAGGTCAAGCGTCGTCACGCGGAACATCTCGCCCGCGCCCTCACAGTCGGAGCCGGTGATGATCGGGGTGTTGACGTATACGAAGCCGCGGCTCTGGAAGAATTCATGGACGGCCTGCGCCGCAACGCTCCTGACGCGGAAGGTTGCGGAGAAGAGGTTGGTTCTGGGGCGCAGATGCTGGATCGTGCGCAGGAACTCAACGCTGTGGCGCTTTTTCTGGAGGGGGTAGTCGGGGGTCGATGCGCCCTCGACGGTTATCGCATCCGCCTTCAGCTCAAAGGGCTGCTTTGCTTTCGGAGTCAGCACAAGCGTACCATCAACTATCAGCGCCGCGCCGACATTCTGCTTTGCGATCTCATCGTAATTATTGAGAGAGCCTCTCTCAAACACGACCTGCAGCGACTTGAAGCAGCTGCCGTCATTAAGCTCGATGAATCCAAAGTTTTTCAGGTCGCGGACGGTTCTGACCCAGCCGCAGACTCTGATCTTCTGCCCATCAAAAGCGGAAGCGTCGGCAAATATACCGGCAATTTTCTGATGCTTCATAATGGCACCTTTCCTTTCTTTGTGCCGGGCGGCACTCATAATTGTGAATAAAATACGGCATGTGCCGTATTTTATTATTATAAACAGTCCTTGCGGCTTTTGCAATATTTTTATAAACTTTTTGCGCGTACGCTTATGTTGTCCACCGTTTGTGTTGCGCAGCGGAACGCTTTGCTATATAATTACAAGTACGTTATCTGATAAGGAGAAGTGATCTGCATGAAAAAGAAAAGCTGGGTTTCTCTTATCATATCCGCCGCGGTGCTGACGGCACTGCTGGTTCTGGGCTTCGGCAGCGGGGTGTTTCAGCCGGAAGCGCTGTCGGTACAGGGCAGGCAGGGAGCGGAGACTCTTCTGCGCCTGCTGACAATGGCGGCAGCGGTACTGCTTGTGGAAAAGCTCGCAGTCGCCATACTCGGAGTGCTGCATCCCGCGGGCAGCAGAGCACGCAGTCTGATTACGCTCAGCATGAGCATACTTCGCTATGCCGCGGCGCTTGTGATACTCTGCTGGGGCTTGACGATACTCGGAGTAAATATAATGGCGGTCGTCGCAAGCGTCGGCGTTCTGGCGCTGATAGTGGGCTTCAGCGCGGAAAGTCTCATTGCGGATATGGTGACGGGGCTGTTCATGCTGTTTGAGAATCAATACAATGTCGGGGACATAGTCGAGGTTGGCGGCTTCCGGGGCACTGTTACGAGTATTGGGCTGCGCACCACCTGCATCACGGACTCAAGCGACAATATAAAAATCGTGAACAATTCGGACATGCGAAATATCCTGAACCGCTCCGAGCGCAGCTCAAAGGCGGTTGCGGATATTGGAATACCGTATGATACGGATATCGAGAAGCTGGAGACGAAGCTGCCTGCGCTGTTGGAGAAAATCTTTGAAGCGAACCGCGAGCGTATGAACGCCGTGCCAGTCTATCTCGGAGTGCAGGAGCTTGGCGAATCGGCGGTTGTCCTGCGTTTCTGCGCAGACGTTACGGAGAAGAACATCTACGCGGCACAGCGCAGTCTGAACAGGGATCTGCTTCTCGGCCTGCGCGGCCTTGGGATAGAGTGCCCGTTCCCGCAGCTTGACGTACATAGTAAATGAGCCGCATGAAAAGAAGACAATCCGGCGAGTTTTCGCCGCTTCCTCCTGAGTCCGCGCCGCTGCCGGACGAATTTAACCGGGGCTGCGCCGATAATACCGCCGCGGCGGGGAAAAAGCGGAAGAAATGGGCGTACTATGCAGCGGCCTTTGCGCTGTTTGTATGCATACTTGCACTTGGTGAAGTGAAGCCCGAAGCGAAACCGCAGCTGCCGGAGTTGCCGGCGGCAGAAACCGAGGTGCCCGTGACGGCATCCACCGCTCCCGGCAGCGCCATATATTTTGCGTATATCAACGGCTCATACTGCGTGGCCGACGCCGTAATAGCCGAGCCGCAGAGCGTAAGCGCAGTCAGGGTAGAGGCGATAGACGCGCGGGACGGAGAGACGCTTGAAGAGTTCATTCTGACGCGGGAAGAGATAGACGCGGGACACTGGTCGTCTTCATTCCTGTGGACACCGCAGGATTTTGCAGCCTATGAGAGCAGGTTCGGAGTGGGAGCGCTGCCAATCGTAGAGCTGCACATGAGCCTTGAGCGGGGCGATGAGGTCGAAGAATACAGCGCAGATAAAAGCTGCGGTTCGGGACCAGAGCTGCTCTATGACTTCGACGCTGAGAAGGGGCTATATGGAGTTCGGCTCACGGGCAACGGCATAGAGAATGCGGAACTTGTGTTTATCCTCAACGGAGCCGAACTGCCGGAGGACTGTGTCGCCGTGACGGACGGAACGGAGGAAATCACCGTTTCACGTCCCGGAGAAGAGCCGAGCGTGGAGCAGAGGGAATACCGCAAGTTTACCGCAAGTCTGCCCCAAGCGATGCAGGATGGTGACAGTCTATCATTTATACTCAGAATAGAGCTTGGAGGACATCAATTCGAGTACACAGAAAAAATACTATGATTTAAGAATTCTTATGTGGCGCAGATTTGCGCAGTGCGTTAAGATATGGAGCAGAAAGGAGATATAAACATGAAAAAGATTATCGCAATTTTGCTTTGCATATCGGCGCTCTTTGCGCTGGGCGCCTGCGGCAGACTGACTGAGGCCAAGAGTGAGTCCGTGAAGCCTGAGGTGTATTTCACCGAGGATAAGAGAGGGACGTATACCGACTCCGTCGGCAACGTCTACAACTATTCATATAAGATCCCCGCGTTTTCCGGCGGGAGCGAGGACGCGGAGCGGATAAACAAGTATTTTGACGATGCGCTCCGCCCGATAGTCGAGGACGAGCTGGCCGCGATGGAGGACGAGCTGAGCCTGACGACCGGCGGGATAAAGTGCGAGGTGTTTGAAAGCGGCGATGTTACGTCCGTTCTCGTCTCGGTGTACTACCCGAACGACTATATACAGTATTACACCGCGAGCATGAACACGCGCGAAAACCGCGAGATGAACAATGCCGACATTGCCGCGGCCTACGGCATCGACGAGGTCGACCTGCCGGATAAGCTCCGCGAGGAGGCGAAGGCGGCGGTCGAGAAATACTATGCCGACTTCGGCGACATCTCAGGCGACGGCTTTGCCGACGTGACCGGCACGCGAGACGAAACGCTTGCCGTGATCGGCAGCGACGAATGGGAGCCAACTCTGTTCATAAACGGCGAGGGCAAGGTGTGCATGATAAGTGAGGTCATGTCCCCCGTCGGGAGATATAACCAGATATTCGTGCTGTAAAACTTAAAAACACGCAAAAACAGGGACTGCAAACGCAGTCCCTGTTTGATTTTATTCGGTTCTTCCGAGCAGCCAGTCAACACTGACGCCGAGAACGTCGGAGAGCGCCGCAAGCTCAATGTCCGTCACCGGACGCTTCTGCCCTTCGAGCAGCGACAGCGCGGGGATACTGATATCTATTCCGCGCGTTTGCAGTCGGGCGAGCAGCTCGACCTGCTTCATTCCGCGCATCTGCCGCGCCTCAGTCACCCTTGCGCCGACAAGGTTTTTGCTCCCAAGCTCCAGCTTGCGTTGTCTCATAGTATCACTCCTGACAACACAAGTATATGTGAGGAGCGTGTTGACATATTTGGTATTACCAAATATAATAAAATTATTTAATAATACCAAATAAAAAGGAGCAAATTATGAAGCTTTATAAAGAGATGTACTTGCACCTGTTTAATGCAGTCACAGATGCGTTGCGCTTCCTGAGTGTTAGAGACATAGAGAATGCGGTGAGAATTTTGCGCCAAGGACAGATAACGTGCGAAGAACTTTATATTGAAAGTGATGAAGAATTAGATTGAGCTTATTATAGATCGATGTCTATCGCAAACAGACCGCCCGCGCCGCCGGAGTACAGGTACAGGACATTGTCCGTGGACTTGAATTTTCCCTCGCGCGCAAGCTTTATCAGCCCCGCGAAGGCCTTGCCGGTGTATACCGGATCGAGGAACAGACCCTCGTTCGCGGCCATCATGCGTATCGCGGCGTTGCCCTCGGCGGAGGGGATCGCGTAGCCGGGGCCGCACATATCGACAAGGTGCACGTCCTCGACGGTCGGCACGAAATCAAGCTCCAGAAGCTTGGCAGTCTCCTGCATGATGTGCGTCGTGATAACGTCAAACGGGTCGCTGTCTACCATTAGGCCGATGGTCTGCGTCTCCGGCATGAACAGCTTCGCGCCCAGCGCGACTCCGGCGTGAGTGCCGCCGCTGCCCTCGGCGCAGCAGACATAGTCGAAGTGCAGCCCCGTGTCCGCGATCTCTTTCATGCAGTTGACGTAGCCCAGCGCGCCGATGGCGTTGGAGCCGCCGCAGGGAATCTTGTAGTACGGACGCCCCAGCTCCTGCCCGACGCGATCCATCTCGGCGTAGATGTCGTCGTAGCTGTCGGTGTCCATGAAGCGGACGTCGGTGTCCATGAGGTATTCGAGCAGCTGGTTGCCCTTGCGCTCGGTCACGCCGCGCTTTTTGAGGATCAGTATCGGCGTCATGCCCAGCTTTTTCGCGCAGGCCGCCGTGAGCATGGCGTGGTTAGACTGCGCGCCGCCGGTCGTGAAGATGATCTCCGCGCCCTGCCGCTTCGCGTCGGCCAGCAGGAGTTCGAGCTTGCGCACCTTGTTGCCGCCGAGACCGATGCCGGTCAGGTCGTCGCGCTTTATATAGACGTTTGTGCCGAGAATGCGGCTGATGTTTTCAAGCTTCTGTATCGGCGTCGGCAGCACGGCCAACGGTATCCGCGGAAAATCGTTCAAGCTTTTCATATCGAGTCTCCTTTTTACAAGTATGAATTATGGCTTCGCCAAATAAAGCAGCGGAAAACCGCTGTGAAGAATTGCGCTCTTCACGCCCGAAGGGCATTTCACAAATCCCGCAGGGATTTATTTCGTTGAAAGAAGCCTCTTTTGTCTACCGGACAAAAGAGGCTTCTTTCTTGGTGCTCCAACGGGGACACCCGGAATTATTATAACTTGGGGCGACCTCTGACGGGGTGATGGGGACGCCGTCCTCAGCAAAATCAAAATCGCCGTTGGGGTCGGCGTCAAGCAGCGTCCAGACGGCAATCTCGTCCTTGCCGACCTCAACGCGGACGACAATGCTAAGCACGGCGGCGTCGTCCTGCATGGCAAGCGCGAGTAGCTCGCGCAGACGGGGCTCGTCGATTTCGGCGCCGGAGACCTGAGCGCGGAGCTGCTGCATATCGTGCGATATCTTCGCGCGCTCCGCCTCGAGAGCGTTGACCTTTGCCGTGAGGATAGGGCTGTGCAGCCCGCCGAGCACGGCGTTAACCGCAGCATCGAGCTGCTTTGCTATCTCGCGGTCGCGCTTTTGCATGGCGCGGAGCCGCTGCACGGCAGCCTCGCTCAGCTTCGCGCGCTCGTCGCGCAGGATCCGTATGAGCCCGCCGACGCTCTCCGGCTCACTGAGCCGCTGGCGGACGGCATTGGCCACAATGCCCTCAAGCGCGGAGACCGGGATCTGGGAGTTATCGCACAGCCCCTTGCGGTGCTTCGCGCCGCAGGTGTAGTAGTAGTACCGCTTCCCGCGGCGCTTTGCCGCAGTGACAAGCATGGCACTTTTGCACTCGCGGCAAAAGACCTTACCCTTGAGCGGGTACGCTCTGGCACTCGCCGGCCGCCCCGCTGCGCTGCGTTTATTTTCTTGCATTTTTAACTGCACCTTCTCCCACGTCTCCCGGTCTACGATGGCCGGGAGTACGTCCTTGACCACTATGGCGTCCTCCGCTACGGCGTGGCTATTCCGCGAGCCGTCCGGGCGCTTGGCGACTTTCCCATAGACCAGGTCGCCGACATACTTTGGATTTTTGAGGAGATCGTGCAGGCTGTTGACTCCAAAATTTCCGCCTCTTTTTGTGCGCCGCTCCTCGGCGTTAAGCCTGCGGATGATCTCGCGGTACGTCATACCGCTGGCGTACAGGCCAAAGATCAGCCGCACCGTCTCGGCCTCGGCGGCGTCAATAACAAGCCGACCGTCGACAACCTTATAGCCAAGCGGCGGAGTGCCGCCCGTGTGCAGCCCCTGACGCGCCATAAAGCGCATTTTCTCGACGACCTTTTGCCGGGTCTGCAAAACCCACATTTGATTAAACAGCGCCATGCTGCCTTCGGTCAAAAAATTCGCCGGGTCACGGAGATCCCCGCCTATCATAGGCTGCGTCACAGACACAACATCGACGCCGAGGCGCGCGAGCTGGTCGCGAAAATCAAACCACGCGGTGAGCTTGCGAAACATGCGGGACTGGTCGTATATTACCACGGTATCGGCTCCGCCATGCTCAAGCTGCCACATCATGCGGGCATACTCAGGGCGGGTGGCTTTCATGCCGCTGGTGGCCTCATCTGCAAAAACATCAAGCACCGGCAGGCTGCGCTCATCGCACCATTTGCGGCAGGCCGAGACCTGCACCTCTATGCTGTCCTCGTTTTGCCTGTCCGTGGAGTAGCGCGCAAGGATATATGCGCCATGCATCAAAACCACCTCACAAAAAAACCCGTTTGCGGCTATAGTAACCGCAAACGGGTTTTTTGTCAAGGGCTACAGCCGGATGCGGCATTAGTCCCATATATGCTCGGCGCAATACGCTGCCCACTCAGCCTCGGCATCGGCCAACGCCTCGGAGCCGTCCTCACCGTTGATAATGCGCTCGCGCGCCTTACGCCCAGCGGCAGCTTTGACATCATGCTCAGCAAGAGCCATGCCGTCGGCTTTGAGGTATGCGGCTGCGCGGGGGTACTTGGCATACAGCGCGTCAAAATCATATTGCGGGCGGGGACGGACACCAAGCCCGCCGACGTCGGCAAAGCTACGCTCAAACTCGCTACGCCATTTATCAACATCGTCCAGCGCAGCTTGTATCTCGGCAAGCCCGGGGATTGCGGCGATCTTCGCCTCGCGCTCTGCTTCGGCGCGACGCTTGGCCTCAAACTCGGCAGTGAGGATGGAGACGATCTCGGGCTTTGCAGCGACAATGGCAGCAAAATCGCCGTGTTGCGTTTGGCTCTGACACCCGGCGATGTAAAGCCGCCCATCGGGGACGTACTGCCCGTCAATCCATTTCATCGCGAGTCTGATATCGTATTTTTTTATAAGCTCCTGTGCGTTCATAAGCATTGTTTTCTTCTCCTTTTTTCTGGGGCTTTTCGCTCCCTCATCTTGATTAGAGTATACCACAATGTAGCTACAAAGTCAAGAGGAAAATCAAAAAAATATTAAAAAATCCGGGAAGAACCCGGATTTTTTGTACCGTACCGCGGCGCTACTGCTCTTGCTTATCGCTGCCGGACTCTGGCAGCGCCTGCATGAGCAGGCGCTCGATAAAGTTTGACATCGTGCGCCCGTCGGCTGCTGCGGCGGCCTGCAGCCGCGCTTTAAGCTCCGGCGTGATGCGCAGGCGGACAACCTCACTTTTCGCCATCAGCTGCACCTCCCTTCTCCCGGCTGCGGCGGCTGCGCAACGCGTTGACGGTGGGGTATTCGGCGCCGTACTGCCCTTTGATGTACGGGATGCGGGCAAGCACGGCGTTGCGGGACTTGCCAAGGCGGGCGGCAATCTCATCGACGCTCAGACCGGCGGCAAGGAGCTTGGAGCCGTCTGACGACGCCGCTCCGATGGTGAGCAGGATCTTGTTGACCTTGGCCTCGGATATCTTAACGCGGCGGGCAATCTCCCGCACGGAGCAATGCTGCTCCCAGAGCCGCGCCACGGCGGCGAATGTGGCGTCCATCATGCGCACCTCCTCAGTCGTCCACCCAGCCCCAGAGGTCAATCCAGTTGTGGGGGCAGTAGATGGAGTAGAGCACGGAGCCGCCGGCATACTTGGCCTCCGCGAAGCACGGGCCAAGCTCGTCTCCGGGATAGCTGCGCTCGACAAGCTCATCAAGCTCGGGGATGCTTACGTCGGAATCAAGGTATACGCCCTCGCCCTGATTGGTGATGTAGTGACGGATAAAGTCCATGTTGTACTTGGCTGCGATTGTCTTAAGCTCTGCTCTTGTCATTGTTTTCTTCTCCTTTTTTCTTGGGGGCTTTCCGCTCCCTCATCTTGTCTATACTATACCACAATGTAGCTACAATGTCAAGAGGGAAATCAAAAAATATTAAAAAAATCCGGGAAGAACCCGGATTTTTTATGCGCCGAGCGCTGCGGAAACGCAGCAAAAAAGCGCGGGGCGCTGCATTTCCGCTGCGCGTCAGACGCGGAGCGCGGAGAAAATCGCCGACGCGGTATCGGCGCCGGCGTGGCGCGCGGCCGTCTGATTGCCGAGCCAGAAAAAGCCCACATCGGGGTTAAACCGGTCGACCACCAGCGCGGCGATTATCGCCACAAACAGCAGCGTGATAACCACCACGAGCACAAGCAAGCGCCGCTCCGCGCTGCGCAGCCGCCGCTCGTACTGGGCGAGCTGCTCCCGCGCGAGACTCAGCACGTCTCCGCTGCTGTCCTGCATCATCGCCGACATATCGTCCAGCAGCTCGCGCTGCTGTTCTGTAATCGCCTGATACGCCGCGCGCTCGCAGCTGCCCACCTCCGGCGCGCCGCCCTCCGCGAGCAGCACGTCCGCGATCGGCTGCACCGTATCGCAGACGCGAAAGCTCCAATCCTCGGAGCCGTCGGCAAAGACGCGCTTGACGGTGGACAGCGAGACGCTGCTCCCGGCCTCGGCCACCATCGCACAGATCCGGCCACAGCTAAGCCCGCGCGCGGCCTTGACGCGCTTTAGACGCAGGATGATGTCCCGCGTCTGCGTGTCCGTAGTCTCCATACTATCTCCCCCTTTTATTTTCGTCGGCCACTCCCCGGCCGATAAAGTCCTCCCTTTGCCGATATAGTCCTTGCGTCGGCCACGCCGCCCGCCTATGCTGATGCCAGAGGCGGCGAGAGCCGCGCGGAAAAATCAACATAAGGAGGCAGACAAAATGACAGAGCGCCCCAGACACCCCGACGAATACATCCCGCCGCTGCGCAGTAAGCGCATATACGGCACAAAACTGGTCATCATCGCCGACGTCAACGACCCGCAGCTCCGGCGGCTGCTGGACATGCTGGCGGCAGACGCGGAGTCGCCGCCGCTGTTAAAATCTTGATTCAAGCGTAGCACCAAACGACAAAATTGTCAACCAATTGGAAGGAATTAAACATGGACTTAACAACGGCAGAGAGGGAGGAGTTTTACCGCGCAATGATCGCGGCGCTGACCGAAAACGCCAACCTGCGACAATTAAAGACAATATTCGCGTTTATCTCCGCATTTTCGACATAAGTCAAGGCCGGGGCGTTCGCCTCGGCCTTGGCATTTTAGACAAATTTCGCCGCGAAATTTTGGCAGACAGAAAACGGGAGAAATGCGCTTTCCCTGCCTTATCAATTCTGCCGCAGGTCGAGCTGGGCGCGGAGCGCGTCCTGAAGAACCTGCGAAAAATTGATATCGCGCTCCTGTGCCGCCGCATTAAGCCACGCGGGAAGCGTAACCGTGCGGTTGACGGAGCGGTTGACCTGCGCACGCCGCACGGACGGCATGAACACATCAACAAGCACCGCGCGCTCATTGGGCGCAAGCACCACGTCAGTAAGCCGGGACGGCTGCGGGATAGGCGCGCCGTCCTCCTCCAAGCCGTAGAGGACGCAGCCGAGCAGCTCCCGCGCAGAGAGCAGCGCGTCCTCATCGTTTGTGCCGCTTGTGGCTGCGTCGAGGTCGGGGAACACAACGGAGATCTCCTGCCCGTCCTCGTAGCCAAAGACGGCGGGGTAAAAATAACGGTCGGGGTTCTTTGCCATACAAACAGCTCCTTTCAAAAAATGCCGGAGGGGAGGGGCTTATCTGAACGTAAGCCCCGATTGCCTCTCTATGCTGTCAAGCGTCTTGCGGGGGATATCCCGGCAGGGGTGCTTGACTGTGACCCGCCCGGATTTTGCCGGGTGCTTGAACTGATAATGACTACCGACTACGTTAACCATATACCAGCCGTCAGCCTTGAGAGCGGCAATCACTTCGCGCGATGAGTAACTTTTCATGCTCTCCCCTCCTGACACATATATAATAACACATATAACTGTATTTGTCAATAAGAAAAAGCAAATATTTTTATATTTGTTGCGTGCGGGGCGTGGATTGCCGCGTCGGGCGTGCCGCCCTCCTCGCAATGACGGAGCGGGACGAACGCACAGAGCGGGAGAACAAACACACGGCAAACGCACAATGCACGGGCTTGCCCCGTGCATTGTGCTATTTTGACAAAAAATGCCGCGAAAATTTGGAAGCCGCAAGCGCGGCGGGCGTGATATAATGGCGGTATCACGATTTGGGAGGAAAAACCATGAAAAAAATAATAAGCATTGTACTTCTGGCGGCGCTGAGCCTGTGCCTTGCCGCTTGCGGCAGCGCACCTGCGGCGGAGCCTACGCCTACGGCAACACCGGAGCCGACCGCCACACCGGCACCGACACCGGAACCGACCGCCACACCGGAGCCGGAGAAAGACCAAGCGGATTTGCTGAAAACTTTCGCGGCGACAATCGAGCAGTCCTACGCGAAAACAAACATGCGGGCAACGGTTAACGTGGAGGGAAATACCATTGAGATGCTGCTGACGCTGGACGGCTTAAACGCAGCCGTCGCCGAAATAAAAGCGAACGGCGATTACAGCACATGGGACACGATGAAAGAGTCGTTAAGCGGTACAGCCGACAGCATAAGAAAAACCGGCGAAGCGATAGGGCTGACGGACTTTGTGCTCAAGGTGACGCTGTATGACGATAAAACCGCCTTGCCGCTTGTATCGTGGACGGACGGTGAGCAGACATATGATTTAGTGGGAGACTAAAACAACATACACAACAAAAAGCCGAGAGGGTTTAACCTCTCGGCTTTTTGTTTTTCGGCGCGGGCTTTGGTCAAGCATGGTCAATGTCCGGCGGGGCTTCGGCGGGGCGGCTCTCACTGCTCTCGCCCTCGGCGGGGGCGCTGCCGGCACCGGGCGGGGCTATGCCGTACACGTCCCGACAAAAGGCGTCTATTGCGTCCCACGATTCGAGCGGGAGCTTTGCCAGAGCGGCAATAAAGCGCTTGCGGACGCTGCCGTCCGGGTCGCGGCTCAGCTCGCCGAAAAAGGCGGCAAGCTCCTCCTCGCGGCTGCGCGGGGCGAACATCTCGCCGACGCCGAGCTTTAGCCACTCCGGGGACACGCCAAACTCGCGGCATATAGATATGATAACGGCGTCGCTCGGCACACGGAGGCCGGTCTCCCAACCGGCAACGGTCGTCTGTCTTACGCCAAGACGCGCGCCGAAAACGGTTTGATTAAGACCGAGAGCGAGCCTTAGAGATTTTATGCGCTCATGCATGCTATCCCTCCTTTCGCAAACAGTATAGCACACATTTTAACGCATTGCAATATTTTTTGCAAAAAAGTATTGACATATTTAACGCGCCGTGCTATTATCATATTGCAATGAGTTATGGCAAAAGCACATTGCAATAAAATCAACAAAAAGGAGGGAAACGAGGGATGTCGAGGACATGGTGGGACGCAAGCGAGATGAAAATCAATCGGTGGGTAGACCGCCCGAAAGGAACTGTATGCAAAGAAATAGACGTTGCGCCCATAGTCCGCGGGCTGCTGCAACAGTGCGCAGACTATGGGCTGACGGTTGAGGAGACCGAAGGCTTGCTTGAGATGACTGCAACGATTGTCCGCTTGCGCAAACAAAACACGCCGCTCAGTCAAGTGCTAAATGCCGCAGATACTCGTCCGTTCGGCCGGACAGATACGCCCGCGCCTTAAGGTACGCCTCCAGAGCGTTGTCAAGCTCGCCGATATTAGGCGGGACAAGCTGCGCGGCTCTGCGCAGCTCGATGCGGGCAAATTCGACCGCAAGCTCGTGACAAACGGTCTCACGGTCAAAATCGAGTTTTACACCGTCCTTGTTGATAATCAAAAAAATCACCCCCTTTCGCCGTCAGTATAGCACGGCGGGAGCGGGAGGGCAAGGAGGAGCAGAGAGTTTTAGGCTCTCACAGTCAAGCAAAATCAACACAAACCTCAAAAAAATGAAACGAAGGGAAGTGAGCTGGACGAAAAATTGGTTTTGGGACTACGGGCTGCAATTTATATCGTCGGTCTTGGGATGCACCCTTGGGGTACTGATAGCGCGGGCATTGCTCAATTAAGCCCGAGCAGCCACAGGACAAAGGCGGTAATCACGGCAGTGGTTACGCTCTGGGCAAGAGAGAGCAAAGCCTTTTTGACAACCTCGCGCCGCTCTCTCTTGCGCTTGGCCTCGGTCATGCGGCGGCTCTGCTCGATAATCTCAGGGTCAAGCTTTGGAATGTGGAAATCAGACACAGCAAATCACCTCCTTTCCGGGGGGATTTAATAAAAATCAACAAAAAGGAGGGGAACGAGAAGTGAACGCGCGAGAAGTCAGGCGCGCAGCTTTGAGAGAAGCTGTTGAAAAACCAGATAGTTTCGCTCAAGCATTAGAAATTGGACGCCGATATATTCGGACGCACGGCGGTCTTTGCGACGGATCACGTCCAGAGCAACCTCTACGCTGGCCGCGCAATACTGCCGCTCAAATGGCGTTAGCGGACGAGATAGCGCAAGCTTGTCAAAGATGCCGTCCACTATATGCGCGTTTCCGCCCTGCTCAGAAAGCATCAAGGAGAGCGAGACGGCAAGCGAAGTGGCCTCAGCCTCAGAAAAAGCACCATATTTAGCCATGAAATCATCTCCTTTCGCCGCCAGTATAGCACGGCGGGAGCGGGAGGGCAAGGAGGAGCAGAGAGTTTTAGGCTCTCACAGTCAAAAAAATCAACACAAACCTCAAAATCCAACAAAAAGGAGGTGTGGCGGGGTGCCTGAGCGGGACAAGGTACTGGATGTACTGATAACGGTGCTGTTTTACGTCCTCGGCGGCGCAACGGGGCTTATCATCCTGCGAGCCATAGCTGGATAGCCCAAACCGTCAGCGGCGTGAGGACGCCGAGAACGTAGCTAATCAGACGGTCGCGCCAGACGCTTTTCATGCTCTCGGCTTTGCGGAAAAAATAAACGCGGCCCTCATCGGTGAGCTGAACACGGAGCAGGTTATCACCGGCAGGGGCGATCGACACAAGCCCCAAGGCTTTAAGCTCGCGGGCGTCAGCCTCGCTCAAATGCTCGTTAGGCACAGTCTCGACGACGTCGCTGGCGGCGCTGCGGGAGATAAGCCCGCGCAGGTTTTTCTCAAAACGTTTCAAAAAAATCCCTTCCTTTCTCCCGCCAGTATAACACGGCGGGAGCGGGAGGGCAAGAAAAGGAGGAGCAAGCAATGACGATACTGGATAAGCTGCGTCCCACCCCGGACAGGGTGGAGCAGATGCGCGAGCTGCTGGACGAGCTGAGCGACCGGCAGCGCGAGGAAATCGCGGCAATAATGACCGGGATGCTGATACAGGCAGAGCTTACAGAGCGCCGGGCAGGGTGACGCGATGGCGGCGCCGATGATAATCCCCCGAGAGGGCGGCCACGTCCCGCCCGCCACGGAGCAGGAAAAGACCAGGGCCGCGGAGCTTATACTCCGCGCCTACATATCGCAGCACCCGGAGGCGCTGCGGAAAAAGGAGGAAAAAACATGATAAAAATCGAGCACGGCAACCTCAGCATCAGCGGCTCAGGCGAAGAGACGACGGCCGACCTGCTGTCGGTGCTTACCGGCTACCGCGAGATGCTTATTGAGCAGGCCGGACTGACTCCGGAGCGGGCAGGCGACTTAATGGAGACGATCTGCGACATAAGCGGCAAGCCGTACGCGCGGCAGGCAATCAACTGCATAGCGAGCCTTGGCAACCGCACCCCATCCGCCGCCGAGGCTGACGAGAAGAAGCAGCCCGAACGCAACGACAGATGGGTGGCGTTTGTGTTGGCAACCTTAGCGATGATATTCGGAATGGGCCCAAGGGGCGACGAGCCGCAGGCATAAAAAAGCCCCGGCGCCGAAGCGCCGGGGCGTGCCCCGGGGAGAAGAAAACGGGGCATAGGAAAAACTACGCTTATATTATAGCAAAAAGGGAGAGATTTTGCAAGATGGATGTACCAACAAACGGCGAGGTAATCGCGTGGGCGGTGCTGTGCGTGTCGACGGCAGTGGGCACGTTGCGGTTTTTTATCCGCGAGTGCATCACGGCGGATCGCCGGGAAGAGGAGCGCCGCAATGCCGACTTATAAAACCAGAGTGCACCGCGACGGACGTCGGCGCGACGAGACTCAGCCGTACCTGCACACGGCGCGGCACTCGATGTCGCCGACCGCCAAGCTGGCCGTTGCGATAGTGCAGCAGGCCGTCGAGGACTGGGACGGGCTTATAAAGCGCAAGGCGTGGCGGCTCGGCGGGCAGCAGCCCGTCAGCACACAGTCCTCCGCCGCGGGCGCGAACTCTACGTTTACGGAGATACGGCTATTCTTCCGCCGCGGCTTCGTCGAGCTGCTCCTGCCGGACGGCTCGGCGCTGACGCCGGAGGGGATGTTGGAGATTTTGGAGCGCCGCCTGCAGACGGCGATGGAGGCGGACACCGAATGGATGCAGCAGCAAAAAGAGATGCAGGCCGATGCGGCGAGTGCGCATACCTCCGCATAGAGCAGGGGCCGGGCGGAACGACCTGCGCCCGGTGCTTTGACCCGGACAACAGGGAGATAGAGCGGTGGTACGGCCGCACGATAGACTACAGCGCGAGCGGGCGCGCAGACTTTAGACGCAGCACGCGCCGCCCGGCGTGGTGCAAAAGGAGAGACTACACAAAATGACAGACACACAGACACAGGCCCTCGCAAAGATAGACGAGGGAGCCAAAGCCAAGGGCTTCGGCAACGTCGCGGCGGCGATGAAGGACTTTATAGCGACGGCGCTGCGGGATTTTATCCGCCAGGACGCGGAGTTTGCGCAGGCGGTGGTGCAGGGCGGGAGCTTTGCAGAGTGCATGGCGGCGGTGGCCAAGGGCGTGGGCTCGCACATAAGCGATTTTGACGCATACGGCAAGGCCGCGGCGTTTTATTTCCCCGGCTGCAAGATCCGCTACAAGATGGAGCTTGACCTTATCGGAGACACGGCGGCGGAGGAGCCTGCGGACAAGCCCGCCGGGCTGCTGCTCGACCTCTCGGCGTTTTTGTAAGGTGCGGGGAATGGGAAGGTATGAAATGCTACAGCCGACGATGAACAGCCTCCCGCTTGAGGACTTCCCGGCGATAGATGCGGCGGAAGTCACGCGGCAGGTCAACCGGCTTTTTACGCCCTACCTCTTTATACGGCACGACCGGAAAGCCCACGTGACCGAGGTGCAGTGCAGCGTATGCGGCGGGAGCGGGAGCTTGCCAGACGTGATGCGCACGAATACAAATGCCGATGCGGAGATAATCTGGGGGCGGCACAACGACGAGGCCTGCTGCCCGTACTGCGGTGAGCGGATGCGGCTCAAGGAGCTAGGCCGCCTCGGCCAGCGCAAGAAGCTGCAAGAGTGGCATCCGGTGATTATACTCACGGAGCGGGACGGAGACATATACGCCCGTGGGTACTGGACAAGGAAGCAGTATAAGTGCGGGCTTACGGAGCCGCCGGAGTTTATGCTCACATACGCCTACCACTTTACGCCCGGGCGGGCGACGATATACACAAGCAACGGCTATTCCGGGAGCATCGAGGGCAACTACGACCCCGTACATCGAGTGATTACGGAGCCGTTTACCTCGGGTAATTATTTCTATTCATATGAGTCCTACGCCGTTATAGGGCTCTCGGAGATAGAGCGCAGCGCCTTCCGCTACTGCGGGCAGCACATCACCTGCCCCGGGTATGCGGTAACGTGGGGGCTTGAGACCTTCCATGTGCAGCACGATCTGATGAAATTTCTTGCTGCGTGCTGCATATACCCCCGGCAGATAGAGATGCTCAATAAAACAGGCTTCGCGGAGCTTGTGGACGATCTCGTCTGCGGAAGGAGGAAGAACGCAAAGATTTTTAACTGGCACGCCGATAGCTACAAGGACGCCTTCGGCCTCACGCGGCAGGAAATGCAGCAGTGGCGGGACAGCGGCGCACCGATGCAGGCGATAGCCGACTACAAGAGCCTACGCCGAGCGGGACAGCATCCGGACTTTACAACGCTCCGCGTGCTGCATCAGCTCTACTTTGATACCAACGGGCTCATAAAGCTTGCCCGCCGGTACGGAATAGAGACGGCCTGCTTGCACAAGTACTTATGCAAGCAGGCGCGGGAGAACATGGGCGAGAACTCCATGTACGGGCTTTTGGCCGATTACTACAATATGGCCGAGGAGCTCAACTGGCAGCTCGGAAGCCCTGCCGCGCCGCTGCTGCCGCGGGACTTGGTGGAAAAGCACGACGAGGCCGCCGAGGAGCAAAGAATCTTACGCCTCCGGAGGGCGGAGGCCGAGGAGAAAAAGCGCGCCGAGGAAATAGAGCAGCGCCGGATAGCGGCAGAGGAAAGCTTCCGCCAGCGCCGCGAAAAGTACAACGTCGAGCGGGACGGATATTTTATCCGGATAGCGGAGACAGAGAAAGAGATAGAGCGCGAGGGCAGGACTCTCTGTCACTGCGTCGGCGGCTACGCGCAGAGGCACGTTGCCGGAAAGCTGACAATATGCTTTATCCGCCGCACGGAGACACCGGATGCATCTCTGTACACGGTGGAGATGCATGGTAATAAGCTGGTACAAATACACGGCTACCGCAACGACGTAAACCTGCCGCGGAATAAGAAGCCGGAGGCGGTCATGGCGTGGCTGCTTGAGCCTTGGCTTGAGTGGCTCCGGCGCGGGAGCCCGCGCGACAAGAACGGCCAGCCGCGCTGGCCGAAAACCAAGAAAAAGGAGAAGAACGCAGCATGACGGAGAGCATGACACCCTCCCGCGATATACGGGAGATCACGGCGGAGATACGCACCATACAGGACAGCGTCCGCCGCACGGCGCTTTCGGGCGCGATAGAGATAGGCCGCCGCCTGACGGAGGCAAAGGAGCTTTTGCAGCACGGCGAGTGGGGCGACTGGCTCAAGCGGGAGTTTGAGTTTTCGCAGTCCACAGCGTCCCGGCTGATGCAGCTTTTTAGGGAGTACGGCGCGGATCAGGGCAGCCTTTTCGGCGCGGAGACAAAGTATGCAACGTTGCAAAATATCAGTGTTTCCAACGCTTTGCGGCTCATCGCGATACCCGACGAGGAGCGCGAGGAGTTTGCGGCGGAGCATGATATCGAGCACAAGAGCGCCCGCGAGGTGGATGAGCTGATACGCCAGCGACAGGAGGCGGACGCCCGCGCGGCGGCAGCAGAAAAGGCACTTGCCGACGCCGACGAGGGGCACGCCCTTGCTATGGCGGAGCTTGACGAGCGCCTCCACAGCGCACAGCAGGCCGAGCGCGACGCGAAGAGCATAGCCGAGACGGCCAATGCCCGCGTGAAGGCGCTTGCGGCGGAGCGCGACAAGACCGCCGCCGAGCTTGAGGAGCTGCGCTCCCGCCCCATCGAGGTGGCGGTACAGGTGGACGAGGAGGCCGTCAAAAAGGCGGCGGAGGAAGCCAAGGCCGAAGCCGAGCGGAAGGCAAAGGCAAAGCACGAAAAGCTGGAGAAGAAGCTCACGGCGGCGACGCAGGAGCTTGAGGCATACAAGGACGGAGACAACAAAGAGCTTGAGCAGAGCCGCGCTCGCGCGGCGGCGCTTGAAAAAGAGCTTGCGGAGGAGCGGGAGCGCGCCCGCAAGGCGGCAGAGCTGCAGGACGCTGACGTGAGCGCCTTTGGCGTCCATTTTGTAAACGTGCAGCGCGACTTTAACGATTTGCTCGTCGCGCTGAACAAGGTTCGCGCCGCGGCGCCGGAAACCGGGGAAAAGCTGACCAGCGCTGTGCGGGCGCTGGTGGAAAAGATAGGAGGCACACTATGAGCGATACAACAATTAAGGACGCCCAGAATTTGCGACAGCTTACCGAGGAGGAGCAAAAACAGGAGTGGCAGCACCGACAGATAAAGATATTTGAGCGCACGGCGGAGATGACAGAGTAGGCATATGAGCAGTGGAGAGCCTGCGTTGAGGTTTGCGCCCGAGCACAGGCCAGAGAGTACGCAAAGATATTTGCCCAGCTCCGTAGCCTGCCGATACCCTACGCATGGTACGGGGGCGCGCCATATGAAACTATCTAAAATAGCAAAACTTTGCGTACGGGCAAAGCGCGTATACCTCTACGACGACCCTGAGCGCGGCATACAGTGGGTAGGCGACGGGCACGGCTAGGAAAAAATTACATTTAAGGAGAACGCATATGAACGAGAAAATAGTTACCAGTCAGGCAGAGCTTGACGCGATACCCGTAGATTACAACGGCAGGATAATCATAAAGTTCGGCACCCCGGCCAAGCGCGCAGTCGTGAACAAAAAGTATCTGCGCTCCGTCGAGGCGTGGGAAAACAGCTCCGTCGAGGCGTGGGAAAACAGCTCCGTCGTGGCGTGGGGCAACAGCTCCGTCGTGGCGCGGGGAAACAGCTCCGTCGTGGCGCGGGGAAACAGCTCCGTCGTGGCGTGGGGCAACAGCTCCGTCGAGGCGTGGGAAAACAGCTCCGTCGTGGCGTGGGAAAACAGCTCCGTCGTGGCGTGGGGCAACAGCTCCGTCGTGGCGAGGGGCAACAGCTCCGTCGAGGCGTGGGGCAACAGCTCCGTCGAGGCGTGGGAAAACAGCTCCGTCGTGGCGAGGGGCAACAGCTCCGTCGTGGCGCGGGGAAACAGCCAAGTTGTTGACGCGCATAGAAGAGGCAACATAAAGGTCTCCGGCAATGCCCGCATTGTGTACAACCCCGACAATATCACCGATTGGGCGTCGGCAAACGGAATCACCATAACCGACGGCAAAATCAGACTGTATAAGGCCGTACATAAACGCGATGGCAAATACGTTGCCGATTGGGATAACGATTTTATATACACCATCGGCGCGGTCGCCGAGGCAAATGGGTTTACCACCAACCCCGCGGAAGATTGCGGGCGGGGAATACACATGGCGACGCTGGGGTGGTCTGCTGTGTATGGGCGAGGCTGGGGCGATATAGCACTGCTAGAGCTTGAGGCCGACGCAGACGAGATAGTCGTGCCGCTGTACGAAACCGGCAAAGTCCGCGCCCCGAAAGCGCTGGTTATCCGCGAGGTACCGCTAGAAGAGGCGGGCATTATGGGCAAGATCCTAGCAAGAAGGAAGACGGACGAGACAGACGCGGACGCACACAGGGCGCTGCCGTGGGCGGCGGACGAAAACGGGGAGGTAATCTAAAATGACTTTTACGGCTTTGCAGACTTTTTTTGTTGCGATGACGGCGCTTGCCATAGGGGCGCTCATCGCCGTCTCGCTGCGCGGCGACTATTGGCGCCGCCAGAGTGCGAGCCTTGAGCGAGATTACACGATGCTCCGCGGCCGACTGCGCGAGAGCATGGAGGAGGAGCTGCAGCAGGCTAAAGTTGCGGCCGAGAGCTGGAGACTGCGCAACGACGAGCTGCGCAAACAGAACAACGCGCTGGAGATAAGCTTGGACGCGGCGTCTCAGCAACTGGACAAAACCCGCGACACGCTCAAAAAAACCGACAGCATGAGACTGTCTGCGAGTTCGGCGGCCAAGGCGATGCACGAGCGGCTTGACCTGCTGTACATCCTCATTCCCGCGGTGCTGCGTATGCCGCGCAACGACGCAGACGCCCTGCTGACCGAGCTGCCGGCAGATATAGGCGCGATGCAAAACACGGAGCTATTTGAGGTTTGCGACAAATACATCAACGGCGGGGGCTGATACCCCCGCCGCGAAGGCGGAGGCCGGACGTTTTGAAGCTGCTGCCCGCGGGAGCGGGCGGCAGCTTGAGAACATCACGGACGAGGGAGGCTTAAAAATGGCGAGAGTTAAAAAACGCATTTTTGCCGGCGCGGTATGCCAACAGATCGTTTATAACGTATCGGACCGCGCGGCAGAGCCGACAAAGGCCAAGCCCAAAAAGCCGCGCTTTGAGTCGGCGGAGGAACGGGCGGAGTTTAACCGCCAGATCGCCCGCCGCCGCTTCGCGCGCGACGTCAACGCAAACTTTACCCCCCGCGGCTACTATGTGACCCTTACATTTGATATAGAGCACGAGCTGCATACCTTTGATGATGCGCGGCGCGTGTGCGACAACTATATCCGCCGCCTGCTGCGCGCCTGCCCGGAGGGGCGGGGATTTATCGTGATGGGGCGCGGCAAAAGCACAAGCCGCATACATATGCACATGATATGCGAGGACATCTCGCCGGAGGTCATCCGCGCAAAGTGGGGGCTCGGCGAGGTCGTTGCGGTCACGCCGCTGCGCGAGCATAATTTTTACAACGGCGTCGACTGCGGGCAGGACTACACGGCGCTCGCCTACTACTGCTTTGACCATTGGACGCAGGAGCAGGGCGGGCACCGCTACAAGCGCTTCGGCGAGCTGCGGCACGCCGAGGAGGAGGAGCCGACCGAGGCGCGCATCGACTACCGCCCGGAGCGGCCGCCGATAGCGCCCAAGGGCTACCGCTTCGTGCGCGTGGAGTACAACCGCTACGGTTATATGTGCTTCCACTATGTCCGCGACCGGCGAGGCCGCGGACGGACGAAAAAGGAGTGAGCCAAGCCCCCAAAACGGTGGGGCTTGGGGAGGTACTTGTAAATGTGTAAAATTTTACGACCACGCAAAGGGAGGCGGCAGCAGTGAGCCAAGTGATGAGACTCTGCGCAAGATGCGAGCGCAAAATAACGGAGCATTACTACACGGTGGAGGTCATGGGCAGCGCCACGGAGCGCGGCACCTGCGCCATATGCGGGCAGACGGGATATTTTGCGCGCTTTGAGTTTTCCCCGCGCCGAGCCGTTTACAAGCGGCGTACCGGTGGCGGGGAGCGTCAGCGCGCGGGAGGAGGATCGCGATGAGCAGACGCTACAGCAAGCAGGCACGCAACCGTGTGCGGGACTTTGTGGAGCTGCAGATCACGGACTATCACAGCAACCGCCGCGCCCTCGCGGACTATCGCGCGCAGAGCATCCCAAGCGCCGTTCCCAAGTACGGCGGGACAGGCGGCGGGCATGGAGGCGACTCCCGCCCGACCGAGCTTATAGGAGTGCGCATGGCGTCCGACCAGTACATCGAGCATCTGACGCGCTCGGTCGCGGCTGTGGGGGCTGTGCTCTCCCGGCTCTCGCCGGAGGATCGGCGGCTCGTACGTCTGCGATACTGGCGCCGTGGCTACACCGTGGAGCGTGCTGCGCAAGAGCTGTATCTCAGCAAGAGCGCGGCCTACCGCAAGCTGAACGCAATCACCACCGCCGTCGCGCGGGAGCTGGGATATATCAGCTTTTGACAGGTTGGGATAATTGCACCAGTCAGCCGTGGTATAGTGGCAGCATCAAGAGCTATACCGAGGGCGGCGCGGCGGACATGCGGGCGCTGCCCTTATGTTTTCGGAGGGCTGCGCCATGCGCAAAGCAGATAACACCCGCCGGCTATGCGCTCGCTGCCGCACCGACTACCGGGACGCGGGGTACGAGCCGCGGAAGATCTGGACAAAGTACCGCGAGCCGTGCGATATATGCGCCCGACCCGCGTGGCTGTACGAGATAGCGGCGGACGGCAATGATAAGCGATAGCCGCCTCGCCCAGCTCCGCGAGCTGATAGCGCAAGGGCGCGAGCAGGCGTTTTACTGGTGGCCGGAGTGGCGCACGGTGCGGGCGGAGGTGCTGCGGCTTGACCACGGCGAGTGCCGCGAGTGCCGCGAAAAGCGACACCGACACAGCCGCGCGGTGATAGTGCATCACATCAAGCACCTGCGCGACCGGCCAGACCTCGCCCTCAGCATATGGGATCCGGATACTGGCGAGCGGCAGCTTGAGGCGATATGCAAGGCGTGCCACGAGGCGGAGCATCCTGAGAGCCTGCGGCAATACGCGCCGACTGCGCCGCTGATATCGGCCGAGCGCTGGGACTGACCGGTTGACACCCCCGGTCGAAAAAATCAAATCCGCCTCGCTGGGCCCAACTCGCAGGGGTGCAGGACAAAAGAGAAAACCTCGTGCGCGCGCCCGCGCAGCCCGACCAGAGCGGGCGGATACGAGGACGGAACGATAACTCAGCCGGCAACGGGAACGGCGGGGCTGATAACGGGAACGGCGGGGCTGATAACGGGAACGGTGCGACCGACACCGGCGCGTGCGACCGACAACAAGACAACGGAGGTAGAAAACGTGAACGGGATAGACCTGAGATGCGGGGACGCGCTCGAAGAATTGAAAACGCTGCCTGACGGCTCGGTCGACCTCGTGCTCACGGATCCACCGTACAACATCGGAGTGCAGGAAACGCGGGCGGGCTCAAAGACTGTAGCCGCGTGGGACAAAATCGAGAATTACACCAACTGGTGCATCGAGTGGCTGAACGAGTGCAGCCGGGTGCTTAAGCCGAACGGCGTGCTGTACTTTTGGCACAACGACATGGCTCAAATCGCGGAGCTGCTGCACGAGATAGCGCAGAAAACCGACCTTGTGCTTGTGAGCTTTTACATCTGGGACAAGGGCGACACCTACCGAGCGAAGAGCTGGAAGCAGCGCGACCCGGAAGGAACCACAGCCCTGCGCTCATGGTTTAACGTATGCGAATACTGCCTGCACTTTTTCAAGGCGCCGCGAGCCGCCGGAGCGGCGTCGAGAGCAACCGGCTTAGACCGTATCAACAGCAACCCCGAATGCTATAAGCCGCTCAAGGACTGGTACAAAAGTGAGCTTGACAGGCTCGGCATCACGGCGCAGACCGTGGCCAAGAAGTACACCGCCGTGACCGGCAAGAAGCCTTATATGCTGTGGCACTACTTTTGCGACTCGCAATTTGAGATACCGACCCGCGAAATATGGGACACCGTGTACCGGCCGCTCGGCTTTGGCAAGGGCTACGAGGAGCTGCGGAAGGATTACGAGGAGCTGCGGAAGGATTACGAGGAGCTGCGGAACTATCACCGCTGCGATGATATGCACTGCAACATATGGCACGAGCCGCCGATACCGAGCACCGGCAGGCTGCACACCTGCCAGAAGCCCGTGAAGATACTGCGGAGGCTTATCCGCGTATCATGCAGGCCGGGCGGCACGGTGCTTGACTGCTTTATGGGGAGCGGGAGCACCGGCGAAGCCGCGATGCTTGAGGGGCGGAGCTTTATAGGCATTGAGCGGGATGCAGGATATTTTGAAATTGCCCGCAAACGGCTTGAAAGCACAAGCGACCAAATGAGAATTGAGGGGATGTGAGAGCGTGAAGCGACCGGTCAGATGGGAAAACACAAAGCGATACCGCGAGATGCGGCGGGGGCTGCTGGACAACCTTGAAAGCCGGGGGCTCATCGAACCGATGTACCGTGGCCTCGTTGACGAGTATATGACGCTGTGGGTGCAGCAGCAGCAGCTCCGGGCGGATGTGGAGGAAAACGGCGTGACGCTGTGGGACGACAAGCGGAAGATGAATGTTGAAAACCGAAGCGTGAGCCTCGGTGTGACGGTATCCCGCCAGATGCTGCAGATCTACACGGCGCTCGGCTTTAAGGAGATAAGCGGAGCGGGCGCGGCGCCGATGCAGGACGACGATGAGCTGTAAAATCCCGGCGGACGTGCTCGCCTACATCGAGAGCATCGAGCGGGACGAGCCGAGAGCCGGGCGCGAGCTGCACGCCCTCGCCGCTTATCTTCGACAGGTTTTCAACACCGAGGAGCTGATTTTTGACGAGGAGCTATACGGCCGGTATATGAGCCTTGCGCGGTACTTCCCCTTTAAGCTCTTCGCGTGGGAAAAGGCGTTGACGGCGCTCTGGCTCTGCACCTACTCCACGCCCGGCGTGCCGCGCTGGAAAACCATTTTCACAATGCTCGGCCGCGGCGCCGGCAAGGACGGCTTTATAGCTTTCTCGGCCTTTTGCCTCGTCAGCCCCTACAACCCCGCAAAAAACTACGACGTTGACATCTGCGCCAACAACGAGGAACAGGCGATGCGCCCGGTGCTTGACCTGGTGGAGGTTTTGGAGACACCGAAAACGGAGGGCAAGCTGAAAAAGCACTACTACCACACAAAGCAGCTTGTACAAGGACGGGCAAACAAGGGCGTTATCAGGGGCAGGACAAACAACCCCAAGAGCCGCGACGGTATGCGCAGCGGCGCGATAATCTTTAACGAGGTCCACATCTACGAGAACTATCTGAATATCAAGGTTTTTATGTCGTCGCTCGGCAAGAAGGAACAGCCGCGCGTCGGCATTTTTACATCCAACGGAGACGTATCGGACGGGCCGCTTGACGACTACATCAACAACGGCATGAGGATCCTTTTTGAGGGCGAGCCGGACAACGGCTTTTTGCCCTTTATCTGCCGCCTGGGCAGTGAGAAGGAGGTACACGACCCGGCGAACTGGCCGAAGGCCAACCCGTCGATTGTGTACATGCCGACGATGCAGCGCGAGACGCAGGAGGAGTATGAGGACTGGCAGCAGTACCCCGAGCGCAACGGCGACTTTTTGACAAAGCGCATGGGGATCCGCAAGGGCTACAGCGACACCCTCGTGACCGACTACGCAAACGTAAAGGCGACAAACCGCGAGCTGCCCGACCTGAGCGGGTGGAGCTGCACGGCGGGCATCGACTACGCGGAGCTGAGCGACTGGGCAAGCGTCAACCTCCATTTCCGGCGCGGCGAGGAGCGGTACGACATCAACCACTCGTGGCTGTGCCTGCAAAGCAAAACACTGACGCGGGTGCAGGCACCGTGGCGCGACTGGGCGGAGCGGGGGCTTGTCACCTGCATAGACGATGTGAGCATAAAGCCGGAGCTGCTTGGCCAGTACATCCTCGACGCGGCGCGGCGCTACAACGTGCGCATGCTTGCGATGGACCACTACAGGTGGACGCTTGTGGCGGAGGCGATGGGCAGGGCGGGCTTTGACGCCGCGGACAAGAGCCGCGTAAAGCTCGTCCGACCGAGCGACATTGCACAGATAATCCCGGTGATTGACGAGTGCTTCAGCCGGCAGCGCTTTACATGGGGCGATAACCCGCCGCTGCGCTGGGCGGTTAACAACACCAAAAAATGCAGGAGCGGGAAAAAGCAGGGGACGGACACGGGGAATTTTTATTACGCCAAGATCGAGGCGAAGAGCCGCAAGACCGACCCTTTTATGGCGCTTGTGGCATCAATGACCACGGAGCAGATGCTCGGAACCGGGCTGCCGCTGCAGGCGCCGCCAATCGGCGCTATATCTTTTTAGGGGTGATGCAACATAGGACTTGATTTTTTTAAGTGGCTCCGGCCAAAGAGCGGCGGGAGCGGGCAAACCGGCTATGCGGAGATAAACTGCACGGAGCTTGAGGCCGCGGCTCAGGAGTACCAGATCCGAGAACTGAGCTTTTGGGTGTGCGCCAACATGGTGGCATCCGCGCTCGGCCGCTGCGAGGTAAAAACCTACCGCGCGGGGCAGGAGGAACGCGGGCGAGAGTACTACATGTGGAATGTAGAGCCGAACACAAACCAGAGCGCGACGGCATTTTTCCACAAGCTCGCCGCGCGGCTGTACCAGGACAACGAGGCGCTGATAATCGGCACCGGGAAACGCAACGGCCATGACACCATAGCGGTGGCCGACGACTGGATGGAGCCGGAGGACAACGGCGACAGAGAGAACGAGTACTGCGGCGTAATGCTCGGAAACAAGAGCTACGACAAGACATTCCGCGAGCGGGACGTGATGCACCTACGGCTAAACCACGTCGACATGAAGCCCGTTGTCGACGCGATGTTTGCAAGCTATGTCCGCCTTGCGCAGGCCGCAATGAAATCCTACGCATGGGAGAACGGGCAGCACTGGAAGGTCAAGGTCGGGCAAATCGCCCAAAACGGCGAAAACTGGCAGGAGACCTTTCAAAAAGTTTTGACAAATCAGATCCGGCCATTTTTAGAAAACCCCACTGCGGTGCTGCCGGTTTTTGACGGCTACGACTATGAGGACGCTGCCGCCGGGCAGAAGTCCAAGAGCACCGACCGCTCCCGCGAGGCGAAAAAGCTGATAGAGGACATTTTCGACTTTACGGCGCGGGGCTTCGGCATTCCCGCCGTGCTTGTAAACGGCACGGTGGAGGGGGTAAAGGACGCGCAGCAACGCTTTTTGACGGGATGCATAGACCCGATATGCGACCAGCTATCGGAGGAGGGCACGCGCAAGCGCTACGGCTACGACGGATGGAGCCGGGGCGACTATCTGCGGGTGGACTCATCCGCGATAATACACTTCGACCTGTTTGCAAACGCCACAAATATCGAAAAGCTGGTGGGCAGCGGGGCGTTCTCGCTCAACGACGTGCTCAGAGCGGCGGGGCAGGCCACAATTAACGAACCGTGGGCGGACGAACACTACATGACCAAAAATATCGGGCTTGTGGAGGAACTGCTGAACGGAGACGGGAAAGGAGGAGAAGGCAATGGAGAATAAAGGAGTTTTCAACATCCGCCAGCAGGCCGCGGGCAGCAAGGTCGAGATGTACATCTTCGGAGACGTAGTCGATGAGCAGTGGTGGAGCGACGAAACCAGCCCGAAAAGCGTCGTAGACGCGATAAAGGGACTTGACACGCAGGAAATCAGCGTGTACATCGACAGCTACGGCGGCAGCGTCGCGGCGGGATGGGGCATATACAACGCGCTGCGGCAGCACCCCGCCAAGATAAAGACCTACGGCGTGGGCTTTGTGGCCTCGGCGGCGCTGTACCCCTTTTTGGCGGGAGACGAGCGCTACGCCTCGCCGCTGTCGGCCTACTACCTGCATGAGGCATGGACAAGCGCGAGCGGGTACGCCGACGAGCTGCGCCGCGCGGCGGATCAGATCGAGAGCCTTACCGACATCGGCGTTAACGCCTTTGTAGAGCGCGCCGGCATGGAGCGGGACAAGGTGCTTGAGCTGATGCGCGAGGAGACATGGCTGACGCCGGAGGCGGCGCTTGAGCTTGGCATAGCGACGGCGATAACGCAGGAGAGCGGGAGCGGCCCAGCACAGAGTGCCCGCCGCGAGATAATGCAGCGGCTGACACAGCCGCGCGAAGAGAAAAAAACACCAACCCCAAAGTCCGGCAAGAGCATCATGGAGATGCTGGCCGGAGTTTTTAACGACTAAAAGGAGGACGAAAAATGACCAACCACAACACCCCTACGAGAGAGGAGCTGCGCCAGCAGCTTATGCAGGCGCTGCGCGACAACAACCAGGAGAGCTTTGCCGGAGTCTTTGACCAGATGCTTGAGAGCATCGGCGAGGACATCCGCACCGAGTATGAGCAGGAGCTTAACGGGCTGCGCGAGGAGCTTGACACCCGCGTGCTGACCGCCCGCGGCTGCCGCCAGCTCACGAGCGAAGAGAAGAAGTATTACCAGGCACTCGGTGCCGCCATGAAAGCGAAGGACGCGAGACAGGCCATGACGAGCCTCGACGTCGTCATGCCGGAGACCGTTATCGACTCCGTCTTTGAGGACCTGCGCACGAATCACCCCCTTCTGAGCCGCATCGACTTTATGCCGACGAACGGCGCGATCCGGATGCTGATGAACACCAACGGCTACCAGGAAGCGGCATGGGGCGAACTCTGCGACGAGATAGTCAAGGAGCTTACCTCCGGCTTTAAGGAGGTCGACACCACCCTGCTCAAACTCTCCGCATTTTTGCCGGTGTGCAAGGCGATGCTCGACCTCGGCCCGCAGTGGCTCGACCGCTACGTCCGCGAGGTGCTGTATGAGGCACTGGCAAACGGCCTTGAGTACGGCATCGTAGACGGCGACGGCGACGGCAAGCCCATAGGCATGACCCGTCAGGTCGGCGCGGGCGTCACCGTCACCTCCGGTGTATACCCCAAGAAAAACGCCGTAAAGGTCGGCGACCTCTCGCCGGAAACCGTCGGCAAGCTGATAAGCCTGCTTGCGCTCGACGAAAACGGCAAGACCCGCCCGGTAAACGACGTGATCCTGCTCGTGAACCCGCAGGACTACTTTGAAAAAGTCATGCCGGCCACCACCGTGATGGCGCCGGACGGCACCTACCGCAACGACGTGCTGCCCTACCCGATGACCGTAATCCCCACCGCAGCACTTAAGACTCGCGGCGAGGCGGTTATCGGCATCGCACGCCGCTACTTCGCGGCGGCTGGCTCCAACCTCGCGGGCAACATCGAGTACAGCGATCACGCAAAGTTTTTGGAGGACAAGCGCGTATACCTCATAAAGCTCTACGCTAACGGCATGCCCAAGGACAACAACGCTTTCATGCGCCTGGACATCTCCGGCCTTGCGCCTCTCACCTACAAGGTGGTACAGGTTGACGGCCGCAACAAGAGCACCGACGCCACCCTGTCCGCCCTGAGCCTCGGCAGCGCGGCCCTCAGTCCGGCCTTTGCGGCGGCGACCGTATCCTACACCGCGAGCACCACGGCGGCTACCAACACCGTGACCGCAACCCCGGCAGACGCGGGCGCAAGCGTTAAGATCACCGTGAACAACACAGAGATCAACAACGGCAGCGCGGCGACTTGGACTACCGGCAGCAACACCGTCAAGGTGGAGGTGACGGCCGAGGACGGCAGCACCACCAAGACCTACACCGTCACCGTGACCAAGTCCTGATATGGCGGCGCGGGACGACTTGCCGGACGGCCTCTTTGAGGATGTGCGCAATTACTGCGATATCACGTGGGAAGCCGCCGGCACGGACAAAAAGCTGCTGACCCTCATCGGCAACGGCATTGCGTATCTGGACAGTAAAAGGGGCGAGCCCGCGGACTACACCGCCGACGGGCTCCCCCGCCAGCTCCTACTTGACTATGTGCGCTACGGCAGGGACAACGCGCTGGAGGTATTTGAGGCAAACTACGCTTCGGCGATCCTTGCCATGCAGCACGAGGTGACGGTGGCGCGATATGCTTAGAGTACCGGACAAGCCAAACGGCAAAATCAGCCGCAGCTTTTGCGACGGTATCGTAAAAATCTACGCCACGGAGGACGCGGCACAGCCCGGCTACACGCCGGAGATCAAAAAAACATTCAAGGCGGCGCTGCCCTATGAGGAGCGCCGCCTTGGCATACAGCGGTACTACATGGCGGAGCAAAACCAGATACAGGTGCAGCGCGTGGTGCGGGTGCCGCGCGGCGTGAAAATCACGAGCCAGGACGTAGCCGAAACCGAGGACGGCGAGACCTATCGCATCAACAAGGTGCAGGCCGTGACGGAGGGAATGCCGCCGGCGCTTGACCTCGAGCTTGCGGCATACACGCAGGGGGTGAGCGGATGAGCTGGGAGGACAGGATACGCGAGGCGCATACGCGCGTAACGAACGCCGTGAGCCACCACGCCCGACTCCGCTCCGACCGTTATTTTGTCTGGCAGGAGGAGGGCGACAACGCCCTCTATGCCGAGGGCGTTATAGCGGAGCGGGCAATGCGCGGCACAACCGACCTTTTTACAAAGCTCGACTCCGACCCGTGGGCGGCAGCGTTTGAAAAATCCATGACCGAGAGCGGGATAGCGTGGTACCTCAACACGATCCAGTACGAGCCGGACACAGGCTTTAGGCACTACGAGTGGGTGTGGGAGGTGCTGAGCTGATGGCAAAGATAAGCTTTCCCGGACTCAAGGCCTACGAGGACAAAATTGCCAAGCTCGGCAAAAATCAAAAGGACATCATCAAGCGCGCCGTGTACGACGGCGCGAAGGTAATAGCGGACAGTGTGGCGGCAAACGTTGCGGCGCTGCCCGCCGTATCCGACGCGGAGGCGCTCAAAGCCTACAGGTCGCGCACGCCGTGCGCGCTGAGCGTGACGCAAAAGCAGGGACTTATTGCGAGTCTCGGCCTGAGCACGATGCGCGACGCCGGTGGCTACATCAACACCAAGCTCGGCTTTGACGGCTACAACGCCGTTAAAACCCGGAAATATCCCGGAGGGCAGCCAAACGCGCTCATAGCCCGCGCGGCGGAGAGCGGGAGCGTTGCCCTGATAAAAACACCTTTTATCCGCCCCGGAGTGAAAGCCGCGAAGAAAGCGGCGGAAAAGGCAATGCAAAAGACCCTCGACGAGGAAATCGGAAAAATAATGAAGTAGGAGGACACGACACATATGGCAACTATAGGCGTAAGCAAGCCGTACTACGGCGTATACGGCAACAGCGGCACCGCCGTGACCTACACGGCGGGCGGCGTGATGGGCAAGCTGACCGAGATCGGCATAGAGATAAGCGACACCGGCGACAACAACCTCTACGCCGACAACGCGATAGCGGAGGCGGAGCGCCTCTTCGCGGGCGGCACGCTGACCCTCAAGCCGGACGAGCTGAGCCAGGAGATAAGCAAGGCGATACTCGGTCTCAAGGAGGAGGCGATCGGCACCATCACCAACGTCACCGACGAGAGCGTAAAGGAGCTTATCTATGACGATGATCAGGTGACGCCCAATGTCGGCGTCGGCTTTATCATCAAAAAGCAGGTGAGCGGGGCGCTCAGATGGCGCGCAGTGGTGCTGACCAAGGTAATGTTTTCAATCCCCGCCGACGCCGCGACCACGCAGGGCGAGAGCATAGAGTGGCAGGTGCCGGAGCTGTCGGCCACGATACAGCGCGACGACAGCACTAAGCACGCGTGGAAAAAGGAGGCCACCTTTACGACCGAGGCGCAGGCCGAGGCGTACATAAAGGACCGCCTCGACATCTCAGCATGAGGGCGCTCAGATGAGACAGACAAGCGTTAAGATAGACGGGGTGGAGTATCCGCTGTGCTACAGCGTCCGCGTCGTCAGAGCGGCCGTGGAGCGCTTTGGCTCGCTTGAAGCAATGGGCAAGGCTGCATTCGCCGGAGAGGGCGCGGAGAGCGTAGACGCGCGCCTGTGGCTGCTGGCGCAGGAAATGGACGCGGGGGCGCGCTACGCGAAGCGCTGCGGCCTTGACGCCCCCACCCCCCTCACCGAGGACGAGATATTGGACGGCGTGCCGGGGCTGCAGATAGCGGAGCTGCTCAACGCCGCCGTGAGCGCAATGGTGGAGAGCAGCGCGACAAGCATCGACGCCGAAGCACCGAAATCAAAAAACGCAGAAGCCACTCCGGGGGAATAATCCCGGAGTGGCTTATCTGGTATGGCTTGAAAATCGGGCTGGGCTACGCGGAGACGCTGGACACGCCATACGGCGAGCTTTTGAGCCTTATCGCGGCGGAGCAGATAAAGCACGAGGGCTACAGCCCCAAGTATACGACCTCGGACGAGGACGTGATCCCGGACATAAGGTGAGGTGAGCGGATAAATGGCGGAAGATATAGGCCCTAAGATAGGCATTGACGGCGAGGCAAAATTCCGGGCGTCGATAAACAACATATCGGCCGCGCTCAAGGCGCTCGACGCGCAGATGAAGAGCACCACAAGCGCTTTTACCGCCCAAACCACGGCGGAGGAAAAAAATAAAAAAGTCAAAGAGCAGCTTGAAAAACAAGTTGAAGTGCTGCGCAAGGCGCAGGAAAAAGCCAACCGGAACATGGAGGATGCGGCAAAAGCTACAACCGAGACATCGACCGTTACGCTCAAAGCGCGCCGCCAGTATGAGGAGGTAACCGCCCGAATCAACGAGACCAAGCAGGCGATGCAGCGGCTGACCGAGGGCTTTGAGGATAACGGCGCCGCCGCCGAGGAGGCGACCGGCCCGCTTGAACGCTACGCCGACACAATGGCCACGCTGCAGGCAGCGGACAAGGTGCTTGACGTGCTGCACACAATAGGCGACGGCATGACCGCCGCCGCGGAGAGCAGCATAGAATTTGAAAGCGCTTTTACCGGAGTAAGAAAGACCGTGGACGGCACACCGGAGCAGCTTGCCGCAATATCCGACGAGATCAAGCGCATGGCGGCGGAGACGGGCGTCTCCACCACCACGATCGCGGCGGTGGCTGAAAACGCCGGGCAGCTCGGCGTTGCCACCGAAAATATCGCAAGCTTTACGCGCACGATGCTCGATCTCGGCGAGAGCACCAACCTCACCGCCGACGAGGCAGCAGTGGCTATAGCTCGGCTTACCAACATCATGGGGAGCGGCGAGGACGCGACGTCACGCCTCGGCTCGTCGCTCGTGGCGCTCGGCAACAATTTCGCCACGACCGAGAGCGAGATTTTGGAGATGGCGACGCGGCTTGCCTCGGCGGGCAAGCTTGCCGGCATGAGCGAGGCGCAGATCCTTGCGCTTGCAACGGCGATGAGCTCGGTGGGCATAGAGGCGGAGGCCGGCGGCACCGCCATGACCCAGACGCTCAACGCCATAGACAGCGCGGCAAGCTCCGGCGGGAACACGCTGGAGACCTTCGCCCGCGTCGCCGGCATGAGCGCGGAGGAGTTTACGACGGCGTGGCGCACAGACGCGGCAGGGGCACTGACGGCCTTTATTCAGGGGCTTTCCGCGCTGTCCGCCCAGGGCGGCAGCGTGACGGCAATACTCGATGACCTCGGCCTAAGCGGGATACGCCAGAGCAACATGCTGCGCTCCCTTGCGCTCGCGTCGGACATGATGACCGACGCACTTGAGACAAGCAACAGCGCGTGGGCGGAAAATGTCGCACTCGCGAACGAAGCAAACGCCGTATACGGCAACACCGAGCACAGGATAAGCGCGGCGCGGGAATCCATCAACAACCTCGGCATTGCCATTGGCGACGCATTCGGGCCGCAGATATCTGGCGGGGCGGACATGGTTAACGACCTCGCGCAGGCGCTGACGGACGCGGCGGAGACCGCGCCCGGTCTTGTGAGCGCACTCGGATCCATAACCGTGGGCATCACGGGGGCAGCGTCCGCATATGTTGCGCTCAAGACGGCGGCAACGGCGTTTAATGCTATCGGCATCACGTCTCTCGCGGCGCTTGGCCCTCTGGCGGCCGTGGGCGCGGCGATAGGGCTGATAACGGCGGGCGTGACCGCCGGACAGGCAAAATGGGACGCATACGTCGACAGCATGACGCCGGCGGCGGAGTCCGCGGCCGAGATAGCCGCGGAAATAGAAAAGCTTACAGCGGAGCGAGACAAACTGCAGCAAGAGTGGGACGCTACCGGGTGGGGCTATGGTGACGGGGATACCAACTACTACAAAGAGATAGCTTGGCGCGACGAAGCAATAGAAAAATACACAAAAAAACTCGCAGACAACGCCACGGCGCAGACCGGTGTGACCGTGGCGGTGGACGAAAACACCGTAGCCGTCGCACTGGCGGCGGAGCAGGAGGCAAAGTATCAGGAGGTCATGGGCGGCGTGACGGAGCTGCTGCAGAAGCAGCAGGAGCGCTACGAAAAGCTGCGCGAGACCTACGCGAGCACCTTCGGGCTTTTTGAGACGGCGCCGGAGCTTGTACACACAAGCACGGCGGACATGATATCAAGCCTCCAGAGCCAAGAGCAGTACTGGACAAATTTTGGGGAAAACATGAAGCGCGCGGCGGAGCTCGGCATTGACGACGGGCTGCTGCAGGCGCTGGCCTCGATGGGCACGGAGGGCGCGGCATATCTGCAATCTATCCTTGACGACATGGACAGCCTCGGTGCGGGCAGCGAGGAGAGCTTGCAGCTGCTTAACGACCTTAACAGCAACTACCAGGCGGCGCAGGAAGCACAGGCACAGGCCGCCGCCGAAGCCTCGGACGCAATTGCCCAGTCAAGCGGAGAGATCGATGAGGCGATGCGGAACATAGCGGACGCCGCCAAGGAGTTGGACAAGACCTCCGAGATGTATGAGACGGCGGAGGCCAACATCGACAGCTACCTCGCGGGGCTTGAGGCGCAGGCCGGGCCGCTGTACAACACGATGAAAGAGATGGGACAAAACATCCTCGCGGCGCTGCAAAGCGGCATCAACAGCGGGACGCTGACGCTGCCAGGCGTAAGCGGCGGCGGTTTTAGCGTGGACGGCAGCCACAAAACGGGGCTTGACTATGTGCCGTATGACGACTATATCGCGGTGCTGCACAAGGGGGAGATGGTGCTCCCGGCGGACGACGCGGCAGACTACCGCAGCGGCGGCAGAACGGGCGGCGCGTCCACCACGGTCAACCTTTATCCACAGACTGTCGACGAGGCGACAATCGACTACATCTACAACCGCTTTTCGGCGCGAATGGGGGCGGAAATTTGAGAAAATTTTATCTTGAGAACGAGCTGGGCGAGCGGAAGCCGCTCAACGGCGAGGACGGGATATTTCTCACCAACCCCGCGGGGCTCGGCGTAAGCTACGGCAACAGCTACGCCGACCTCGGCGCGGGCTTTTTCCGCCGCGTCGAGGAGAAACAGCCGCAGGGCGTGATACCGTGCAGCCTTACGTTTATGCGCGGGGCGTATCAAAAGTATCGGGATTTTGCGGACTGGGCGCTGCGCGCCGAGACCCTATATCTTGTTTACAAACCACTCAACGTTGCATATTATCGGCGCGTGGAGCTGTCCTATCTCACAAAAACGGAGATAACAAGCGGGACATGGATGGAGATCCCGACAGCGTTTGTGTGCCTGACACCATGGTACACGCCGGCGCCGCTCGTCCTTAACTTTGAAGACGAGGGCGGAGAGGTGATGCAGTACGAGTACACCTACAGCGATACGCTTGTATACGCAGCCTCCGGCGCGGGAGCGTATGCCGTGGAGGTGAGCGCAGCGGGGCACGACCCGGCAGCGCTTGCAATAGAGTACAAGGGCGCGATAACCGACCCCGTGCTGACGCTGACGGGGCTGGTTAGCGAAACGCTTTACGGCAAGCTCGCCATAAGCGGGGAGTTTGCCGCGGGCGACACGATCGCGGTATCCACCGAGCGGGAGGACAGCTACGCACGCAAGATATCCGCAGACGGGACGGAGACCGACCTCATCGACAAGGTGGACATAGCGGCGGATGCGGAGCCGTTTTTCTCCGTGCCGCTGACCGAACCCTGCATACTGAGGATAAGCGCGGCGGCGATGAGCGGGACGATATCCGCCAAGGCGTATTTTTATTACCGCACTGTATAAGGAGGCGCGCGGATGAAGGCATATATAAAACGCAGCTCCGATTTTAAGACGGTGCTGATGGGGACGGCGGAAAGCTGGTCACTGCCGGTCGCGTCCGCCGACGGGGACACCGGGCAGCTTGCGCTTGCCGAGTACGCTCCGGCGGAGCATACCGGCAACTGGGTGTACGTCCTCGGGCAGATCTATCGCATAGCGCAGGCTACGCCGAGCAACAACCAGTTTACCGCCACGCTCGCCGACCCCGCGACGGCCTTTGACCGACAGGCGATATGGCCGGACGCGCCGGAGACAACCTATGGGGCGTTCATCAAGGCCGCGCTTGAGCGGGACTACCTAAATTGCGCGGATGCGGCATACAAGGTGCCGTATCTGCAAATCACAAACACGGACACCACACCGCTGACCGCGCCGGAGCTTGACGACACCAAACTCTACAAGCTCTCCGACATCATCACCACGGCGCGGGCGGCAGGCGTCCGCATCCGCTTCGGCATCGACGGCGACAAGCTCGCCGTCGATATCTCCACGGGAACTGGCACGGAGCACAACATACTTTTTACCGACGGCCGAGCGCAGCTTGAAACGGAGAGCTACAGCGCGGACACGACGGCCAAGGTGACGGTGCTGCAGGCGCAGGAAAAAGCAGAGGACGCCAACAAGGACGCGCCGACCGAGTATGTCGCGCACACGTTTTATCTCTCCGTTGACGGAGAGATAACGGAGACCGCCCCCACCGACCGGGCAGAGGGCAAGTGGGCATACATCACCTGCAAGGCGGACGAGACTCCTGCCGACAAGGCGGCGGAGGTGTTCGCGGCGAACGCGAACAGCTACAAAATAGAGTTTTACTCGTCGCGGCGGTATGCGCTGTATGACCGGGTGCGGCTGCGGCTGCACGGCGCGGTGTTTGCGACGCGGATCACGGGGATCACGCTTAAAAGCGGCGACGACAGATACCTCTACCGCTGCGGCGAGCTTGCAACGACGATACAGCAAAAAGTAAAAAAGAGCTTGAGCGCGTCAAGCGCAAGAACATCCGGAGGCGGTGCGGGTATGTCGCTGCAATCCGTGTACCCTGTCGGAGCGATCTATATTTCAACAGCGGCCACAAACCCAAGTACGCTGTTTGGATTCGGCACATGGGAGCAAATCAAAGATGTGTTTCTGCTGGCAGCGAGTGATACCTATGCAAGCGGTTCTACAGGCGGCGAAGCATCTCACGTCCTGACAGAAAATGAAATGCCAGCGCACAGACATAAGATTGCTTATCCAAATGCAAGCGGAGAATATGGTGATGCGGCTATAGGTTATCCAACAAATTCGGGCACTACAAAGACTTGGGGCGCAGAAATGTGTAAGACGGAAAGCGTCGGCGGCGGAGAAGCCCACAACAATATGCCGCCTTATTTGGCGGTATATATGTGGCGCAGAACTGCGTGATAAGGCAATACTGCGACGAAATAAAGGAGGCACAACATGATAAAACCCATTACATTCCCGGGACAAAAGGTCCCCGCAATCGCGCACGGAGCCATATTCCAGCGGCTTCTGCAAGACGGCAAGCTGTACGGATGCGGCATCAGCAAGTCTGGCAACACTCTCAATATTGGCGCCGGCCTCTTTGTGGAGGCCGGACGCCTTATCGAGATCGCAACCACCGAGACGGTGAGCGTGGCCGGAACAAGCGGATATGCGCGGATCAAGGGCGCGATCGACAGCAGTAAAGCCTCCACGGCCTCCAGCTTCGCGCAGTTTGCGTGGACGGTGGACTACGCGGCATCGCTTACGGGCTTCTCAGCGCTCACACAGGGCGCGGTAAACGAGGGCGGCGGCGCAACATACGAAATGGAGCTTTGCGTCGTGGCACTCGGCAGCAGCGGCATTACCGACATTGTGCGCGGCTTTGCCGATGCGGCCACAATTATTACTGCGGACGCGCTAAACGCGGCGATGGCCGGGACGCGGTACAAGCTGGTCGACGGCGTACACTACGGGACGTCCGTGCCCTCAAATATCGCCGACAACGAGCTTTTTTACCTGATAGAGGGCTGAGACATGGCGAAGACCTACACAGGCTCCTACGAGCTCACGGGCGGCAATTTCGGCGCAAGACTGACCTATGCCGCCGCGAAAGAAAACGGCACGTGGTACGCATGGATAACGCGCGTGGAGGTCAAGATGGCGCAGCGCACGGGGACGTACAGCGTCAACACCTTCGGCGACGTCTGCATCGACGGGACAGCCTCCGCAAGCGTGAGCGTGACGGGCACGTCGGTCGCCGGTCAGTCTTACGCCACGGTATGGGAGGGCGCGGGAACGAAAGTGCCGGTGCCCAAATCGGGCACTGCCCTGAGCTTCGCGCTGTCGTTTAAGAAAAACAGCTCGTACGGCAGCGCGTATCAGATGTATTTCTACGCTACGGCGGGCGGCACGGTGCTGCAGAACGGTATAGAGCTTACCGGCGCGGCACAGAGTCTGGCCGTGCAGGGGAGTGCCGCGATGATACGCATCAATGGCGTGCTTACTCCGGCGACGCCCTACGTCGGCAAAAAGTCTGCCGAGGCGTACCTGGGCAATTCGCCGTTAGGAGGTTAGATATGACAAAAATAAACGTATCGCACACCTGCGCGGAAGCAACGCAGCGCAAGAAACTACTACGCAATGCTACAATCAAGGCGCTGTATGAGCGCTACAGAATAGGAGGTAACGATGAGTAAAACCGGACAAGGACTCGTAGAATATGCGAAAGCGCAGCTCGGCAGACCATACTGGTGGGGCACCTTCGGGCAGACGGCGAATGCCGGACTGCTCGCAGCCAAGCGGCAGCAGTACCCAGGCTATTACACTGCCGGAGACTTTCCGGCGCAGTTCGGGCAGAAGGTGCACGACTGCGTGGGACTTATAAAGGGCTACCTTTGGTGCGACGCTCCGGACGGCGAGCCTATATACAAGGCGGCGCAGGACGTCGCGGTAAGTGGGCTGTTTATGGCCTGCTCCGAAAGCGGCAGCATCGACACCATGCCTGACATGCCGGGCGTGTGCGTGTTTATGCGCGACATGTCCCACGTCGGCGTATACATCGGCGACGGTTATGTCGTAGAGGCAACCGGCCACGCGAAGGGCGTTGTGAAAACCAAGCTTGCGGGGCGCGGCTGGGGGCTGTGGGGTAAGCCCCGCTGGATAAGCTACGAGGCTACTGCCACTCCAGCACAGCCCGCACAGTCCACCACACAGGCGACCGCCTCAACGCTGACCGTCACCGGCCTGCCGCTGCTGCGCTACGGCGACAAGGGCGAGGGCGTCCGCTCGGCGCAGCTGCTCCTCATCGGGCGCGGCTACTCCTGCGGCAGGTGCGGCGCGGACGGCGAAATAGGGCAGGACACCTATAATGCAATCATCGCTTTTCAGCGGGCATCCGGCTTGCAGCAGGACGGTATCATAGGCACTCAGACTTGGGCGCGGCTGATAGGAGGTTAAAAGCATGAGTATACCCACGATAGAGGAGCTTGCCATAAAACAGGCGGACACGGACGCGCGGTGCAGATCCAACACACACCGCATCGACGAGCTCGCCAAAAATCAGGAGGCACTCGTGGAGCTGACAACCTCGGTGCGGGTGCTGGCCACAAAGCAGGCAACGATCGAGACATCCCTGAGCGAGATCAAGACCGGGCTGCAGACGCTTAAGGACAAGCCCGGCAAAAGGTGGGAGGCAATCGTAGACAAGGGGATCTGGGCGGTGCTCGGCGGGCTGCTTGCCTTTGCGCTGAGCCAGATCGGGCTTTAAGAGGCAAAACCGCGCCCCACGCGGGGCGCGAAAAATGAAAGGAGAATAAAAATGGCAGACATCATCATCGAGAACATTGTGAAAATCACGGCGGCGCTGCTGCTGATGCTTATCGGCGTACTGGGTACATACCTCACGGCGCTTGCATCCAAGCGCGCGGAGACCGCAAACGTCGCCGAGGCGCTGCGCTCACTGACCGAGGCGGCAAAGACCACAGTCGGCGAGCTGCAGCAGACCGTAGTAAATCCGCTTAAGGAGGCCGCGGCCGACAGCAAGCTAACGAAGGCGGAGATAGCAAGTCTGCGCGATATGCTGATTACAGAGACCAAGCGTAAAATGCTGCCGTCGACAATTAACCTCATCAACGGCGCGGGCGCGGATATCGAGGCGATAATCCTCGGCGTCGGCGAGAGCCTTATCAACAAGGCCAAGCAGTAAGGAGGCACCCGTGGAGCCGCGAGAGATCAGAGCAATGCTGCAATACCCGGACGCGCCGCTCGTGGACTTCGCGGTGCGGCGGGCGAACCTCACCGCGCCGGAGTGGGAGTGCATCCGGCTCCGGGAGCGGGAGGACGAGACCAACGAGAGCGCCGCGGAGCGGCTGCTGATATCTACCCGCACGGCCGCGCGAAGGTATAACGAGGGGATGCACAAGCTCAACGCCTGCTGGAGCGGGCTGCCGTGGGTGCACAAAATAATCAAGCAATAACCAAGCCGGGGGCATTTGCCCCCGGCTCTCTTTTTATACCCCCGCCCCGAAAACGGCGTAAAATTGGCGCGCTTTTGCGGTGGCGCTTTCGCACGGAGGTGGTATGATGGGGGCAAGATATCAAGGGAGGGCAAAAGCCATGACATATAGCAGCCCAATGCCGGCGGCGCCGGTATACGGCAACTACTCGCCCCTGTCCCCGATGGGGACGCAATATATGCAGCAGCCGCAGGCGGCGCCCGCACCGCAGATGCCGAGCTTCGGCGTGCTTCCCGTCACGGGACGCGAGGAAGCGGTCGCGGCGCAGGTGGATTTTGGCGGCCCCGGCACGCTTATGCCGGATCTCGGCCACGGCGTAATCTATCTTAAGCGCTTTAACCCCAACACCGGCGCGTGCGACCTCTTTGACTTCGCGGTCCGCGCGCCGGAGCCGGCAGCGCCCGCGCCGCAGTATGCGACGATGGACGATCTCAACGCGCTGCGCGAGGAGCTTATGCGCAAGGGCAAGGGAGGCAAGACCGATGACAAATAATCCGATGCAGATGCTGCAGGGACTTATGGCCTCGCCCGCGGGGCAGATTTTCGCCGCGTTCCGGCGCGGCGGAAACCCGGTGCAGCTTATGCAGCAGATGGCGGGCGGCAGCCCGCAGATTGCACAGGCGCTGCAGATTATCAGCGGCAAAAGCCCGCAACAGCTGCAGCAGATTGCCACCAACATGGCGCGGGAGCGCGGGCTTGACATTTCCCAGATAATGCAGGGACTCGGCCTCGGCCGCTGATACCCCCCTCTCAGTTTTGCGCGGATCTTGATAAAAACCGCCCCCGAGTATGCAGCGGGGAGCGCGCCCCCGTGCAAATATTTTGAGAGGAGCACACATTATGGACGATTTTGCAACCGGCTACATGGCCGGACAGGACAGCGGAGGTAACTCCGGAGGTTTTTTCGGCAACGAGGGACTCTGGGCGGTTATCATCCTCGCCATCATCTTTGGATGGGGCTGGGGTGGCAACCGCAATGGGCAGGGAGGTGACGGCATGAGCGCTCTGCCTTACATCATGTCTGCGGGTGGTCTCGGCGGTGCTGATACTCGAGCAGCTGTCGCCGACGGCTTCGCGCTTAACGGCCTTGAGAGCGGCATCCGCGGCGTGCAGGATGGCCTTTGCGACGGCTTTTACGCCGTCAACACAAGCCTCCTGCAGGGCTTCGGCAACGCCAACACCGCGATGCTGCAGGGCTTTAACGGCGTGCAGTCTCAGATGGCGGCGCTCGCCGCACAGCAGCAGAGCTGCTGCTGCGAGACTCAGCGACTGCTTGAGCGCGGTTTTTGCGACGCAAATTACAACCTTGCGACGCAGGCGTGTGAGATCAAGCAGACTATCAACGGCGCAGCCCGCGACCTGCTGGACAACAACAACGCCAACACCCGCGCGATTCTTGATTTTCTTACGCAGGACAAGATCGCAAGCCTGCAGGCCGAGAACCAGACCCTTAAATTTGCCGCATCTCAGGCGCAGCAGAACGCCTACATTGCGGCAAATCAGGAGGCTCAGACCGCGGAGCTTATCCGCCGCCTTAGCCCCACCCCCGTCCCCGCCTACACAGTCCCCGCACCGTATCCGTACTGCGTAGGCACCGGCTATAACTGCGGCTGCGCAGGCTGCGCGGCATAACACATCGAGGCGGCGGCAGATGCCGCCGCCTCTGAAAGGAGAGCAAAAATGGCTTGTAAAGCAAATTGCCGCCTCTGCCGGCGGCTGATAATCTCCCAGAGCGTCACCTTTGCGGACGGCACCCTCACCGTCAACATCCCGGCGGGGGCATATGAGGCGGGCTGCAAGTACTGCCTTGTCATCGCGCAGAGCATCCCGACCGCCGCGACGATAGCCGCGCCAGTGGTTATCACCATCGGCACCGGCACCCAGACCTATCCGCTGACCACCGCCAACTGCGCGCAGGTCACTGCGTGCGGCATACGCACAAGGCATCGGTATAGCACCGTGGTGTCCACAAGCGCTACCGGCGGAGCCTTTAGGATGCTCGGCCGCCCGGCCTGCTCGCCGGACTACAGCCGCGCCGCGATTGACGGCACGGCACCGACGGAAGGGGGCGCGACGACGTGAAAAGAGCTGCAAAGTATATGCTGATGCACAACGGCCGCGAGCATGACGAGCGCGACCGTGACCGCGACTATCGCCGCGATGAGCGTGAGCACAACGGCCGCCGCGCAGAGTATCGCGGCAACGTCGACTTTGCGATGACGTCCGGTCGCCCGCACCGCGAAGAGCGCAGAGAGTGGGACGACGAGTACGGCGAGGTGCCGGAGCTTACGCCCGAGCGTGCGAAGCGCTGGACAAAGTCGATGCAAAACGCCGACGGCAGCGCGGGCGCGCACTGGACGCAGGAGCAGACCACGCAGGTGATGACGCAGCGCGGGTATCACTACGACCCGGCCACATGGCACGCGATAATGTGCGCGATGTACTCCGATTTTTGCGAGATCGCGAAAAAGTACGGTCTCGGCGGCAACGCCGAGTTTTACGCGGACATGGCGCACGCTTGGCTCGATGACAAGGACGCCGTCGAGGACAAGGCCGCGGCGTACTACTGCTATGTAGTGCAGCATTAATCCCCCCCCTTCAAAAAAAG